>NBJMR02800__coassemble_2108_pt1 | contig 17107 bp, 13 predicted proteins | sample NBJMR02800__metabat2_high_PE_027 | metagenome-assembled genome bin NBJMR02800 | reverse complement strand
AGAATCGCTCAAAAAGGTTTCTCTGGCCTGTCTGCAATATGTCCCTTTTCCGTAAGGGTATTAAGCATGTAAGCTCTGGTAAAAAGTTTTGAAATTTCAAAATGTATTCTCCTGTTTTCGCTTGCAAATATGGTGATATCCCTATATACTGATACTAATTAGTATCAGTATATATCAGAGGTGAGTATGATGGATGCCGGATTATTTGCACGCATGATATCGGACAAAAGCATCATAGACCTGAAAAAGCTGGGATACAAATACCCACAGGCCGACATGAAAGAATTTGTGGCACTGCTGGGAAGCGGTTTTTACAAAACCCTGCCGCTCAAGGATTTTCACGGCGGGAACTTGGTCTATCTGGAGAGTGTCGCGCAGGTTCACTTGTCAGCAGCAAAGCTGTTGTTGACTCCCCAGAACAGCGGCCAGCTCTTTGGCAGGAAAGCGATGGAGGAGGAGATTCTTTCCACCTTTTCCATTGAGCAGATCGATACCTCCCGGGACAGTGTCCGCAAGATCCTGTCCGGCTACGCCCCCACGACGGAGAGTGAAAACCGCATTTACGGTATGAAGAAGGGCTTGGAATTTATCAGTGATCCTCAGCACAAAATCACCGAGGAGAGCATCTATCATCTCTATGAGCTCACTATCGGTGCGTTTTTGCCGGAGGAAGACCGCCTGCTGCCCGGAAACCGGTACCGCCACGACAGTGTTTACATTGTGGGCGATAAGCTAGAGCATACCGGCCTTCCCTGGCAGATGCTGCCGATGTACATGGGGAATCTGGTCGATTTTATCAATCAGGAATCTCCCATGAACGACTTGTTAAAGGCTGCGCTCATTCACTTCTATATTGCCTATCTGCACCCGTGGTTTGATGGAAACGGTAGAATGGCGCGGCTGATGCACCTGTGGTATTTGGTGCAGCAGCAGTATTCTTCGGCACTGTTTGTTCCTCTGTCCGAATACGTGGAGAAGAGCCGCCGGGCTTACTACCATGCCTACACATTGGCAGAAAATAATGCACAGATCAGCGGTATTATGGATGTGACCCCTTTCCTTGTTTATTTCACGGAGAATGTGTATCACAGGCTGGCTGCAACTTTGCCTGCGTCCAGCAGCACCACAGATGTATTCCGGAAAGCCCTGGAGCAGGGGAAAGTAACAGAGAAGGAGCAGGCCCTGTGGCAGTTTGTCCTTGCGGCTTACGGCGATGGCCCCTTCTCCACCAAGCAGCTGGAGAAGGACTTCGGTCACGCCGCCTATGCCACCATCCGTACGTTCGTCTTGAAGTTCACGGAGCTGGGCTTGCTGCGGTCAGAGAAATATGGCAACCGGACGAAATACCGGATTGTATAATAATCATACGCCTCATATAGTTTATAAGTAAACCTTTTTGACTGTGCCAAAATGATACACCTAAACACAAAAAACTTATTTCAATCCGACACACGTGAATTTTTGTTCTATGTCACACTGAAACAACTGGTATGCAATTAGTAATTGCTAACCATGTATCAAATTGAACTACATATATAGTATATAAACCATCCCCCCTGCGAGCGCAGCGAAACGGGGGGATGGTTATAGCATCAGCCACCAGCGTAGCGGTGCTGATGCATTGGATACGCAGCGTGCAGCAAGAATTTCATGTGTATGCAACAGGGGGATTAGATATCGCTTTACTTCACAATACATTCTGTACTGCTGGCACCGGGAGGAAGCAACCATTTGGGGATGAGGACATTTTTTGAACCTGGTGACATCACTTCATGAACCTTCTCAGTTTATCTGCCTCGACATCAATTCTACATAAACAGAAACGGGTACCCCATCGGGATACCCGTTTCTGCAAATATGAGGTAAGAGGATAGAGAGTACGTGGGATTGATGGCATGTCGGTTTGTCTTGCAAACGAAAACCCCATATTTCCAGTCATGGTATATTACGATTCACGCAGCAATGATTGTAATCAGTAAGCATGATAGGTATATGTGATATATTCCTGGATTTCCTTTTCGCCGGGAGTTCCGGGAGAGTTTCCGAACGCCCCATCATGGAAGAACTGCTCTGTAGAAGCAAGGCAGTCCTCCAGCGTAAAGCCGGAATCCTTAAGCGATTTGATACCAAGCTCTCTCATCAAATCGGTAACACGCTTTGCCAGCTGTTCCGCCAGCTCCATGGAATCGGTCTCCGCCGTGTACGATACATCCATCGCGTCCGCGACCTCTTCCAGGTTGCTGCGCTCGCCATACTGCGCGGTGTATACCATCACACCCGGCAGTCCCCATGCACAGCCGAGCCCGTGCGGGATATGATGGTGCGCGCCGAACGTCTGGCTGAAGCTGTGTCCGATCTGGCAGCCGCAGGCAGAGATCGCCATGCCGCCGAGGTTTGCCGCCAGCGACATCTTTTCACGCGCCTCTGCATTGTTTGGTTCCCTGACAGCTACAGGCAGCCATTTCAAGGTCAGTCGGATGCCTTCCTTGCCGAAAATGTAGCCGTAGGGATTATAGTTGCGGTTGGTAATCGCCTCCACGCAGTGCGCGAGCACATCCATACCGGTTGCCGCGGTCGGTCCGGCCGGAAGCGAATAGGTCAGAACCGGATCAACAATCGCCAGATCCGGCTTGTAGACCGGCATTTCCTTTGCACCGGTCTCAACATCCCCGATTACCGCCCACTGGGAGATTTCACTTCCCGTGCCGGACGTGGTGCTCAGGGTGATCAGCTTCATCGCATGTTCGGCCTCTCCGATCCCGTAATAATCACGAATCGTTGTGCCGTTCTGGCTGATGATAATGCCTATCGCTTTTGCAGTGTCCAGTGTGCTGCCGCCGCCGACTGCTACAATGCCGTCGATGCCATGCTTCCGGACAAAGGCTGCACCCTCGTCACAAATATCGCTCGGCGCATCCGCCTTGCATTTGTCAAACACAAGGACTTCCAAACCGGCCTGCTGCAGGGCGTCGACAACCTGTGTCGCAACACCGAAGTCGCACAGTGCCTTTTCCGTGCAGACCATTACCTTATTCATGCCGAGCATTTTCGCTTGAGCACCTGTTTCCTTGCTCGCACCGGTGCCGAACAGCGTCGGGCAAAAGGTGTTCCACATATAAACACTCATGGTTGTTTTCCTCCTGTTACACGCAGCCGGCCACAGGCTTCCACAGTGCGGAATGCCGTAAAGCCGGCTGCATCTGTTACTTAAAACCGGCTTTTTACATAAGCCCAGACTGCATCCAGATCGTATTTGTACAGGTGATACAGCTCTTCTGCATTGCCAAAGCCCGGATACACCTGCGGGATGCCGAACCGCTTAAACGACTTGAGCTGGACGCCGTTGTCGCACAGGACATCTGCAACCGCGCTTGCCAGGCCGTTCTTCATCAGATGGTCCTCCCAGACGACCAGCCGGCCGGTTTCTTCCGCTGCCTTCAGAACGATTTCTTTATCCAGCGGTTTGACCGTGAACATATCAATCACACGCACGCTGATCCCTGCATCCTTCGCCAGATCATGCAGCTGAAGCGCATAGTTTACCATCTCGCCGCATGCAATGATGGTAATGTCCTTTCCGTCTCTTGCCAGGTATCCCTTGCCGATCTCAAAGACCGTATCCGCCGGATACAGCACGCGGTTCTCCTTGCCCGGATCAATACGGATGGACAGCGGGCCGATATAATTCAGGCTCTTTTCAATGATCTGCCGCAGCTGAACCGGATCGGATGCTGCGCACACCGTCATGTTAACAAGCGAGGAATAGAGCGCCATATCCTCCATTGCATAGTGGGTCGAGCCGCCGTTGCCGGTCAGTCCAGCATAGTTGGCAATAATGCGAACCGGCAGGTTGGGATAACATATGTCCGTGCGCACCTGCTCGAGCGCACGCATGCTCATAAAGGGCATCATGCCGATGATAAACGGGATATTGCCGTCGTACGCCAGTCCCGCAGAAATGCCAACGACATCCTGCTCCGCAATACCGGTGTCGATAAAACGGTTCGGGTACTTGGTCTGGAAGTCCTTGCAGCCAAAGCCGATATCCGGCGTGAGAAGCCATACGCGTTCATCCTTCCCGCCAAGCTCTGTAATCGTATCTCCTACCACAGATCGTGCGGAGTTATATTCATCGAGTGTATAAGACTGTTTCATTTATAACCCCTCCTTCTGCTTTTCAAATGCTTCATCAATATCCTTCAGCGCAGTTGCAAGATCAGCCTCATTCAGGCTGCCCGCGTGCCACTTGATCTGCCGCTCCATAAACGACACATTTTTGCCCTTAACGGTATTGGCAATCACAACGGTCGGGATCTCCGTGTCGCTGTCCGGCAGGCGGTCGAATGCCTCCACGATCTGCGCCATGTTGTTGCCATCTTCGATCTCGATCACGTTCCAGCCAAACGCACACCATTTGTCCGCGTAGGGGTCCATCCGGATGGAATCTTCGGAAAAACTGGTCATCAGCTGCTTGTTGCGGTCGACGATTGCAACCAGATTGCCCAGCTTCAGCGCGTGGCCTGACATTGCTGCCTCCCAAACCGAGCCTTCGCAGGTTTCGCCGTCGCCCATCATACAGAATACACGGTTCCGGCGTCCCTTCTGACGGGAGGATGCTGCCAGGCCAACGCTGAGCGGAAGCCCGTGGCCAAGCGAGCCTGTCGATGCATCCAGCATGGGAAGCCGTGTCTTACAGGGGTGCTGGCCGAATTTGCTTCCTACCTGTCCATATGTATCGCAAATTTCCTGATAGTCGAAAAAGCCCTTCTGCGCCATGATGATGTACATGCAGGCAGCACCATGTCCTTTACTCAGGATAAAGCGGTCACGTTCGGGCGCCTGTACCAAATCAGGCCCCACCTGCATCGTACGGTGGAACAGGCAGGTCAGCACATCGATCATGGACATGTCGCCGCCCATATGGATATTGCCGCTGTATATGCCGCACAGCTTGCAGAGATCACGCCGCGCCTGATGCGCCAGTTCCAGGAGACGCAGTACCTCTTTTTTATCTGCCATTTTCGGTTGTCCCCTTTCTCACAGGTCCATAGAAACAAAAACCTTGCCGCACTGACGGCTGGCCGCCAGATCAAGCGCCTCCTGATAGCGGGAAGCCGGAATAACATCGGTCACGATCTGGTCGAGCGGCAGAATACCGGATTCGATGATCTGCGCCACCTTGCGCATGTAGTACTTACCCAGATAGCCGCCGTAGACCTCGATCTCGTTCTTGAGCAGCTCGGCGACCGGAAACTCCGGACGCGCCAGCTCGTCATGGCCAAACTGCAGGATCTTGCCGTGCGGACGGACCAGATAGACGCAGTCGACCAGCATTGCCGCAACCGCTTCCACACAGTGATCCACGCCGAGACCGTCGGTTTCTTCCTTTACGATCTTCTGCAGGTCTTCCGTGTCCGGATTGACCACGCGGGTCGCACCGATCTTAAGCGCCAGATTGCGGCGGTGTTCGATCGGTTCGGAAACAATGATCTTGCGGCAGCCGTTTGCCTTGAGCAGCGCAATGAACATCAGGCCGATCGGACCTGCGCCCAGTACACATGCCGTATCGCCTACATGTACATTCAGCTTTTCCAGCGCACAGCCGCAGCCGGCCAGCGGCTCCGCCACACCCATCAGCTCGGGCTTGGTTTCCGGTGCAACCTTATAGCAGTACTGCTTGGGCAGCACGACATAGTTCGTCAGGCCACCGTCCGCAAACACACCGCGCGAAATAACGTTTTTACACGCTTCCGGCAGGCCTGCCAGACAGTTTTCGCACTCGCCGCATGGTCCATGCGGGTCGATGACCACCTTGTCGCCGGGCTTGAGGTTGGTAACGCCTTCGCCGACCTCTGCAACCTCACCGCAGAATTCATGGCCGAAAATAATATCCGGTTTGCAGGGGTGCTTCTGCGGTGTTGCAAAGATGTTGACATCCGTGCCGCACACCGAACAGCCATAGCTGCGGATTTTGACGTCGTTCTTATCCTTGATCTCCGGAATCGGGCGGTCTTCATATGCGAAATGGCCCGGCCCCTTGTAAACAATTGCTTTCTGCATTTTTGCCATTGCCGTTTCCTCCTTATGTCGGTTCTGCGGACGGGATTGCATTCTCCGGTCCCGTCCGCATACCTGTTAAATCTGATCAGTCAAGCTCTACCCACTTGGAATTGTTATGCGCACTCTCGATCACAGCGTGGAAGAACTTCACGCCGTTCACGCCGGTCTCTACATCCGGGAAGTCCAGATCTTCCTCGGTCGGCGTCTCGCCATTCTTGATCTTCAGGATGGTATTGATGACGCTGTGGTAGATATTGGCGATCGCAATATAGTAACCTTCCGGATGGCCGAACGGCACGCGTGCCAGTTTGCCCGCAGGGACGTCGATGCCGTCTCCAGCACGGTTAAGGGTACGGGGTGCTTCGCCCTTCTTGATGTAAATCACTTCGTCCGGACGGGTCTGGTGCCATTCCAGGCAACCCTCCGTACCCATGATCCGCAGGTCGATCTCATTGGGGCAGCCGCAGGCCACCTGGGTGAACCAGTATGCGCCGTGTGCACCGTTGTCGTATTCCAGAATGATGTTGTCATTCAGATCCAGCTTTTTGCCGAACGTATCCGCGGTGGCCAGCAGGCGCTTGATCTTCAGGCCGGTGACATAGTTGACCAGATGTTCCACATGCGTGCCATCATCCGCGCAGGTGTTGGAAATGCCGCTGTACTTGGGATCGGTGCGCCAGATACGGCCGTTGACCTGTTCCTTCTCGGCAAGCAGATCGAGGAAGCTGTTCTCGATGTAGTTGGCGTTGACTGCGATGATCTTGCCAATATCACCGCGGGCGATCATCTGCTTCATCACCTTGCACATGACATAGCCGGAATAGCAGTAGTCCACTGCAAATACCAGATTCTTTTCCCTGGCGATCCGCGCCAGATCCTCTGCCTCTTCCACAGTCAGCGTGAGGGGCTTTTCGCATACTACATTGATGCCATGCTCCAGGAAGGTCTTGGCTGCGGAGTAATGTACAAAATTCGGCGTGCAGATCGAGACAAAGTCGATCTTTCCGGCTTCGGCCTCAGCCATCGCTTCTGCATCGTAATACACGCGGGACTTGTCAACGTGATACGCTTCTGCGCATTCGTCATTCAGATCGTTGTCCGCCGAAAAGCAGCCGCATACCAGCTTTGCACGCGGGTCCAGTCCCAGAGCCTTGCGATGGCACTCACCGATCAGAGCCTTGAGATCGCCGCCTACCATACCATAAGTCACTTGATTCGTCATTTTCGTATCCTCCTAAATATAATTTTTTTGTTTGGTTGTTATAGTTATTTATTTGATCAGATTAAACAAGCGTTTGGCTGCCGGAAAGCCTGCATCGGTATCGCCTTCCGGGAAATACTCAAAGCAGATCGTCCCCTCAAAACCGCTTTCCTGTATGGCTGGCAGCAGGAAGTCAAAGTTGATTTCCCCCGTGCCCGGCTCATGCCGGTCAGGAACATCCGCAATATGAATGTACGGGACAATATCGATATTGCTCATGATATTGTTCAGCAGGTTGCCGTGCATGATCTGCATATGGAACACATCACACAGCAGCTTTACATTGGGCGATGCCACCGCCCGTACGATATCCGCGCCCAAGGCCGTGCTTGTTACCGACATTCCGGCATCCGCGCCGGTATTACACAGAGGTTCCAACAGGGCCGTTATGTTGTTCTCTTCCAAAATCGGCGCAATCCGCGTAAGCGTGTGCGTCACGTTCGCCACCATTGCGTCGTGGCTGTACTTGTCGCGGAAGTCAGCGCAGCCGCTGGGGGTAAAATGGTTCGGGAACAGGATCAGCGTATCGCATTTCAGCATTTTGGCTGTCTGGATCGAGCGTTTGATCCACTCGACCATGTCCTCCGTATGGTCCCTGTCGCACAGGGAATATTTCTCCATGCCGCTGAAAGCCCGCACGCTTACACCTGTTTTTTCGCAGGTTTCCCGAATCTTTGTAATATCCTTGTCCTGCCACCCCCAGAACTCAACGGCATGGAAGCCAGCTGCTGCGACCTTTTCGATTTTTTCGCAGATATCCATGCCCGAATACAGGGGCTCAATGTCAATTGCCCAATCAATCATACTGTTCATCCTTTGCTGACATTTTTTATTGATTCATTGTCTCCGCAACTGTCAGGTCGTTACAGGATGCCCTGCTCATCGCGTTTTTTCAAATCTGCAATAACCTGAGGATACAGCTTATCCAGCTTATACAGCAGGCAGAGGACAATGATGATCACAGAGAAAATAATCGGCGCATACATGCAGATCGCGTGGATCATGGAAAGGGCTTCCGCGCTCTGCGTAGCCGCCAGGCCGTCATAGCCAACCGAATCCATCAACAGGCCGATACCCGCCGATGCAAGACCGCCGCCCAGCTTGGAACCGACTGACGCTGCGCTGAAAATCATGCCGTCCTGCCTGATATGGGTTTTCCACTGCCCAAATTCCGCAGAATCCGCGATCATCGGGAATACACATGCCCACAGCGGCGCTACACCAATGCCGCGCAGTACCGCGCTGACCATTGCAACCGGCACGCTCATCGGAGCCGCCATCCAAACCAGCTGCGCAGCGATGACAAGGACGATGCCGCTCAGCGTCAGGTTGCGCTTGCCGAAGCGGAGCACAAAATGCGGCACGATCAGCACAACAATACTCTGCGCGATCAGCTCTGCTGCATAAATCGGACTATATAAATTTTCATTGCCTAAAATATATTTGCAGTAATAGGTTTCGATCGTACCGGTCACTGTGCTCATCATGACCATGAAGCCCCACAGGCCGAGGCAGATCGCCCAATACTGGTTGGAAAACAGCGCCTTCAGATTCTGCCCCACAGAAACCTTCTGGGTTTTCGCGGCTTCGATCACCACACGCTCCTCAATATTAAAGAAGCAGACCAGCAACAGGATCAGTGCGATCACTGCAAAAATAATCGAAACAATGATCCAGCTTCGCTGTGTGCCGCCAAACGCTTCTACCAGCGGGATCGTCGAGACCGTGACCACCATTTTACCCATCGGCCCGCAGAAAATGCGGATTGCCTGCGTAGAAGTGCGGGATTTCTGGTCGCGCGTGATCAGCGAAGCCATCGTGGAATACGGCAGGTTGAGCGCCGTGTAAACCACGGTGTTGACCAGGTTATAAGTAACAAAAATGTAGATCGCCTGTACCATGACCGACGCATTTGCCGGAACCAGGAACAGCAGGACAAAGGTCACTGCGTACGGCACCGACATCCATAAGATCCACGGCCGTGCCTTGCCGTACTTCGACTTGGTGCGGTCTGTGATGAAGCCCATGACAATATCTGACATGCCGTCAAAGACGCGGGTGATCAGAAAAATGACACCGACCAGCGCCGCACTGACACCAACATAATCCGTGTAAAAAAAAGTCAGCAGCGTACTGCATAACCCATATACAACATTGCAGGCCGAGTCGCCAAGGCCGTAACAGATTTTTTCCCGTAAACTGACTACCTGATCCTCTTTGCGCTGACGGATCTCTGAAGTATTTTCCACTTTGAAAACTCCTTTCCTCTCTTCACTGGGAATATCATCTTATATAGATTCCCATTTTTGCAGGGAAGGATTGCTGTTGCTGTCGTATCAAACAGAGCTGCTACATCAGTAGGACAGCTTTCTCATTTGCCTTTCAGCGATACAGCTATCCGTTTTCATTACGCGTATGATACATACGGATAACCAGCGTTTTTTCGGACTACAACCATGTTTCCGCACTTTTATATCCCCTTTCCTGATTGGACACAGATTTCTAAGTAAACCTTCTTGAAAATTACCGGCAACTCTTTTATACTGGTATAGTACTTCATCCCCGCTCGTGATGCAGTCAATTCTCTTTCAAAAAATATAACGATCCCCTCATTTTCTTGAGAGAATCGTTATAGTTTTATTCAATTCGTCTGATGTATCCAGATATTGCTTTCACTTCGATTATGCAAAATGCTCATTTCATCTTTTGAAGTTTGTATATTTTGTGAGGTTCTCCAATCTGGATTTGCAATATTTTTATATTTCTTCTGTCGGTATTTGTGCATTTTATCTGTAATAGTTTTATCCCATATCCGATAAGCAATGCGAAGGAAGGTGCGCCATGCAATACATCGCAAATCATGCGGTCATGGAAAATCTCCGCCATACGAATCAGTTGTTTCCAATTTCAGAGTTTGTTGACCAGTTTGACCGGTTTTCCCAAGGCAGTTTTCCGACCCATTGGCATCCTGAGATGGAATTGCAGATTATCCTCAAGGGCAGCGCCGAGTATACTGTCAATGGCGAAACCTATCTGGTATCGGAAGGAAGCGCGATCTATATCGGCCCGGAAGCCGTCCACATGGCAACGGCATTGTCCGCTCATACGGTCGGATATGATATTGTTCTTCTTCCTCAATTCCTGATCAGCTTGATGCAGACCGCGCAATGCGAACAGTTTGCCGTCCCTCTGACGACCCACCGGCCTGCCGCACAGGTCATCTCGCCGGAAAGCAAGGAGGGCAACGTCATTCTGGAATCGCTCAAGCGCATGTATTATACCGAGAGTTCGCATTATGGCTATGAACTGTTTTTGATGGAAAACCTGCTTGCAATATGGCGCAACCTGATTATGATTTTTCCGAAGGACAGTGAAGGAACATACGACAACGGTAAGGTTTTGCGGGAGAAACGTATGAAGGATATGCTGGGTTATATTCAAAAAAATTATCCCAACGCCATTACTATTACCGATATTGCGGCTTCTGCCAATATCAGCAAGAGCGAATGCTTCCGCTGTTTTGCTGAACTGTCTCAGCTGTCTCCGATCGAATATGTCAACCAGTATCGCCTGACGCAGGCTGCACAATTACTGCGAACCACTGCGCAGAGCGTCTCGGATATTTGCTACCTGACTGGTTTTAACAGCTCCAGTTACTTTACGAAGAAGTTTAAGGATTACTATAAAATGACGCCTAAGGAATATCGCAGCCATCACGGTATGCGTCACTCTTGATGACTATCCGTCAATAAAACTATAAGCTGCAGTCACATTTGTAATGTCTGCGCAGCACCCCGCCAAATAGGCATACCGATTCTATGTATGCCGCAGCGCATCCATTGGAATCTGAAATTTGACAGCTTTTTGACTCCCTGTTTATACTGTGATCATAAGAAAACGGACTGGATGCTACCTCACCTGAGGTACCCCAGTCCTTTTCTTTTAAAAGAATATAATATAGGAGCTGATCAAAAATGCGTCAATTCGGATTTCTGGAAGGATATAGATTTCAAACATTCGATCATCAATGTAAATCGTTCCTCTTTATACCTCCCGGAAAAGGGGATTTTTACCGATGAAACAAAAAATAATTCTTCGATACGACCGGTCAAAGTGCCGGATTATGTCATCCAGCCGCTCAAAAAATACAGGCTTCAGCAGAAAGAACAGCGTTTGAAGCTGGGAGACCAGTGGCAGGATTCAGGACGAATTCTTGTCCAGTGGAACGGCGTTCCGATTCATCCCAGTACGGTAACAAACTGGTTCCATAAATTCATTTGTAATTCCGATCTGCCTGATATTCACCTGCATAGTATGCGCCACACCAATATCACGCTGCAGATCGCCGGAGGCATCCCGATTACCACCGTTGCGGCCCGTGCTGGACATGTAAATGCCATCACAACAAGCAAAATTTATGCCCATGCAATCAAATCAGCCGATGAGGCGGCTTCGCAATATCTGAAGAATATCCTTCAACCGAAAACAGGCAAAAACAGAAAAAAGAATATTTCATCATAATCCGTTGCACAACAAATATTAGCTCTAAGGCGCAGGTCATGCGCAGTTACCGGCAGTTATAAACACCAGCGTAAACACCAGCGTAAACACCAAATAAACAGAGGCTCGCCGGTTTGAAAAAATAAAGCACCCAAAAAAGTAACAAAAACCCCGTCATTTCTTCGGAAATGACGGGGTTTTGTGGAGCTTGCGGCCGGACTCGAACCGGCGACCTGCGCATTACGAATGCGCTGCTCTACCAACTGAGCCACGCAAGCATTACTGAATGTCAGCCATGATAGTATATCACGCATTTTTGATTTCGTCAATCTTTTTTTTAATTTTTTCTTGACTTTTTGCGTCCGTTCGATATAATAGTAAGGTATCCTTGCTCATATCGGAGGATATGGGCCAAAAGTCCAAAAGGAGGTGCTAAGAAAATGGCAAAGATTTCTGGCAAGTATGAGACGATCTTCATTGTCAACCCCACGCTGGAAGAGGCAGCGGCTACCGCTGTGCAGGACAAGTTCAAGTCCCTCATCGAGGCGAACGGCACGAACGTAGAGGTTGAGGATTGGGGCAAGCGCCGTCTGGCGTACCCGATCGAGGATCAGACGGAGGGCGTTTACACGCTGGTCCGTTTTGAGTCCAAGCCGGAGTTCCCGGCTGAGCTGGACCGTATCTACAAGATTACGGACGGCCTTATGCGTTCGATCATCGTCTGCCTGGATGACTAAGGCGGTGAACTGAGCATGCTCAACAAGGCAATTCTGATGGGTCGTTTGACCCGTGATCCCGAACTGCGCCACACCCAGAGCAACATGGCTGTGTGCTCATTCCGCCTTGCGATCGACCGAGACCGCAAGGGCCCGAACGGCGAACGCCAGACCGACTTTATCGACTGCGTCGCATGGGGCCGTCAGGCGGAATTCGTTGCACAGTGGTTTACCAAGGGTATGCTGGCGATTGTCGTCGGCCGTGTCCAGTCCCGCCAGTGGCAGGATCAGAACGGCAACAACCGCACGGCCATTGAGGTCAACTGCGACGAGGTTTCCTTCGGCGAGACCAAAAAGTCCCGCGAAGCAAACGGCTACGCAGGCGGCGGTTACGGCGGCTATGATAACGGATCGCAGATGCGGCCCGAGCCTGCCGCGTCCCAGGTTGCTCCCGCATTCGATCTGCCCGCGGGCGATTCGGATTTTCAGGAGCTGGCTGACGACGACGGCGATGTCCCATTCTAAAAAGGAGGTTACGCGACAATGGAAGAAACCAAGAAGGAATTTACGCCCCGTCCGGAGCGTTCCGAGCGCCCGCAGCGCGGCCGTCGCCGCCGCAAGGTTTGCGCTTTCTGTGTTGATAAAGTCGAGCACGTTGACTACAAGGATGCTGCCCGCCTGCGCAAGTATATGTCCGAGCGTGGCAAGATCCTGCCCCGCCGTATGACCGGCACCTGTGCGCATCACCAGCGCCAGCTGACTGAGGCGATCAAGCGTGCGCGTCACATTGCTCTGCTGCCCTACACCGCGGAGTAATTTCGTTTTTCGTTTTTATAAAAAGGATACAAAAAGACCGTTTTCCATCGGAAGGCGGTCTTTTCTTTTGCCTTTTCGCCTTAAAAGACGGACGGAAGTGTCCGTGCTCCACGGGCAGGGGTTTCGCCGCCAGCGGGCGGCGGGAACGGTGCGCCTGCGCGGCGCGGGCGCACAAGAGGGGGCCTTGCCCCCTCTTGTCAATCACCCCCGCCGGGGATGTACGCGGCTGCCCGCGACCGCAAACAAATTTTATCCACATTCTGTGGAAAAATTTGATTTGCGATAATGTCGCGGCAGTTTCGTTTTGCGCCTGACCCCGGGGGCGGGAGTGCTGGCGATGTAAGGCTTATGTTTGTCGTTTACACGAAGGCGACGCTCCGGCCGGGTGCCGTGCGGGCGCACGATGCGCCCCCGCACCCCTCTGGGGTGGCAGCCAATCCCCTGCCTGTCGCAACAGCGATTGGGTGGCAGATGGAAGACGTCACCTAATTTTACGCGCGCAGCGCGTCCTGAAAGAGGGGAAGGTGATTCGCAAGAGGAGGGGGAACCATGCGGTTCCCTCTCCTCTTGTGCGCAGTGCGGCCGCGCAGGCCGCATCCCCGCCCGTGATGCGCGGGCACCCCGCCCGCCCTGTCCAGGCGGATCGCCCGCCGCGCGCAGCGGCACTTCCACCCACTTTGGAAAGTGGGCACACCTCGCCCTACCGGGCGAAAAAAACAGGGCAGACCTTTCGGCCTGCCCCAAATTAAGGCTTATTCAGAGTCTTCCGGTGCCCCGGATTCTTCTTCAGAGGAAACTTCGTCCTCTTCCTCCTTGCTCGTGCGCGCGATCGAGATAACCTTGACGTCCTCGCCCGTGCGCATCACGATAACGCCCTGAGAGCCACGTCCGCATTCGCGGATCTCCTCGCAGCCCGTGCGGATGATGACGCCGTCGTCCGTGATGATCATCACGTCGTTATCGCCGTCCACGACCGCAATACCCGCCACAAGGCCGGTCTTGGCAGTCAGGTTATGCAGCATCATGCCGCCGCCGCCGCGGTGATGGATGGTGAATTCCTCCACCGGGGTGCGCTTGCCGTAGCCGTTCTCGGTAATGGACAGCACATACGCACCCTTACGCGCACGCGCCGCGCCGACCACATAGTCGCCCTCCGACAAACGGATGCCGCGCACGCCGGTCGCGGTGCGGCCCATCGCGCGCACTTCGTTCTCATCAAAGCAGATCGCGCGGCCCTCGTGGGTGGCGATCAGGATGTTCTGTTCGCCATCGGTCAGGCGCACGTCAACCAGCGCGTCATCCTCGTTGAGGTTGAGGGCGCGCAGGCCCGCGCGGCGGATATTTTGCAGGTCGGACAGTACCACGCGCTTGGCAATGCCCTGTCTCGTGACAAAGAACAGGAATTTATCATCTGCAAATTCCTTGATCGGGAACATGGCTGTGATCTTCTCGTCGCTCTCCAGTTCCAAGAGGTTTACAATGTTCATGCCCTTGGCGCTGCGCCCGGTCTCCGGGATCTGGTAGCCCTTGAGCTTGTAGACCTTGCCGCGGTTGGAGAAGAACAGGATGGTGTCATGCGTCGAGGCGGTGAAGATATCCTTGGCAAAGTCCTCCTCGCGCGTGCTCATCGCGGAAACGCCGCGGCCGCCGCGCCGCTGCGCGCGGTAGACCGAGGTCGGCTGGCGCTTGATGTAGCCGAAGTGGGTCAGCGTGTACGCGCAGTCCTGCTCCTCGATCAGATCCTCGATGTCGATCTCGTCTGCGACGTTTGCAATCTCGGTATGGCGCTCGTCGCCGTATTTCTGCTTGATCTCCTGCAGTTCTTGCTTGACAACTGCAAGGATGTTTGCATCTGAGGACAGGATCTCCTCAAAGCCTGCGATTTTATTTTCCAACTCGTTGTATTCGTCGCGGATCTTCTCCTGCTCAAGGCCGGACAAACGGCCGAGACGCATATCCACGATCGCCTGCGCCTGCGGCTCATCCAGATGGAACTCAAAGTGCTCCGAGCCGTCCACAATGCCGAGCAGCGCGATCTGGTCGATCCAGAACGGCTCCGCCATCAGGTTTACCTTGGCATCGGCCTCGTTTTTGGAGGCGCGGATGATCTCGATGATGCGGTCGATGTTGTCGGTTGCGACCTTGAGGCCTTCAAGGATGTGCGCACGGTCCTGCGCTTTTTTGAGGTCAAAGCGCGTGCGGCGGGCAACGACGTCCTTCTGGAACGCGACATACTGGTCGATGATCTGCCGCAGGGTCAGCACGCGCGGCTGCAGCTTGCCCGCCGAGCCGGTCGGCACGAGGGCGATGTGGATCATCGAGATCGTGTCCTCCAGCTGGGTATAGGTGAACAGCTGGTTCAAAATGACCTGCGCGTTGGCGTCGCGGCGGATGTCCACCACGATCTGCATGCCCTCGCGCGAGGAATGGTCCTGGATGTTGGTGATGCCGTCGACGCGCTTGTCCTTGACCAGGTTCGCCATGGACTCGACCAGACGCGCCTTGTTGACCATGTACGGGATCTCGGTGATCTGGATCTGGCTTTTGCCGTTCGGCAGCTCGACGATCTCGGTCTTGGCGCGCACCTTGATCTTGCCGCGGCCGGTCGCGTAGGCCGCGCGGATGCCGCTGCGGCCCATGATCACGCCGCCGGTCGGGAAGTCCGGCCCCTTGATGAACTGGCAGATCTCATCCAGTTCAGCTTCCGGGTTATCGATGACGTAGCAGATGCCGTCGATGACCTCGGTCAGGTTGTGCGGCGGGATGTTGGTCGCCATGCCGACCGCAATGCCCGACGAGCCGTTGACCAAAAGGTTCGGGAAGCGGGAGGGAAGCACGACCGGCTCCTGCCGCTCTTCGTCGAAGTTCGGCTCAAAATCGACCGTATCCTTTTTGATATCCGCGAGCATGTAGTTGGCGAGCTTGGCCATGCGCGCCTCGGTGTAACGGTAAGCCGCCGGGGGGTCGCCGTCCACCGAACCGAAGTTGCCGTGGCCGTCGATCAGCGGGTAATGCAGCGAAAACGGCTGCGCCAGACGCACGAGCGCGTCGTAAACCGATGCGTCGCCGTGCGGATGGTAGCGGCCTAGCACGTTGCCGACCGTGGTCGCGGACTTGCGGTAGGGCTTGTCCGAGGTCAGGCCGTCCTCATACATCGCGTACAGGATGCGTCGGTGCACGGGCTTTAAGCCGTCGCGCACATCCGGCAGCGCACGTCCGACGATAACGCTCATTGCATAGTCGATATAGCTCTTTTTCATCTCTTTTTCGAGATCGACCTGCATGATTTTCTGCTGTTCGTATTCTTGACTCATTCCTTGCCTCCAAAAATGTTGGCTCTATTTCGCAAACGCCTGATTGCGCTTACACATCCAGATTCATGACATACTTGGCGTTTTTCTCGATAAATTCGCGCCGTGGCTCGACCTTTTCACCCATCAGCAGGGCAAAGGTCTCGTCCGCCGCCGCCGCGTCGTCCATCGTGACCTGCAGCAGGGTGCGGTGCGCCGGGTCCATGGTGGTCTCCCAGAGCTGCTCAGGGTCCATCTCGCCGAGGCCCTTGTAGCGCTGCACGCGCACGCCCTCGCCCATTTCCGCCAGGCAGGCGCGCTGCTGTTCGTCCGTATAGGTGTAGCGCACTTCCTTGCCCTTCTCGTTCTTGAAGAGCGGCGGCTGCGCGATATACACGTGTCCCTGCTCGATCAGCGGCCGCATGAAGCGGAAGAAGAAGGTCAGCAGCAGGGTGCGGATATGG
>NBJMR02800__coassemble_2097_pt1 | contig 17230 bp, 17 predicted proteins | sample NBJMR02800__metabat2_high_PE_027 | metagenome-assembled genome bin NBJMR02800 | reverse complement strand
AATATTTAGCATCATATACCCATCATAGTGTCTCAATTTAGCGATATGTTCTATAATGCTGATCGTTGCATCGTTTTTCTCTATACTCGCTGTACTCGGATTGATGCCAAAAAAGATTAGGGGCTTGGTAACATATTTCCCTAAAGTATATCTTACTGTATTGTTTCTATCGTGGGCGTAATCTTGTATCATCCTTTACTCCCTTATTATGTATTTGTTAAGGCATACATCTCGCTGTCCAGCAATTTCCCGCGCTTGTATACGCTCAGGCGCTTTGTCCCCTCGTGCGTAAAGCCGTTTTTTTCCAGCACGCGGCAGGACGCGCGGTTATGGCTGAACGGCTCGGCAAAGATCCGCACGATATCCCACTCTCCAAAGCCGCGGGCGCACATCTGCCGCACGGCCTCGGTCGCAACGCCTTCCCCCCAAAAGGGCCTGCCGAACCAGTAGCCCAGCTCAGCGCTTTTGCGGGCAACATCCGCGCCGCGCGTCAGCGAGACGCTCCCGGCGAACGCACCGTCCACCGCAACCGCGCAGAACAGAGCCTTCTCCGGGTCTGCCCCAAGGCACAGCGCAATAAAATCGCGCGCGTCCTGTTCGGTATACGGGTGCGGGAACACGTCGCGCAGGTTCGCGGCAACGCCCTCGTCGTCTGCCAGCGCCGCACACGCCGCAGCGTCCGCTTCGAGCCACGGCCGAAGCAAAATATCCATCAAAAAAGCCCTCCTCCCGAATGGTTTTCCATTCAAGGACGAGAGCCCAAACGCTTCCGTGTTACCACCTTGCTTTACGCGCCCCTCGCGGCGGCGCGCCTCAGCGGGTACTGCCATACCCTGACTCAATAACGGGAATCCCCCGCCGCAGCCTTACCGCATCCTGCGCGGCTCAGTGCAGAGCTCCAAGGCCATTTTCCGCCGCGCCCTCCGCATCCCGCTCGCACCGTCCGGGACTCGCTTTGCCGTACCTCGCGCCGTACTTTCCTTTTCATTGCCTGTAACGGTTTCATTATAGCATTCCGCTTTTTCCCTGTCAAGCAACAACGACCGCTGCCGGAAAGTACAATAAGCGCCAGGGGAGGTTTGCACACATTCCTGTAACTTTAGGGGACAAAACGTGGGAGAATGGAGAATGAATTGAAATATCTGCGGTATCCTCGAAACCGTTCATAATGTTTTAACCGATTTGTTATTGCTTATCCCACTATTGCCGTATATAATAAAAAAAGGTGCATTTTGTCGAAAAACGGCAGCTGCGCCGCGCAGACGCAGTGTATTGATCACCCAGAACGATGCATATATAAAATCAACGATAAAGGGGAAAACCATATTGGACAGCCAGGTGAAAAAAACAAAGAAAGGAGCGCATGCGGTGAAGCGCAGGGGAAAGACGGACGCTGCCGGTACGGCTGCCCCCAAGCCGGCAAGGGCAAAGCGGAAGCTTCGCGTGCCGCTGGCGGCAAAAATCACCGGCGGCGTGCTGGTGGTGCTGTTTGCTGCGCTGTGCGCATTCATTTATTTATATCCCTATGCGTTTCCGGGCGTAACGGTCGGTTCGATCCCGGTCGGCGGCCTGAGCCGCAATGCTGCTGCGGAAAAAATCGCGCAGGAGAGCCCTGCGCTTTACGAGGGGCAGAACGTGTCCGTCACGATCTATGAAACGACATACGATATCCCGGTCGAAGATGTGCTGGAAAACGTGGATGCGGAGCAGTCGGTTGAAAACGCGTTCTCGGTCGGACGCACGGGAAATCCATTCGTCCGTATATGGAACGTGGTTAAGGCAATTGTCGGGCAAAACGAGGCGCAGCTCGCAGCAACGGTCAATGAGGATGGCCTCACCGCAGCACTGGAGGAAATCTCTTCCCAGGCGCTGACCGAGCCGGTCGAACCGACGTGGGAGATTGGCACGGATACCATGACGATTTATGCAGGCAAACCGGGCGTCAGCTTTGACACCGCAGCGGTTGAGCAGACGCTGACCGACAAGATCCGGCTGATGGATTTTACACCCTATGAGGTCACGACAGAGCTGACCGAAACGCCTGCGATCGATATTGACGCGATCGCTGCGGAGGTAATCGGCGATCCGGTCAGCGCGACCGTCAGCAAGGAGGATGGGACGACGATCATCCCGGAAAAAGTGGGCGTGCAGTTCGATGTGGAAGAGGCGCGCAGCATCATCGGGGACGGCTCGGCAGGATCTTATACCATCCCGATCACAACAACCCAGCCTGCGGTAACGGCAGAAACGCTCTCCGAGGTCCTGTTCCGCGACACGCTTGCCAGCTGCTCGACCAGCCTGAATGAGGGCAATGTGCCGCGCACCAACAATGTCCGCCTGGCGGCGGCATCGATTAACGGCACGATCCTTAACCCGGGCGACGAATTTTCCTACAACGATGTGGTCGGCGAGCGCACGACCGACCGCGGCTACCAGTCCGCGGGCGCATACTCGGGCAACCAGATCATCGACGAGGTGGGCGGCGGCGTGTGCCAGCCATCGTCTACGCTGTATATGGCCGTGCTGCGCGCGGATCTGGAGGTCACCCAGCGGGTCAACCACTCGTTTACAGTCGCATACACACCGCTTGGCGAGGATGCGACTGTCTCCTGGGGCGGGCCGGATTTCTGCTTTAAAAACAATACGAATTATCCGGTCAAGATCTTGGCAGAGCAGTCGAACGGCCAGCTGACCATGACCATCGTCGGCACCAAAACGAGCGACAAGACCGTGACTACCCGCACGGAGGTGCTGGAGACCTACTCGTATCAGCGCATCGAGAAGCAGGACAGCAGCATGAAGGCGGGCGAGACACGCGTAGAGGTCAGCGGTATTACCGGTTACTCGACCCGTACCTATAAGGTTATCACGGAAAACGGCCAGACGACCGAGGTGCTGGCGAATACTTCCACCTACAATAAGAGAGATGAGGTCGTGTACGTCGGCACGGCGCAGGCCGCCTCGGATGAGGCGGAAAGCACATCGGATACGGCATCCTGACAGAAGAAAAGGAGGAAAGTCAAGATGGGTTCTCCTTTTACTGCGCAGCAGCGCAGGAAAGTCAAGCATGACAGCCGGGCATGTGTGTGGGACAATATTGGCCGGTGCATCGGCATCCAGATCCTGTGTGCGGTGCCCTATGTGCTGCTGCTGGTCATTTTGTATGCCACATTGTTCGGCAGGGTGTTTGCCCTGCTTGCGGCGGGCTATACGGACAATTATATCCTGGGCAGCGCGGCGGCTGAGGGGCTCAATTCCGTATGGGGCGTGCTGTTCGTTATGCTGGTCATCACGGGGCCGCTGCAATACGGCCTGATGCGGTTTTACGTCAGCCTGCGCCGCGGCGGGGAGCCGGGCACAGGCACGCTGTTCCAGGCGTTTACCTCGCTGCAGGAGCTGTGGACGGGGATTAAAATGGCGTTCTGCCTGTTTTTTCGTTCGCTTCTGTGGACGGTCGGCCCGACTGTGCTCTATATGTTCGCGCTGATGGCGATAACAATCAATACGATCGTGACACGGCAGGCGCCGCCGGCGGGGCTGATGACCGGCATTGGTGTGCTGTATGGTCTGGCCATGCTGCTGATCAACGTCAAGCTACTGGCCTATCGGGCGGGCTGGGTCGTGCTGTACGACCATCCGGACTGCAGCGTGTGGGATGCGACGGCGCATGCAGGCCGCGCGTTCCTCGGCCAGTTCGGCAGGCTGCTGCTGTTTGTTCTGAGCTTTATCGGCTGGTATATCCTGCTTGCAGGCATAACAGGGGTGTGTCTGTTTCTCGGCCTGCTTGGATGGAGGTTCTTTGGAGGGGCGATGGGAGTTGCGGTGCTGGCCGCCGTACTGCTGGCTGTGGCTTGTCTGTACATCGTTCTGGGCAGCTTCATCAATGCATATTTTACGACCTCGTTTATCGGGGTGTATGAAACGCTGGCAGAGCCGCAGGGTGAAGCGGGACCGCGAACACCGGACGGCGGAGAAAATCTGCAATAAAAAAACAGGCCGCAGCCGTACTTTCCGGCAGCGGCCGTTGTACAAACCTCCCCTTGCGCTTATCCCCTTGCAAACCTGCGGAACGCACGCTATAATAGAAAGACTGAAAAAGCGAAAAAAGGGGAATTTTCACGCATGAGGATGCGCAAAAAGAAAAATCTGGACGTCCGCTTTGCGGCATGTGCAGACGTGATGGCTTTCGAGCCCATGGAAAGGCGCGGCAAATGGCGCGCGCTGTTCGGCAATGACAACCCGCTCCATCTGGAGATCGGCTGCGGCAAGGGCCGTTTCGCGATCGGCATGGCAGCGCAGCATCCGGACGTCAACTTCATTGCGGTCGAACGCGAGGAGGGCGCGCTGATCATGGCGGCCGAGCGCTGCCAGCAGCATCCGCTGCCAAACCTGCGTTTTGTATCGTTTGACGCAGCCCAGCTGCGCGAGGTATTCGCCCCCGGCGAGGTCGACCGCATCTATTTAAACTTCTCCGATCCCTGGCCGCCCAACCGGCAGCGTAAGCGCCGTCTGACCTGGCGTGCCTATCTGGAGGTATACGAAGAGATCCTGGACGCCCATGGCGACCTGTGGTTCAAGACCGATAACCAGCGCTTCTTTGAATGGACGCTCGCGGAGATCTGCCAATTCGGCTGGCTGCTGCAAAACATCTCGCTCGACCTGCACCACTCGGACTTTGAAGGTAATGTGATGACGGAATACGAGGAGAAGTTCTCCTCCGAGGGCGCGCGGATCTACCGTCTGGAGGCGCGGCGGCGTCTGCCGGAGTTCCTCCGGCCGTAAACCGGCCAGGGGTGGTCTTATGCCTGATTTCGCCCCATTTTTCTGCCTGCAACCGCAGGTTGCGGGATTTCCATCCCTACTTGGTGGCCTGCAAACCGTTTTTTCGGTAAAATAAGGCCATCAAGCAAGGAGGTAAACAGACATGACGCTTGGAGAAAAAATCACGGGCCTGCGCAAAAAGCGCGGCCTGTCGCAGGAGGAGCTCGCGATCACGCTGGGCGTGTCCCGGCAGGCGGTCAGCAAATGGGAAACCGAAGAGGCCAAACCGGACACAGATAAAATCGTTGCGCTCGCGGAGTATTTTGAAGTGACGACCGACTGGCTGCTGCGGGATATCGAGCCGGCCGGCGCCGATACCGGTACGGACGCGCATATGTCGCCCGCACAGGCAAAGGCGGGCGCGCCCCTGCTGCTCTGTCTGACGCTCGGCGCGAGCGCCTGCGGGCTGTTCCTGCTGTTTTACGGCAGGTTCGTGTCTGCAAGCACGATCCCCTCCACGGTCGGGGTGATCGTGCAGATCTGCGCCATCGCGCTGGCGATGGGCTTCGGGCTGTATCTGAAAAACGGCGTCGACGCCGCGCAGGGCGCGGGCTTTATCCGGTCATTCTGGCAGGTGGAAATCTGGATGGTTGCACTGCTTCCGCTGCGTCAGGTACATCATGCATTCTTTCAGTTAATAAGCCTGATCCCGGAGGCCACCCTGTCGCGCCTGTGGACCAATCTACCGCGGCCGTTCTGGGGGCTTGGCCGGGCGCTGCTGTTTACAGGCGTACCGATCGCACTGTACCTGGCGGTGTGCCTGTTCGTCACGCTGGTGCTGTGCCGCTCACCGCGCAAAAAGGGCTGAAAAAACGATTATTTTTGCCGATAATTTTTTCAATATTTTTCTTGACATACCGACGCAGCTTTGCTATAATAAATATCGCGCTGATGAGTTCGGCGCGATAAAAATGCGGCTGTAGCTCATCTGGTAGAGCGCCACCTTGCCAAGGTGGAGGTAGCGAGTTCGAGCCTCGTCAGCCGCTCCAAAAAGAAAGCACCTGTCATAGACAGGTGCTTTCTTTTTGGAAATAGATGCCTGCTAAAAAAGTCCGCGGCCGCAAGCATACTGCCGATCCACGCGTCTCACCCCACGGCAGAACAGCGTGTGCACCTTTTGAGGTGCACACGCTGTTTTCATTCTATCCCTTCGATCAGGCGAATCAGTTTTTCCTCTGTCATACCGGTGTGCAGTTCGCCGTCCCACTTGACGCACGGCCCCTTGCCGCACTTTTTCATACAGCCTGCCACCTTGTAGCGAAACCCTGCCTGCGCGGTTTCACCCGGCGTTACACCGTATTCCTTTTCAATAAAATCCGCAAGCCTGCTCCGCTTCGCGCAGGACTTGCTGCCGCAGACAGACAGCGTATGCCGTGCTGTTTCCGTCTTAATTGACGGATACCGCTTCAGCAGCGCATCCAAAAAGGTCATCTTGAGATCGAGCTTGTCCGCGATTTTTTCCAGCGCTTTATGCGGCACAATGCCATCATACAGCGCCTGCGTTTCACGCAGCAGCTGCACCAGCTCATTCTGGTCGCGCGCCGCACCCCGCTCCCGGTAATCGCGGATCATCTCCTTTAATTCTTCCTTATGCTTCATGTTGTTCTCCGATTAGTTTATAGAGTAATTTTTCAAACTGCACGCCATGCATCGGATCGGTCTGCTGCTCCGCTGTATAAGCGATACAGTCCTTGACGTATTCACCCGCCCGCTCGCAGGCCGCCGGCAGACTGTGCCCATTGAGCAGCGCACCCAGCATGACCGAGGCAAACAGATCGCCCGTCCCCGGATAATACCGGTCAATCCGGCGGTGCAGGCTGAGCGTTCCGCCTGTATCCGACAGACATCCCGAACCAACTTTGCCTTGCTCAAAATCCAGCCCGGTAAGCACAACCTGCGCACCGTACTGCGCGCGCAGCGCGCGCAGCCATTCCCAGGCTTCTTCCGCCGTGCGAGGGCGGCTGCACGGATCCCAGTCCATCAGGATCGCCGCTTCGGTAGTATTGGGCGTGATGATATCCGCAATCGCGCACAGTTCGCGCATGCGGGTGCACATCTCCGGGGTGTAGGTATCATACACCTTGCCGTTGTCACCCATCACCGGGTCGATCAGCGTGATGCCGTCCGGCGTTTTAAGCCGCTGCGCCGCCTCACGCACCCGGTCGATCTGGTCGGCCGAGCCAAGGAAGCCCGCGTACACCGCCTCGAACCGCAGGCCGAGCGCATCGTACTGCTCTATTGTGCCCTGCATGGCGCTGGTTAAATCGGTCGTCACCCAGTTTGGGATCGCTGTATGTGTGGAAAATACCGCAGTCGGCAGCGGCACGCACTGGTGCCCGCCTGCGGAGAGCACTGCAATGATCGGCACAAGCGACGAACGCCCGAAACCTGAAAGATCGTGCAGCGCCAATACCTTTTTCTGCATGGGTTCACATCCTTTTTCTGTCCGTTCTCCATCATACGATGAAATTCGCACAAAGTCAATCTTTCTTGCTTTCCCATGGGCATAATGGTAAAATAGGAATAGCTTGACAGAAAAGGAGTATCCCCATGCTCAAACGACGCATTCTCTCTATCCTGCTGGTGCTTACCATGCTCATTCCCGCCGCCTATGCGGCACAGCCTGCGCAGGACGGGATGCGCGGCGTATGGGTTGCTACGGTAGCCAACATCGACTACCCCACCCGTCAGGGTATGACGGCGGACGAACTCAGACAAGAGGCTGATACCATTCTGGACAACATTGTCTCCATGGGCCTGAACGCAGTGTTTCTTCAGGTGCGGCCTTCGGCAGACGCATTGTACCAGTCCTCGCTGTTTCCGTGGAGCCGCTATGTCAGCGGCACGGCCGGACAGGCGCCTGATCAGGATTTTGACGTGCTGGCGTACTGGGTGACGGCAGCGCACAGCCGCGGCCTGCAGCTGCATGCCTGGCTCAACCCCTACCGTATCACGCGGGACGGGCAGGAGGAGTATGACGCCCTCCCGGAAAACAGCCCCGCCAAACAGCACCCGGAATGGGTTGTCGAATACGAAGGGAACTTTTACTTTAACCCCGGCCTTCCGGCTGTGCAGCAGCTTGTTGTGGACGGCGCAGCGGAAATTGTCCGTAAATACGATGTGGACGGCATCCATTTGGATGATTACTTCTACCCTGGCACGGACTTCAACGATGCTGCCACCTATGCGCGCTATGGTTCGGATTTCAGTAATATCGGAGACTGGCGGCGCGATAATGTGAACGAGCTGATTGCCGCGCTGGATGAAACGCTGCATGCCATCAACCCTGATCTGGCGTTCGGCGTCAGCCCCGCAGGCATCTGGGACAACAAAACGGATAATCCCCGCGGCAGCGATACCAACGGCCGCTCTTCCTACCGCGAGATCTACTGCGACTCGGTCGAATGGATCAAGCGCGGCACAGTGGACTATATCTGCCCGCAGCTTTATTGGGCGATCGGCTACGAGATTGCAGATTTTGAGGTTCTGGTCGATTGGTGGCAGGATGTTGTCGCCACGAGCGACGTTGCGCTGTATATCGGCATCGGCGCCTATCGGGCTGCCGAGGCAGAGCCGGGCGATGTCTGGTATGGAACGGACGAACTGGAACGCCAGCTCGACATGCTCGATCACAGCATTGATATCCAGGGCGAAGTGTTCTATAACTATTCCGCTTTGACCGGCGTAACCGGCTGTCCGGATTTTCTGGCAGAACATTATGAAGTGGAAGACAGCAACGAGCCCGGCAATACTGCTGATGAGCCCGGTAAGCAGGCCACCCTGCTCGACTATGTATCCCGTTTTATCATCAGCCTGTTTTACTGACCATTAGGAGGCGTTTTTCTTGGCTGATATTCTTTCCCGCGAATACGAGGTCAATTACAGTCATATCGACAACCGCGGCATAGCCAAGCCGTCCTTCCTGTGGAATATCATGCAGGACGCGGCGACCGTACACGCGGAGGCGCTGCATCTCGGCCCGGCCGAGCTGCACATCCTGTGGGTGCTCTCCCGCATGCGGGTGCAGCTGTCGCGTCCGCTGCGTCCGTACGAACTGGTCCGGTGCGAAACCTGGTGTCCCGGTATCCGGGGCGTCAGCTGGTACCGCTGCTTCGCCTTCTCCGTAGACGGGGATCCGGTCGGAGAGGCGCAGTCCATGTGGGTCACGCTTGATCCGGAGACCCACCGTATCCTGCGCCCGAGCAGCTTTCCTATTGCGGAGGAATATATTCACACTGCGCGCGGCGAGCTGTTCGATGCGCTGCCAAAGCTGTCGTGCAGCAATGTGCGCGAGCACCATGTGCACCCGGTGCTGTATTCCGATCTGGACGTCAATAACCATGTCAACAATGTACGCGTAGTCGAGCTGGTATCGGATGCGCTCGACCTGCAGCGCCAGCCGGGCTTTGTCTCCTCCCTGCAGGTCAATTATACCGCTGAAACGACCTTCGGCGAGCAGCTTTCCCTGCTCTGCGGCACCGTGGACGGCGCACGCTATGTGCGCGGTGAGGCGGACGGCAAAACCCGTTTTGAGGCGCTCGCCACGCTGACATCCTTTGCATCACAGGAGGCTTGATTGGAATGACGGATGCAATCCGGCAGGCCGTAAAAGATATTCTCGGCGCCTGCCATCCACTGGAAATCATCCTGTACGCAGAAAAGCGCACGATGTCCACCGGCAAGCTCAAGGCGTTCAGCCTGTGCGTGATTGCGCCGGAGGGCACGGACTGCCGCAGCCTGCGCACGCGGCTGCATCTGGTTCTGTCAGCCGATGTGCCGGTCAGCCTGAGTGTATATACCACGGAGGAATGGGACAGACTGCGCGCGGATGAGACCTCATACGCAGCATGGATCGCCCGGAAAGGCCAGGTGGTTTATGGCACGGCGACGTAAAGGCGCATCCGACAGCCACTTCTACTACAAGTGGCTGGACAAGGCGCTGTGCGACCTGCAATGCGCCCGCCTGCTGCTGACCTACGGTGGCGACCACTACAACATCGCCTTCCACTGCCAGCAGGCGATCGAAAAGGCGCTCAAAGGCTATCTGCTTTACCGGACCGGCCGTCATTTCGACGGACATAACCTGACCTACCTGTGCCGTCAGGCTATCCAGCAGGATGCCGACGCTTTTTCCGAGTATTTGGATGAAAGCGCCGCGCTCAACGATTTGTATATTGAAACGCGATATCCAACCGACCTGCCGTTTGAAATTGACGAACTGGAAGTCCGCCGCTATCTGGACATGGCCGAGCGCATGTTTGCCGCAATCCGGCGCGAGCTGTATGCCGGCGGCGGGCCGCATCGCATCCAACAATAGAAAAAACGCTGCTGCAAGAGAACTTGCAGCAGCGTTTCTCGTTTTGAGCGATTATATTCCTTATGCGCGTTCTTTTTCCTTCTGTGCCTTGGCCAGGCCATGACGGATCGGTTTCCATTCAACCTTTCCGACAAGCGCCGCCAGAGAAATCGGGATGTAGGTCAGCATAAACAGCGGGAATGTGAATACATACAGAATCTTTTTCCAGGTTTCGCCTTTGATCTTTTTCCATTCCGCAGCCATGGTAAACGCACCGAACAGGAACAGACTGAACGAAACGCCGCGGAGCGTGGTCAGGATAATCCGGCCCAGCATGCGCAGCACACGGTATGTAATGAACGCCGGCTGCGACAGGCTGCTCAGGCAGGCGAACAACGCCAGTCCAAGGACGCCGATCGTCACCAGGTTGCAGGGTGCAACCGTCATCAGCATATCGTAGCAGGATGCGCCGCGCTTGCCGCCGCGGGTGCAGCCGTGAAGCAGCGGTGCCGTATACTTGGCGTCCACCTGGTAAAAGCCCTTGCTCCAACGCATGCGCTGGTCCCATGACTGGCGGAACTGCACCGGCTGTTCATCGTATACGACCGCCGTGCCGCAGTAGCCGATCTTACGGCCGCGCACAGCGCACGCAATCGAAAACTCAATATCCTCGGTCAGCAGATGATACGGCCATCCGCCGTCCTCGCGGATCACGTCGCCCGCGATCAGGAAGCCCGTACCCGATACCGCGCAGTTGACGCCCAGCTGGGTACGCGGCCGGTTGAGGAAGCGTGCCTCGCGCAGGAACCACAACGCATAGCCGGCGGAAATCCAGTTATCACAGAAGTTCTTGGAGTTGCGGTAACTGGTCAGCGCCGCATACTCGCCGGTGTCGAACATCTTGTTCATCTCGCGGACAAAGTTGGGATCGACCAGATTATCCGCATCAAACACGAGAAAGGCATCATAGGTCTGCTCGCCTTTGTCCTCAAAGATGCGGTGGAACAGCCAGTCCATCGCGTATCCTTTGCCGACCTGCACCTTGTTGAAGCGCTCATACACGGTTGCGCCCGCTTTCCGCGCTACTGAGGCGGTGCTGTCCGTGCAGTTATCGGCCACGACGAACACATCCAGCAGATGCGCCGGATAATTCTGTGCTTTCAGGCTTTTGACCAGGTCTCCGATCACGCCCTCCTCATTGCGGGCGGAAATGATCGCCGCATATCGGTGCAGCTTTGCATCCTGTCTGACCTGCTTACCCTTTCCGAACAAGCCAACTGCCAAATACACGAACTGATAGGCATAGGCCGCAGTAAAAAATATAAATAATACGAATTGCAAACTCTCCAAAAACCGAAGCATGGCGAATACTCGTCTCCTTCATCTGTCCTTAAAAATTACACTCCGTTTTTTCCTTGTACTATCATAGCACTATTGCTGGATTATGCAACAACTTTTTGAGGCATTTTCACAAAAAAACGATATTTTTCTCTGTTCGCACAAAAAAAACAAAAAATTTTCTGTAATTTTCATCATTCTTTTCTGTCACATCCTGCCGTCAGCTTATAAAATAAATATAGCATATCCGCTGTGTCCATTTCCGCAGGAAATAATTAAGATTTCGAAAAAAATTCCTTTCCTGTCACACTGCGTCAGGCTCGCTCGTTATCATGGTGAAAGGGGGCGGACGATATGCCTGTTTGGAAGGATGCGTCGGATGCTGCAGCATTTGTGCAGCGGTATTCGGGCATGATCCTGCGCCTGTGCTTTACCTATTCGCTCGGCCGGGCGGACGCGCAGGACATTTGCCAGAATGTATTCCTCAAGCTGCTGCAAAGCGACCGCCGCTTTGACGGCGAAGGCGAAACGCGCGCCTTTATCATCCGTGTCACGATCAATGAGTGCAAGGACGTACTCAAGAGCGGCTGGCGCCGCCGCTCTGTGCCTTTGGACGAGCTGATCGAACGAGAAGTTCCCTTCCTTCCATCGGAAGATACCGGCGTGCTGGCCGCGGTACAGCGCCTGCCGGTCAGATACCGCGAGGCAGTCTACCTTTATTATTATGAGGGCTATAATGCCGAAGAGATCGCAGCGATGGTCGGGGCAAAGCCTGCCGCTGTGCGGCAGCGGCTCGCCCGCGCCCGTGAAAAACTGAGGAAAGAACTGGAGGGCAGCGAATATGAGACAATATAACGATGCGCTCGATGCGCTGCGCTTCACCGAGGAGGAACAGGCTATGCTGACAAAAAAACTCGAGCAGGCGGCACAGGCCGCCCAAAGGCCGCGCAAGCGGCGGCATCCGCGGCGGGTGATGTGTATCGCCGCGGCGGTGGCCATCTTATGCAGCACAACCGCATTTGCACTCAAAAACAACTGGATCCATCTGCTGTATCCATCCACCGACCCAACTCTGGTCGAACCGATGGTGCAGCCGGTGGAAAACAGCATCCATAAGGACGGCATGACGTTCACGGTTGAGGCTGTGATGGGAGACCGATATAACGTCCTGCTGGTTTACACCCTCAGCCGGGATGATGGGCAGCCACTAACTACGGATACCGATATTGTCGACTGGCTGTGCTACGATAACTATTCTATCAAGGAAGCGCCGGATGCTTTTGCTGTTGGCTCTGGTTTTCCGCTGGATGATGACCCAACCGACGGAACGCTTCAATTTGCATCTGTCAGTTATGCGTACGATTATGACACCAGACAGCGAATCCCTGTGAAAGACCTGACACTCGTGTATCAATCCTTCGACGTATTTTATGAAACACCCAATCCGGATTTCGTCCTGTATGGTGATGAAGCGAAGTACAATACCACCTATGTCTTTTCCAGCGAAACCGATTTGGAAATCCCGCTGATTTACGAGGACACAACTGTCCAATATGCGGCAGGGCAGGTTGTCGAGCGGAATGGTATCCGTACTGAAATCAATGACATCTACCTCTCCCCGCTCGGCTGCATGCTCGATGTGGTTTGGTCTTTCCAGACCGACGAGTTGACCGAACCCTATTCCACCAGTTTCCAGCTCAAGCTCAAGGACGGTACGATCTGGGACGGAGCAGAAAACCGGCTGGCAAACGGATATATTGATGCCGGGCCAGTCATGAAAACCCAAACCATTACCACCCAGAAGAACTGGGTATTCGACCGCATCATTCCCACGGAGGATGTGCAAGCCATCATTTTCGACGGCGTAGAGATCTCACTCGAGCGCATCAGCTAAACAAAGCACAAGGGGCACTGTTCAGTGCCCCTTGTGCTTTTCCCTGCGCTTCTGCCGGTGTTTTTCGTACCGTTCTTCGGCCTCGCGTTCCTTTTCTTCCCGCGTGCGGACGCGGCGCGCCTGCTTGCCCTGCTCGCGCTGGGCGGCAATCGCCTGCTGCGCTTTGGTTCCCGTCCCTGCCTGCTCCACTGCCTTGCGGGCGGCGCGCTGGCGGCGCTTGGGATTATCCGGCCGACAGGCCTGCTCCCCTGCCTGCACCGGCGGGCTGAACCGCAGCTGCTTCCAGCTTTGCAGCAGGAACGCATACACCTCATAGTCCTTCGGCTCCGCACCGAATACGGTGCGGTTTGCCTCGTACCAGCCGCCGCTTTCCCGTTCATAGAGCATGGCCCAAAACGGGTCGTCAAAATATACAGTCACCCGGCATGTTACTGTGCGCATGAAATTGTCCTCCTTTTTTCGTCCTTGCGCACAGAGAACGGACAACCAAGGAGGCAGGTTACTGACAGCAGGCTTTGCCTGCCGCGCCCGGACTACCAACCGGGCCGTGTTTTTATCTCTGCGGTATCATTATATAGAAGCAGGCCCCTCCCTGTCAAATCCGGACAAAGCAAAAGCGCCGCAAATGCGGCGCTTTTTTAATACAGATTCTTCTTTTTGAGCATGAACCATGCAAAAAAGCACGCGGCAGCGGAGATCAGCAGCGGGATCCACCAGAAGAAATCTCCCGGGATCGCCTCGCCTCCGATATTCATGCCGTAGAAGCCGAAAATAATGTTTGGAATGGTCATGATGATGGTCAGCACAGTGAGCACCTTCATGATGATGTTCAAATTGTTGGATACGACTGACGCATAGGCATCCATCGTGCCGGACAAAATGCTCGAATAGATGCCGGCCATCTCAATGGCCTGCCGGATCTCGATCAGCGCATCCTCGAGGATGTCGCGGTCGTCCTCATACAGCTTGAGCACGCGGCCGCGCAGCACCTTTTCCATGGTCACCTCGTTACCCTTGAGGGACGCAGAGAAGTAAACCAGCGATTTGCTCAGCCCGAGCAGCTGGATGAGCTCCTCGTTCTGCAGCGAATCGTACAGGCGCTTTTCGATGCGCGTAAAGTCGCGCTCAATCATGCGCAGGTTTTTGAGGAAGCGTCCCGCCACGCGCAGCAGAATCTGGAACACAAAGCGCGTACGCAGCGCGGTGTGCACGCCCTTGACCGCACCTTCTGCGATCGAACGCAGGATGATGCTGTCCTCCAGGCAAACCGTAATAACCGCGTTCTGTGCCACCACAATGCCCATTGGCAGAGTGCTGAACATCTGCCCGCCATCCTCGACCGAGCTTTTTTCCACCATCGGGATGTCGACAATCATCAGCAGCTGGTCGTCCTCGGTATCAACGCGCGAGCTTTCCTCCGGGTCGAGCGCCGCGCGGACAAATTCCTCTTCCACATGCGTTGCACGGGAGATCGCCTCCAGCTCATCCGAACTGGGATGTACCATATTAACCCAGCAGCCTTCGGTAAAGCCACCGACTTCGGTCACCCGGCCGTCAATCGTCTTGTAAAATTCTACCATATCTTACCGCCTTTCAGCGGTGGTTCAGACAGCTGCACCACCGCGGGTGTTTTTTTGCCGTCTACTTCCAGGGTCTGCACTCACGATGGTCTCACTCCCTTTTACAAAAATTTTACAAGGTCATTCCAGACCAAAACAGCCCCTTTCAGGGCTGTTTTGTCAGCTTTATTGTTTTGGGGATCAGCGGTGATCCTTATCGAAAATTCGCATCAGCACATCAAACGCTGCATCGTCCGAGCCAAGTTCGCTCGACTGCGTTTTTGCTGCAGGCTTTTCTTCTGCTGCAGCCGTAGAAGCCTCCGTAAACAGGCCGCTGCTCTGGGAAGACTCGCTCTTCTTATTGTTGTTGCCGCCTTCCATATCCATCTTGGCAGAGTTCGGGATATTGTCAAACCCGGTTGCAATAACGACAACGCGGATCTCATCATCCATCGTATCGTCAATGAATGCGCCGAAGATAATATGTGCATCGGGGTGAGCTGCCTGCTGCACCATGGTCGCTGCAGTCTCAACCTCGTCCAGGCCGATGTCGTCCGAACCGATGACTGAAACGATAACGCCATGCGCCATGTCGATCGAGGTTTCAAGCAGCGGGCTGGAGATCGCCATACGCGCCGCCTCAGCAGCCTTATCTTTCCCAGCCGCACGGCCGGTGCCGATATGTGCAAAGCCTGCGTCCTTCATAACCGAGGTAACGTCTGCAAAGTCCAGGTTAATAAAGCCCGGTACGGTAATCAGCTCGGAAATGTTGGCAACTGCCTGACGGAGCACGCCGTCCGCAATTTCAAACGCGTTCTTAAAGGTGATCTTCTGCTCAGATACGTACTTGAGGCGTTCGTTCGGGATGATAACAAGCGAGTCAACATTCTTGTTGAGCTCCTCGATACCGCCCAGCGCCTGTTCCAGACGCTTTTTGCCCTCGAATGCGAACGGACGGGTGACAACACCGACCGTCAGGATGCCCATCTCACGGGCGATCTGCGCCACGACCGGGGCCGCGCCCGTGCCCGTGCCGCCGCCCATACCGGCGGTGATGAACACCATATTGGTATTCTGCAGCGCCGCAGCGATCTGGTCTTTGCTCTCCTCCGCAGCCTTACGGCCGATCTCCGGGTTCGCGCCCGCACCCTGGCCCTTGGTGAGCTTCTCACCGATCTGGATCTTGGTGCCGGCCTGAGAAAAATTCAGCGCCTGCATATCCGTATTGATTGAAATAAACTCAACGCCCTGCACACCGCTCTCGACCATGCGGTTGACCGCATTGCCGCCGCCGCCGCCGACGCCGATGACTTTGATATTTACTACATTATCCAAGCCCTGTTCAAACTCAAAACCCATTGTTGCCATCCTCCGTTTTATGATAAAGAATCGTTCAGATTATCTTTTACGTTCTTTGCATGGGCTGGCACTACGCAAATGGCATGTCAGCCCTATTGTTTTAATTTTACCTCGAATCACTCTGTTTTGCAACAGAAAATAGTGAATTCCTCAAAAAAACTTGAGATTAACTGTACCTTTCCGTCGAACAACAGCTGTCAACTTTTCAGACCTGCCGTCCATTCCATATTCCTATGTGCTTTTTCCTTAATTTTTGTCTATTTCGCCGTATTCCCCTCTTCTTTCCGACTATTCGGCAGTTTTGTCCCCGGTTTCACTGTCTCCGTTATCTGTTTCAGAAGAATCCCCGGCGTTTATTCCGTCCGTTTCACTGTCCCCGCTGATTTCCCCATCCGACGCACCCGAAGACCCGGTATCCGCACTGCCATCCTCACCGGACTGCCCGGTGCTGTCCTCCAGATTCACGGGCTGTTCCGATTCAGTCGGCACTCCGGTTGCCGAAGCCGCTACATTCTCTTCCGTGTCCGGCACAAAGTGCAGCCGATCCTGCGTATCCCAATATAGCCTTCCGACATCCGAAGGCGAAAGACGTTCATCAATCACGGTTTTGGCGAAGCGCAGTCGGTAGGACAGCTCGTCCATACTGCCAATCTGGATATCAAAGCGCCCCTCATAACCGATTCGTACGTCCGTCAGATCCTGCAGGTTGATGAACCGCAGCCCATCCAGCATACCGCCGGCATCCAATGTCTGCAGCACTTCCAGCAGCGCGTCGCAGTAAGCATCCTCACCCTGCGCAACTGCCTGTCCAGGCTGTATATCCGGCAACGTTACACCTGTAACCACAGGAAGGCCGCCGTCCGACGCATTTTGTTCAAGCACCTTGCCGTACCGGCTTAAATAAACGTATCCAGTGCCCGATGAAACCGCCACTGCCGCTTCGCATTCCGTGACCGTAACCAC
>NBJMR02800__coassemble_2095_pt1 | contig 17255 bp, 16 predicted proteins | sample NBJMR02800__metabat2_high_PE_027 | metagenome-assembled genome bin NBJMR02800 | reverse complement strand
TTTTTTGCACAATTATGCCAAGTTTGCGGCATTCGGAAAGATTGTGCAAAAAAGTGCAATTCCGTTCAAGAAAAGAAGAAAGCAGGATGGTATGATGAGTCCATCAAAAGAGATGGCGCGGCGAAGGAAAGAGAAGCGCAGCGCAACACAATAAGGAGAAAAAGGAGAAATCATCATGAGCATTCTGAATGACATCAGTTCCTGGCTGCAGCAGGGCCGCGCGCCCAAGGTAAAGGCTTGCGTACAGCAGGCGCTCGACGAGGGCATCCCGGCAGGCGAGATCCTGGAGCAGGGCCTGCTCGACGGTATGAACATCATTGGCCAGAAGTTTAAGAACAACGAAGTATTCGTTCCGGAAGTCCTGATCGCAGCCCGCGCGATGACCAAGGGCATCGAAGTGCTCCGCCCGCACCTGGTAGCAGACGGCGTTGAGGAGAAGGGCACGGTCGTGATCGGCACCGTAAAGGGCGACCTGCACGACATCGGCAAGAATCTGGTCCGCATGATGATGGAAGGCAAGGGCCTGAAGGTCATCGACCTGGGCGTTGACGTACCGGTCGAGAAGTTCCTCGAGGCGGCGCGTGAGAACGACGCGCAGATCATTGCCTGCTCCGCGCTGCTGACCACCACCATGGGTGAGATGCGCAACGTCGTGGACGCTGTCGAGGCTTCCGAGATGAAGGGCAAGGTAAAGATCATGATCGGCGGCGCACCGATCACCCAGGCGTTCTGCGACCAGATCGGCGCGGACAAGTACACCCCGGACGCGGCATCTGCAGCGGACGTAGCGCTGGCGATCTGCACGGCCTGATTGCCGACACACAATACATACAAAAACTCCCGATGCAGCGCATCGGGAGTTTTTGGCATATTCGGATTACATTTTGGGGAACAGCTCCTGGTCAATGACTGCTTCGAGCGTCATGCCCGCATAGGCGACCTGCGCGAGGCCGTCGATAAACCGGCTGACCGCTGCGAGCAGCACCGAGATATTGTCCGCGACAAAGGTGATGTTCTTCTCGAGCTCAAGCGAGCCGTCAATCAGCGTGTTGTGTTTGAGGTAGATCTGGCCTGCCTGCTCAAAAAAGCCGAACGCTCCGAGCGCGCAGAAGTCGTTACAGTAAGCACAGGCGCGACGCAGCTGGTTCGCGTGCAGATCTGGCGCGCCCTGGAACAGGGTCACAAAGAACTGCAAAAGCCCCATATCCTCGCCCGGCAGCTGCATCGGGATAAAGCAGCACTCGATCACAACGTCCTTGGCAACCTTGCCTTGCCGCATGGCTTCGCAGCGCAGCAGCGTCGGCGCGCCCTCCTTAGCCATGACCTCAGCGCGGAAGCCGTTCTGGTTGAGCACATCGGCCATGCAGCCCAAAATCTGATTCTGTTTCTCTGCCTTCATTGCTTATTTCACTCCAATATCCGTGCGGTAATGCGCTTTGTCGAAGTGGATCTTATCCACGTCCGCATATGCCTTGCGGATCGCTTCGTCCAGCGTCGGCGCAGTCGCGGTCACGCCGAGCACACGGCCGCCGCTTGTGACGAATTTGCCGTCCTTGACCGCGGTGCCCGCGTGGAACACGAACGAGTCGGTCACGTCGTCCAGACCGCTGATCTCCTTGCCCTTTTCGTAGGACTTCGGGTAACCGCCGGACGCCATGCATACGCAGCACGCAGCGCCCGCCGCCCAGTTGATCTCGATCTCGTCCAGCTTTTCGTCGATGACCACATTAAAGATGTCATACAGGTCGGTCTCCAGGCGAGAGAGCACAGCCTGCGTCTCCGGGTCGCCAAAGCGGGCGTTATACTCGATCACGCGCGGGCCCTTGGGGGTCAGCATCAGGCCGAAGTACAGCACGCCCTTGAACGGACGGCCCTCTGCTGCCATCGCTGCAACCGTGGGCTGAAAGATCGTCTCCATGCAGGTCTGCGCCACGTCCTCGGTGTAAAAGCGCGAGGGCGAGAACGCACCCATGCCGCCGGTGTTCGGACCCTCGTCGTGGTCGTATGCGCGCTTGTGATCCTGCGCCGAGGGCATGGTTTTGAGGTGCGTGCCGTCCACAAACGCGAGCACGGACACCTCGGGGCCGGTCAGATACTCCTCGATGACCACGCGCGCGCCCGCGCCGCCAAAGGCATGGCCGTCGATCGCGTCCTTGACCGCCGCGATGGCCTCGTCTTCGGTCATGGCGACAGTGACGCCCTTGCCGAGCGCGAGGCCGTCCGCCTTGACGACGATCGGCGCGCCCTGCTGTTTGATGTACTCGATCGCATTGGCCGAATCCTCGAACACCGCATACGCCGCGGTCGGGATGTTATACTTTTTCATCAGCTCCTTGGCAAACGACTTGGAGCCTTCGATGATGGCCGCATTTTTGCGCGGCCCGAACGCGCGGATCCCCGCGTCCTCGAGCGCATCCACCATGCCGAGCGCCAGCGGGTCGTCCGGCGCGACCATGACGAGGTCGGGCCGGTGCTCCTTTGCAAAGGCCACTACGCCGTCGATGTCCGTGGCCTTAATGTCCACGCACTCGGCTTCCTGCGCGATACCGCCGTTGCCCGGTGCGCACCAGATGTGGTCCACTTGGGGGCTTTTTTTCAATGTATGGACGATGGCATGTTCACGGCCGCCACCGCCGATCACGAGAACCTTCATGTGTTATCTCCTTCCAAACGGATAGATTCCTTTTGCGCGCGGAATGCATCCAGCAGCAGCGCAATGCAGCCCAGCGGATACAGGATTGTAGTGAGTTGTGCGGCCTGCTGTGCGGTAACATCATTCACGCCCATCAGGGCGGACAGGATAGGCAGGATACAGCTCACGCTCCACACGGCAAGCAGTACCCATTCGAGCGCCGCTTTCTTTCCTGCCGCGCGCATTACCGCGCCGAACGCACAGAACAGCAGGCAGCCCAGGATCCACTGCACCGCGTCGCCCACATAGGACAGGATGATATGGACAAGCCCCGGGCCGAGCACCGGCGTTCCGCCGAGGATGGTCAGCAGGATCATCGCGTCTGCTGCAACACTCGCACGGAAATACCAGCGCGAGGCGCTTTGCTGCATCAATGCGCCGCCGGAAAGCAGCGCGTACGCCACGATCTGAAGCATCCAGTTCCCCGGTGCAGCGATCAGCAGCGCTGCGCCGACCGCGATCAGGATGGATGCATAATAGCTTTTGAACATGGTCACACCGCCTCCCCGCGCAGCAGCGTCCGCACGCGCCACAGGTAGCGCACCATCCAGACATAGGAGACGATCGCTGCAAGCAGTGCAATCATTTCGAGCGTCAGTTGGACGGTAAACAGCGTAGTATAGCTGCCCTGCTGGGCAGACAGCACATCCTGTCCGTCGAAATAGGGCAGAAAGCCCAGCATGGATGCCCCGCGCTGCGCAAGCGTTGCGTACGCCCACACCCGGCCGAGCATGCGGGTGCCTTTGGAGACGTCCGCCGCGGCAAGCTTGCGGTCAAATGCGTTTTGCAGCGGCAGATAATACAGCAGGAACAGCAGGTTGGACACGATATTGACCATCCAGCCGGATATGCCTGCCATGGACAGCACAGCAAGCACCGCACCCGCGGCCGCAGCGCCCAACGCAGCCAGGCACCGCAGCCGCAGTGCGGCATAACCGCTCATCAGCCAGCATAAAAGCAGAAGCGCAAAACCGCCCATGCGTCCGAGCGGAGCCATGCATAGTCCGGCGGCCAGCTGGACGGCAAGCGCGATCAGCGTCCAGTTCGCCGCAGAGGCGGCATTGGGGCGCAGCATCAATGGTGGAACAGGCGCATGCCGGTAAACGCCATCACGATGCCGTACTTGTTCGCGGTCTCGATGACATTGTCGTCGCGGATCGAGCCGCCCGGCTGCACGATATACTGTACGCCCGACTTGCGCGCGCGCTCGACGTTGTCGCCGAACGGGAAGAACGCATCCGAGCCCACGGTCACGCCGGTGTTCTGCGCAATCCACGCCTTTTTCTCCTCCGCGGTCAGCACCTCGGGCTTGACCTTGAAGGTGTTCTGCCACACGCCGTCCGCGAGCACGTCCTCGTACTCGTCCGAGATATACACATCGATCGCATTGTCGCGGTCGGGACGGCGGATGCCGTCGACAAACTGCAGGCCGAGCACCTTGGGGTGCTGGCGCAGGAACCAGTTGTCCGCCTTGTTGCCCGCAAGGCGCGTGCAGTGGATGCGGCTCTGCTGGCCCGCGCCCACGCCGATGGTCATGCCGTCCTTGACATAGCAGACTGAGTTGGACTGCGTGTACTTGAGCGTGATGAGCGACAGGATCATGTCGTGCTTGGCCGACTCCGGCAGCTCCTTGTTGTCGGTGACGATGTTGTTCAGCAGGCTCTCATTGATCTCATAGTCGTTGTAGCCCTGCTCAAAGCGGATGCCGAAAATATCGCGCTGCTCGATCGGCTTCGGCACATAGTCCGGGTCGATCTGGACGACGTTGTAGCCGCCTTTGCGCTTGGTCTTGAGGATGGCGAGCGCCTCGTCCGTATAGCCCGGGGCGATGATGCCGTCCGACACCTCATGCGCAAGGTAACTTGCGGTGTCCGCGTCGCACACGTCGGAGAGCGCCGCCCAGTCGCCGTAGGAACACAGGCGGTCCGCGCCGCGTGCGCGGATGTAGGCGCACGCGATCGGGGACAGCTCATGGCCAGCTTCGACGAAGTACATCTGCTTCTCGATGTCAGTCAGCGGCTTTCCAAGCGCTGCGCCCGCCGGGGACACATGCTTGAAGGACGCAGCGGCCGGCATGCCGGTCGCCTTTTTGAGCGCCTTCACCAGCTGCCAGGAGTTAAACGCGTCGCAGAAATTGATATAGCCCGGCTTGCCGTTCAAAACCTCGATCGGCAGCTCGCCCTCGGTCATAAAGATGCGCGCGGGCTTCTGGTTGGGGTTGCAGCCGTATTTGAGTGCGAGTTCTTTCATGCGTTCTTGCCCTCCTCATGCTTGTTGCGGATTTCCTGCCAGTACGCGCCGGTCGCGAGGTCGATATAGCGCACAAACAGCGCGACCTTGTTCTGCTCGTTCATGCTGGTCCACAGCATCTCGGTGAACTGCTTGATCGGCTTTTCGATGCGGATGCACTTGGGCTCGCCGCGGAAGGGCGGGAGCGGGTCGCCGTCGCACTGATAAGTGTGGATAAAATGGCCAAGGCCCGGCACCGGCTTGTCGTACTCGTAGAAAAAGCGCTTGTTCGAGGTGCGGTCCGAGGTGAAGTTCTTGAGGATGGACAGGGAATACGAGCCGTCCTCATTGATAACGCCCGAAATGCGCGAGGTGTAGTTCGGCGCGTCCGGCTCGAACTGGCGGGTGCGCAGGGCGTCGATATAGCTCTTGCCCTCGCGCAGGTACTCGCAGATCGTGTCGGTCTGGTCGCCGTTGGTGACAACCAGCTTGCTGCCGCACTGGCGCACCGGATGGTAGATGATGAGCGATGGGTCGGTCATCTTGGAAGGGTCGTAAGCCTGAGTGCGGATGCCGTCTTCTGTCTCGACAAAGATGCGGTTGCGGCTGTTCTCCGAGCGGCCCATGATGAAATAGGCGACCACGTTCTGCTTGTTATCCAGTGTGCGGCCGAAAATAATGCCGCGGCCCGGATACGCATTACTCATCAGTTCATTGCTGATATCGAACACATTTTTGCTCATACTGCTGTCACTCCTTTTCTTTCCTTGCGACCCATGCCCCGCGTACGGTGAGCCGCCCCGCGCAGAAGTCGGACACGGCCTGCGGCAGCAGGATCCACTCCGCCTGCTCCATCACGCGCCGCTGCAGCACCTCGGGTGTGTCGCCTTCCTCCACTTCGACGGCTTTCTGCGCAATGATCGCGCCGCCGTCTACCACTTCAGAGACGAAATGCACGGTTGCGCCGGTCACCTTCACCCCTTTGGCAAGGGCGGCCTCATGCACGCGCAGGCCGTAGTACCCTTCCCCGCAGAACGAGGGGATGAGCGACGGATGTACGTTGATGATGCGGTTCTCATACAGGCGGCAGAAGCTGTCCGGCAGCACAGTCATAAACCCTGCGAGCACGATAAGGCCGATGCCCTTTTCGCGCAGCAGCGTATCCAGCGCGCCTGCGTAGCTGTCTGCGGTACCGAAATCCTTCCGCCGCAGCACGGCCGTGGGGATATCCGCTTTCGCGGCGCGCTCAAGCGCATAGGCGTTCGGATTGGACGAAACGACCAGCGCGATGCGCCCGTTTTCGATCTTTCCTGCCTGCTGCGCGTCGATCAGCGCCTGCAGATTTGTGCCGCCGCCTGAAACCAAAACTGCGATGTTAATCATGATTATTTTTCTCCGAAAAATAAAATTGAGAATGGAAAATGGAAAATGAATCCCCACAGGACATCCGAAGGAGATCCGCCGTGAAAAAGTTCATTCCCCATTTACCGTTACACATTCTCTGTTGGGATTAGACGAGTTCGACGCCCTTTTCCGCCGCAACGCACTCGCCGATGACGTAGGCTTTTTCTCCCGCAGCCGAGATCGCCGCAACCGCGCGGGAAGCATCCTCCGCCGCGACCGCGAGCACCAGGCCTGCGCCCATATTGAAGGTATTGTACATATCGCGCTCCGGGATCTTGCCGGTCTTGGCGATCAGGTCAAATACCGGCGGGACCGGCATGGCTTTCTTTTCGATCTTTGCGCAGATACCGTCCGGCAGCATGCGCGGCACGTTTTCATAGAAGCCGCCGCCCGTGATGTGGCTGATGCCCTTGACGTCCACCTTGCCCATCAGCGACTGGATGGTCTTGACGTAGATCTTGGTCGGGGTAAGCAGCTCCTCGCCCAGCGTCTTGCCGAACTCATCAATGTAGCGGCGCACAGACTTTTCGTTGATGCCGAGTGTCTTGCGCACGAGCGAATAACCGTTGGAATGCACGCCTGAGGAGGCGACGCCGATCAGCGCGTCGCCCGGCCTGATAGTGGTCCCGTCAATCATTTTTTCCTTGTCGACCATGCCGACCGAGAAGCCTGCCATATCATACTCATTCTCCGGATAGAAGCCGGGCATCTCGGCGGTCTCGCCGCCGATCAGTGCGCAGCCCGCCTGACGGCAGCCCTCCGCAATGCCGGAGACCATCTGCGCGATCTTCGCCGGGTGGTTCTTGCCGACCGCGATATAGTCCAGGAAGAACAGCGGCTGCGCACCGCAGCACGCAATGTCATTGACGCACATGGCAACGCAGTCGATGCCAACCGTGTCGTGCTTGTCCATCAGGAAGGCCAGCTTGAGCTTGGTGCCCACGCCGTCCGTACCCGAAACCAGAATGGGATCGGCCATACCCTTGAAATCCGGGCGGAACAGCCCGCCGAAGCCGCCGAGCGTGCCCATTACGCCCCTTGTGAAAGTGGATTCCACCATCGGTTTCATCAGCTTGACCGCTTCGTAACCGGCGGTTACGTCTACGCCGGCAGCCTTGTAGCTTTCAGAACGGCTTTCACTCATATTAAAACTCCTTCGTCGTTTATTGTGGCGAACGGCTTATTCCTTGCCGTTCCAGCAGTAGGTGCAGACTTTGTCGCGGTCCAGCCCGATGGCCTCCAGCAGGCCGTCAAGCGACTGGTAGCCCAGCGAGCTGAAACCAAACTTTTCGCAGATGGACTTCAGCATGCACTGGCCGCGCTCGGTGTTGGCATCCGCATATTCCTCCAGGTGCTTCTGCCCCTCATCGCCCTCGAGTTCCTGCACGGTGCGGCGGGCGAGCAGCTCCATCTCGGAATTCGAGGAGGAGAAGTTCAGGTATTTGCAGCCATACATGATCGGCGGGCAGGCCGAGCGCATGTGCACTTCCTTTGCGCCGGATTCATATAGGAATTCGACCGTTTCGCGCAGCTGCGTGCCGCGGACGATCGAGTCATCCACGAACAGCAGCTTTTTCCCCTCGATCAGCTCGGGTACCGGGATCTGCTTCATCTTGGCGACCTGGTTGCGGATCTTCTGGTTGGCCGGCATGAACGAGCGCGGCCAGGTCGGCGTATACTTGACGAACGGGCGCGCGAACGGCTTGCCGCATTCGTTGGCGTAGCCGATCGCGTGCGGCAGGCCGGAGTCCGGCACACCTGCGACATAGTCCACATCCTGCGCAAGGCCGCGTTTTTTATCATCCCGCGCCATGATCTCGCCGTTGCGGTAACGCATGACCTCAACATTGACGCCCTCGTAATTCGAGTTCGGATAGCCGTAATACGTCCAGAGGAACGAACAGATACGCATTTCTTTGCCTGCGGGAGACAGGGTCTCAAAACCATCTGCCGTGACTTTGACGATCTCCTGCGGGCCAAGTTCGTAAGCGTCCGCGTAGCCAAGCTTGTGGTATGCAAACGACTCGAACGATACGCAGCAGCCGTCTTCGTTCTGTCCGATCAGCACGGGCAGGCGGCCGAGCCGGTCGCGCGCAGCGATGATGCCGTCCGGCGTCAGCACGAGCACGGTCAGCGAGCCGTCAATCAGCTCCTGCGCGTGCAGGATACCGGAAACGATGTCGTCCTTCTGGTTGATGAGTGCCGCGGCCAGCTCGGTCGAGTTGACCTTGCCTGAGCTCATGGCCATGAACTGGTGGCCGTGGTCGGAAAAATAGCGGGAGACCAGCTCCTCAGCGTTGTTGATGATGCCGACCGTGGTTAGCGCGTACAGCCCGAGATGTGAGCGCACGAGCAGCGGCTGCGGATCGGTGTCGCTGATGCAGCCGATACCGCTGCAGCCGGAAAAGTCCGCCAGGTCTTTTTCAAACTTGGTACGGAACGGGGTGTTCTCTATATTGTGGATCTGGCGCTGGAAGCCGCGCTCCTGATCGTACAGGATCATACCGCCGCGGCGTGTGCCCAGGTGCGAATGATAATCCACACCGAAGAAAATATCCAGTACACAGTCCTGCTTGGAGACGGCTCCGAAAAATCCGCCCATAAATACTCCTCTCCTGTGCCCGCCGGTCCCTTATTCTGTGGGGAGCGGGATCTCGTTTTCAAACATATTCTTCTCTGCCTGTTCAGGAACGGGAATCGGATAATTACCCGAGAAACAGGCGTCGCAAAAGCCCAGCTTACAGCCCACGGCGATCTTGCGCGCCGCCTCAAGCGACAAAAATCCGAGACTGTCCACGCCGATGATCTCGCGCATCTCCTCGACCGTGCGGCCGTGCGCGAGCAGCTGGCTGCGCTCGGGGATGTCCGTGCCGAAAAAGCAGGGATGGCGGAAGGGCGGCGCGGAAATGCGCATGTGCACCTCTGCCGCGCCTGCGTCGCGCAGCAGCTTAACCAGCCGCGCGCAGGTCGTGCCGCGGACGATCGAGTCGTCCACCATAATCACGCGCTTGCCCTCGACCGCGGTGCGCAGCGCGTTGAGCTTTAAGCGCACCGAGCGTTCGCGCTTGTCCTGCCCGGGCTGGATGAACGTGCGGGCAATATAGCGGTTTTTGATCAGGCCCACGCCGTAGGGGATGCCGGAGAACTTGGCGTAGCCGATCGCGGCGGGGATGCCGGAGTCCGGCACGCCGATGACCACATCCGCTCCCACCGGGTGCTCAATGGACAGATACTTGCCTGCCTCCTGCCGGGCGAGCTCGACGCTCGCGCCGTCGATCACCGAGTCCGGGCGGGCGAAATAGATATACTCAAATACGCACGCCGAGGTCTTGCACTGCACGCCGCAGTGCATCGAGCGGAGCTCGCCGTTCTCGACCACGCAGACCTCGCCCGGCTCGACGTCGCGGATAAATTCCGCGCCGAGCGCGTCGAGCGCGCAGGTCTCGGAGGCGAACACATAGCTGTCGTCCAGCCTGCCGATGCAGAGCGGGCGGAAGCCGTGTGGGTCGCGCGCGGCGATCAGCTTGCGCGGGGACATTACCACGAGCGAATACGCTCCCTCGATCACGCCCATAGTATTCACCACTGCCTGCTCGATTGAACCGCACTTTAAGCGCTCGTTGACAATGGTGTAGACCAGCACCTCGGTATCATTGGACGAGCGGAAAATGCCGCCGCTGAGCTCGATCTTGCGGCGCAGCTCGCCGGCGTTGACCAGGTTGCCGTTGTGCGCCACGGCAAGGTTGCCCTTGACGTGCGTGATCGAGATCGGCTGCGCGTTTTCACGCGACTGGTTGCCGGTGGTCGAATAGCGGACATGCCCGATCGCCATCGAGCCGGGCATGGAGTCCAGGATCTCCTGATTGAACACATGGCTGACCAGACCGACGTCCTTATGGCAGCGGATGACACCGCGGTTGTTGACTGCGATGCCCGCCGCCTCCTGCCCGCGGTGCTGGAGCGCGAACAGCGCGACATACGCCTCATGCGCGGCCGAGATCTGCTTTCCCGGCGGCGCGGCGATACCGAACACGCCGCACTCCTCATGCACCTTGTCATACGGGGCCTTGCTATGCTTTAGAATACGATATTTCATGCTTTGCCTTTGCTTGTTCCGGGGGATAATGCGCTTACTTGCTCATGACGCGCTTCATGATTTCCTGATACGCCTCTTCGACGCCGCCCATATCGCGGCGGAAGCGGTCCTTGTCCAGCTTTTCGCCGGTGGTCTTGTCCCACAGGCGGCAGGTGTCCGGGCTGATCTCATCGGCGAGCACGATCTGGCCGTCCGCGGTCTTGCCGAACTCGAGCTTGAAGTCGACGAGGGTGACGTTCAGCGTATCGAAATACTGCTTCATCACCTCATTGATTTTGAAGGTCATGGACTTGATCAGCTCGATTTCCTCGCGGGTGGCGAGCTTCAGCGCGATCGCGTGATAATCGTTCATCAGCGGGTCGCCGAGGTCGTCGTTCTTGTAGGACAGCTCGAAGGTCGGCTCGTCGAACACGATGCCTTCCTTCACGCCGTAGCGCTTGGCAAAGGAGCCGGCGGAAATGTTGCGCACAATGACCTCGAGCGGTACGATAGAGACCTTTTTAACCACGGTCTCACGGTCGGACAGCTGCTCGACAAAGTGGGTCGGCACGCCCTGCTGCTCGAGTAGCTGGAACATGTGGTTGCTCATCACGTTATTGATCGCGCCCTTGCCCGCAATGGTGCCCTTCTTCTCGCCGTTGAACGCGGTCGCGTCATCCTTGTAGGAGACGATGACGAGGTTCGGATCGTCGGTTGCGAATACCTTCTTGGCCTTGCCTTCGTAAAGCTGTTCTTTCTTTTCCATGTCCATTTCCTCCATTTTTATGTGTAATAATTTGAAAACAAAGTTGTTTTAAGGTTATACCCGGCCCGCGCAATGGCGGCGCGGGCCGCGCCTTTACCTTTATCTCGATCGGAATATTATTCCGATCGAAGATAGGTCTTACCGCGCATGGCACGGATAAGACCAAAATGCGATATTTGCGCGTCGCTGCGCGGCACACAAAATCGCTTTCCGGTATCAAAACCGGGATACGCGCTCCCGGTTTTGATGGAAATGACCGTAGTCACGGTCATTTCCGATTACAAACGCGCAAAGCGCGATGCTGATGTGTCCGCGCCGTGCGCGGCACGTCCTTAAATCGATAGAAAGCAGGCTTTCTATCGATTTAGGCAAACTGCGCGCGGATCTTCTCGTCCTTCGCCATGACCTCGTTCGCCATGTCGGTCTTGAACTGCTGGAGCTTGGCTGCCAGGCCCTCGTCCGACAGGGCGAGCATCTGCGCCGCGAGGATGGCTGCATTGTCCGCGCCGTCGATCGCCACGGTCGCCACCGGGATGCCCTTGGGCATCTGCACGATCGAAAGCAGGCTGTCCATGCCGCCCATAACGCTCGTACCCATCGGCACGCCGATTACCGGCAGGATGGTCTGCGCCGCGAGCACGCCGCCCAGGTGCGCCGCCTTGCCCGCTGCTGCGATGATCACGCCGAAGCCGTCTGCCGCCGCGTTTTTCGCCAGTTGCTCCGCGACCGCCGGGGTGCGGTGCGCCGAGCAGATGCGCACCTCAGTCGGGATATCAAAGGACTTCAGACGGTCAATGCACTTTTCCATCACCTTGAGGTCGCTGTCCGAGCCCATGATGACCAGTACCTTTTTCATTTGCTTTGCCTCCTCAAAATAAATGAGGACACGGGTATATCCGTGTCCTGTTTCGGCTTATTTGGCTGCACCGATGCCCGAGAGAATGCACGAATGCCCGAGCTTAAAAAACTGCATGCGGATAGACTGCGCCGCATTGTTCAAAAACACGCTGCCGGTCATTGCGTCCACCTCTTTCTCTGTACGATCGGTGAAGATACACTTTTATTTTATCCAATGCGCCTGTCCATTGCAAGCATTTTACATGGTTTTTTCATGTTTCGTGCAAATGACCAAAGATCATGCTGCGGCGCGTCAGCTTTCGTGCAGAACGCCTCCTGCATACAGCACCTGTTCGATCTGGTGCACGCGTTCGGCCCACGAGCACTGCGCTCCATAAGCCAGGCGTCTGACCACCTTATCCGGATCGTGCTCCGCCGCGGCTTTATCGCACAGCGCGAGAAATTCGTCCGCATCGTGCACGATGTACACAACATCCGCAAAATCCTCGACCTGCAGCGGCTCGCGCGTCGAGACAACCGGCTTGCCGGTGGCGAGGTACTCGTAGAACTTTAAGGGCGACACATCCTTGCTCAGTGCGCCCGCGCGGAACACGTTCAGGCACACGTCCATCTGCGCGAGATACGCGGGCAGCTCGGGCTGGGGTACCAGTCCATGGAACACGATGTTCGGATATTTCTGCAGGTGCGTCAGGTCGACGCCCGGCAGCGTGCGCCCGATCAGGAAGATGGTTGCGTCCGGCCGCTCTTTGGCCAGCTTTTCGAGCAGCGCATAATCGATGCACTCCTGCAGCATGCCGACAAAGCCGAAAACCGGGTGTTTTAACCCCTTCATATCCGCCGGACAGGGCAAGGCGTCCTTTTCCATCTGCACGCGCGAGAAGATTTCATACGCTGCGCCGTTTGGGATCATTTTGGTGGTCGGGTTGATCTTTTCCAGCGTTTCGGCAAGGCCGACCGCGGTTGCAAATACCTGATCCGCAGGCTTTGCAAGGTCGCGTTCCATCCGGTCAACCACCGCGGGGGTGATGTGTCCCTTATAGGCTGAGTGACGGTCCACACAGTCATACACCAGCGCCTTGTGCGGGACGTGCTCCACGATATCACACGAGGAAGGGGAGTAGCACCAGAGTACGGTTTCCTCGCCGAAGCCGTGTTCGCGCATCTTTTTGCGCACGAATTTGGCCTGCCGCTTTTGGTTTAATTTGTTGATCCAGCGGTATTTGTTGAAGAAGGGAAGCACGGGCGGCAGAGCATACACGGTGATGTTCTCGTGTCCCTCTACCTTCTCGCCGGGCTGTTTGTATTTTTTGATATAAGCGGACGCCTTTTTGTCCTTGAGCGGCGCGATGACCGACACCGGCGGGTCAAAATACAGCACCTCACTGTTGTTAAGGCGGCTCATCACGTTCTGCTTGCGCGTGGGCAGCGGATGGTAGTTGGTCGTCGAAAGGCAGACAATATGGTTTTTCATGCGGTTTCTTCGTCCTTTTTCTCATTATTCAGTCCCAGCAGGGCAGCCGCGCCGCGCACATTCTCATGTTCGCGCTCGCGCAGCATCCTGGCGGTGCGGCGCACCTCTTCGTCCAGCGCGCCTGAGACGCACTCGTCGATCAGGCGGCAAAGGTCGGCGGCCTTCACAGACCGCAGCTGCAGGCAGGTGCGGCTGCCGATGTATTTGAGGAAGCCGTCTACTTTGATATCATAGCTCATGCCTACGACCGGTACGCCCTGTCCGGCCGAGAACATCAGCGAGTGCAGGCGGATACCGACCACCGCCTGCATGCGCGCGAGGATGCCAATGGTCACCTCGATCGGCTGGCGCGTGCGCACTGCATGCCACGGACAGCGCAGCAGAGCCCCCACGCGCTCGGCGGGGGTCAGGTCGCTCGGGAACTCAATGGGTACAAATACCGGGATCAGCCCGTGCTTTTCGTAGGCATATTCCGCCGCTGCAGCGATTTCAGGAAGCGCCGCATCCAGCCCCTTCCAGTGGCGCAGGCCGAAGCCGATATAGCGTCCCTCCGGGTCGATGCCGCTCTGTTCAAGCGCGAGATTGACAACCTCGTGCGGGGCAGGGGAGAGGATGATGGTCGGGTCGGCTGAGACGCGGATGTCCGGGTGCGTCACGCCCATTTGCTCGAGCTGGGCGCGGGAATTATCGTCGCGCAGCGTGATGCGGTCGACCGAGCGATCGATGGTGCGTGCGGCCATTTTACGGTTGCCTGCGCGGTTGATCGGGCCGATGCCGCAGCCGTACATCATTACCTTGCAGCCGCGCTTTTTGGCTGCGCGCAGCGTATAGCAGTAATACCAGATCGACCGGGTTGAGGTCACGTCCTGCATGAGTGAGCCGCCGCCGTTGATATACAGTGCCGCGCGGCGGAAGCGCCGCAGCACGGAGAAGACATTAAAGGTATAGATCGCATTCGTGCGGTAGACCAGCCGTGTCTCCTTAGGACGGCGTGACATGACGCAGATCGTGCGTTCCGGGTCAAGTGCGCGCATCTCCTGCACGATTGCCTCCAAAATTGCGTCATCACCCGCGTTCCCGCGGCCGTATGCGCCGCATATCACAATGCTTTCGCGTTCGTTCTTCGGACGGTGGAAACGCGCAAGCAGGTGGCGGTAGTTGGCCTCCTGCCGCTCGCACATTTTATCCTTGGAAAAATCGCGGGATGCCTTTTCATACAGCGCTTCCGCGAAGGTATGGCGCAGCTTCGCATCGTTTGCGAGCCGCACCATGTAGCGGGCGAGCTGTTTGTGGTCGCCGACCGGGAAGATATAGCCGTTTTCGCCTGTGTCGATCAGTTCGGGCATGCCGCCGACATCCGAGCAGATGGTTGCGCAGCCCGCACAGATGCCCTCCAGAATCGAGTAAGGGAAGGTCTCGGACACCGAGGACAGCAGGTTGATGTCCATGGCGCGGAAGAACGGCTCGACCGGGGACACCCAGCCGCAGAAGGTTACGCGTGCAGCCACGCCAAGCTGGGCGCACAGCTTTTTCAGCATCTCCTCGTCCTCGCCGTCGCCCGCAATGAACAGGCGCAGCCGGGGCGCTTCCTGCAGCGCCTCGGCGAAGGCGCGCACCGTGGTCGCGATATCCTTGACCGCGGTCAGTCGTGCCGCGATGCCGCAGAGCACGTCGTCCGCATCGATCTCTACGCCATAGCTTTCGCGCAGATAGGAAGCACGGTCAAAATCGCCTTCCGGGCGTTTGAATTCCATGCCGTTGTAGATTTTGACGATGCGCTCAGGATCAAACCCGCGCTCGATCAGCGTGCGCGCCATGCGGTCCGCGACCGGCTGGTAAAAGTCCAGAAAGCGCAGCGCGACCGCGTTTGCCGCACCGAAGGTGTGCTGTTTGAACGGGTTGCCGAGGTAGTCGAGTTTATAGTCCGAGTGCACGGTCGTCACGACCGGCACGCGGCGGCTGCGGCGCACGATCGCGCCCATCAGGTTGGCGCGGCCGCCGTGACAGTGGATGATATCCGGCTGGAATTCGTCCACCAGATCGCGCATCGCACGCGCCGCCCGGAACGGGTTATGCCGCTCGATCACGCGCACATCGATGCCGCGCTCGCGCGCCTCGTCCGCAAACGGGCCCGCGCGGAAGGACAGCAGCATGACCTCGTTCCGCTCGGCCAGCCCGGTCACCATATTCATAATGTGGGTCTTGGCGCCGCCTACGTCGCCGCCGCCCATCACATGCATTACTCGCAAAACCGGATTCCTCCAATTTTCTCACAGATACAGACAGTATACCACGGAAAAGCTGCAAATGCAAAGCCTGCTGCCCGGCAGACGCAGGCGGGACGGCGAAGCGGGAGGACTGCCGGCGGCAGGGTCGGCTGCTCTGTCATGTAAACAAACGGTAATTTGTTTTTGACGCAAAAGCATGCTATACTATCTGTATCTGACCGAAAGCGAGGGGTTTCCCGATTGTCCTCTAAAAATACCATGACGCGCGACGCGATGCTGTTCCTGCCGGCCAAGGTGATCGAAGGCCTGCTGGTCATCGCGTGCTCGTCACTTTATACGCATCTGTTCAGCAAGGGAGCGGTCGGCACGTTCGGCATCGTCAACACGACCGTGCAGTTTTGCTACCTGATCATCGCCGGCTGGATGGCGAACGCCGCCACCCGCTATGTCGGCGAGGAGTACCAGAAGGATCGCGGCAGCGCGCTGTTTTCGACCGTATCCACGATTTATCTGCTGATCTGCGCGGCGGCTGCGGCAGTCGCAGCCTGCGCGGCTGTGGTCACGCATGACCCGGTCTGGCTGGGCGGTGCGTGCATGTTCTTCAGCTACACGATCTTCCAGATCCTCAATTCCGCGCTCATCCAGCTGGGGCGGATGAAGGCTTCGATCTCGCTCAGCCTGACCTCGGCAGTATTGAAGCTCGCAGTGGCTTATGCGCTGGTGTTCGGCATGAATAACCCGTCCTCCGCATTTCCCGCCATTGCGGCTAACACGGCTGCAGACGGCATTGCGGGGCTGGGTGCGGTCATCGCCCTGTCCATCCCGACGGTCGCGCGCCTGCGCTGGTTCTCGAGGCCGCTTTTGCGCAAGTTCTTCGCCTATGGCGTGCCGCTTATGGGCGTGTCGATCGCGGTCGCGCTGCTCAATATGATCGACCGCTATCTGGTGACCGGTTTTTTTGGCCGCGATGTGTTTGCGATCTATAATCAGAACAACTCGATCGCCTCGGGCATTTTCACCATGATCTCGGTCGGCATTATGCGCGGGGTGTATCCCAATGTGCTGCGCGCGTGGCGCGAGGGCGGGCGGATGGCCGCCAAGCCCCTGCTCGATCAGGGTGTGCGGCTGTATCTGCTGGTCGCGGCGCCTGCCGTGGCGGGTCTGGCGGCGGTCTCGCTGCCGATCTCGCGCTTCCTGTTTGCAGAGGGGTATGATGCGGGCGCACCGGTCATTGCGTATACTGCGCTTGCCATGCTGTTTATGGGCCTGACCGAATATGCCAACAAGGCGTATGAGCTCGAGCAGTCCACCATCCATGTGCTGCAGAACAGCGCGATCGCAGCGGTGATTAAAGTCATTTGCAGCGTCGTACTGCTGCAGGCAGTCGGCTTTACAGGCGGCGCGATGGGTTCGGTCGTGGCGTTTGCGTCCTATTTTATCATCACCTGCGTGCGTGTGCGGCGGCGGTTCCTGTTCCGCGTCGCACCTGCCAGCCTGGCGCGTATTCTGATTTCCGCCCTGCTGTGCGGTGC
>NBJMR02800__coassemble_2091_pt1 | contig 17350 bp, 15 predicted proteins | sample NBJMR02800__metabat2_high_PE_027 | metagenome-assembled genome bin NBJMR02800 | reverse complement strand
GAACGCGCAAGCGAACGCCAGCACCAGTGCGAGAACCTTTTTCTCATGGCGGAAGGAGAAAGAAATATGCGTGGTAACAGATTGAAAAAAACAAAATCCCGCGAAAAAGAAAACTTATTTGAAAAAATGTTTTTCCGCCCCAGAAAGGATCATATACGGCTCGCATAATAATAAACCGAAAATGCAGCATAAAAATTTACTGCACCAATTTAGTGATTATGTTCAAAAATTCGAAGAGATAAAATGTACCAAAAAAGCACCTTGCGATTTGTATAAAACTGCCGGATTGCCGCATGTATTTTACGAATTCGCGCAAAAGCTCTTGCATTGACAGCCAGATATTGTATAATTTATATATATGGCTTGTGCCAAAAATCAGGATGAGGTGATACCCATGGATTATATGTCGGAATACAAGCGTTGGCTGGAGAATCCCGCTCTTTCGGACGAGGAGCGCGCGGAATTAAAGGCAGTCGAAGGAAATAAGGAAGAGATCGAAAGCCGCTTTTTCGCGCCCCTGTCGTTCGGCACGGCCGGCCTGCGCGGCGTGCTCGGCGTCGGCCTGAACCGCATGAACCGCTTTACGGTCGGCCAGGCAGCGCAGGGCCTTGCCAACCTGATCGTCTCGAACGGCAAAGCGGCAATGGACCGCGGCGTCGCGATCGCATACGACAGCCGCCACTTCTCGCCGGAATTTGCTAAGCAGTCCGCCTGCATCCTCGCGGCGAGCGGCATCAAGGCGCTGCTGTTCGATGAGCTGCGCCCCACGCCCGAGCTTTCCTTTGCGATCCGCCACTACGGCTGCATCGCGGGTATCAATATCACCGCGTCCCACAACCCCAAGGAGTACAACGGCTATAAGGTCTATTGGGAGGACGGTGCGCAGCTGCCGCCCGCCGAGGCCGACGTGGTTGCCAAGGAGATGGCCGCGACCGATATCTTCACCGGCGTGCGCACCGGCGATTACGACGGATTCGTAAAGAACGGCATGATCCGCATCCTGAGCACTGAGACCGACGAGGCCTATCTCGGTGAGGTCATCAAGGTTGCGGTCAATCCGGACTGCGTAAAGCAGGTCGCGGACGACTTTAAGCTGGTCTACACGCCGTTCCACGGCGCGGGCTACCGTCTGGTGCCCGAGATCCTCCGCCGCCTGGGCTATAAGCATATTATCTGCGAGCCCGAGCAGATGAAGATCGACGGCGACTTCCCGACGGTCAAGAACCCCAACCCGGAATACAAGGAAGGCTTCACGCTCGCCATCGAGCTGGCAAAGCAGAACGACGTTGACCTCATTATCGGCACCGACCCGGACGCCGACCGCACCGGCATTGTGCTCAAGGACAAGACCGGCGACTATGTCACCCTGTCCGGCAACCAGGTGGGCGTTCTGCTGATCGACTACATCATCACCGCGCGCAAGCTGACGAACACCATGCCGCCGCACCCGGCGGTGCTCAAGAGTATCGTCACCACCGAGATGGCGCGCGCGGCTGCGAACAAGAACGGCGTAGAGTGCTTCGACACCTTCACGGGCTTCAAGTTCCTCGCGGAGAAGATCAAGCAGTTTGAAAAGACCGGCTCGCACCAGTACCTGTTCGCGTTCGAGGAGTCCTACGGCTATCTCGCTGGCGACTATGCGCGCGACAAGGATGCAGTCACCGCTTCCATGCTGATCGCGGAGATGGCGGCCTATTACCGCACGCAGGGCAAGACCCTGTACGACGCGATGGAGGAGATGTACGAGAAGTACGGCTACTACTGCGAGCAGACCATCTCGATCACCATGCCCGGTGTGTCCGGCCTGCAGCGCATGAAGGAGCTCATGGCTGAGCTGCGCGAAAAGCCGCTGACACAGATCGGCCCGGATAAGGTCGAGTATACCCGCGACTACCAGCCCGGCACCCGCACCTGCATGGCGGACGGCAAGGCCGAGGAGATGGAGCTCAAGGGCCAGAACGTGATGTACTACGAGCTGGAAGGCGGCACGATGTTCATCATCCGTCCCTCCGGCACCGAGCCCAAGGTCAAGGTCTATATCATGGCCAAGGGCGACAGCAAGGCGGATGCCGCCGCAAAGGTGGACGCGCTCGCCGCAGCTGCTAAGGAAATCGTCAAGTAAATACTGTAAACCCAGGTAAGGGCGTGCGCCGGTATCCGACGCACGCCCTTGCGGCTTTTTGGGACAGAGAAACGGGGGAATCAACATGTTACAGATGATACAGCATATGATCGCAGGGATTCTTGCATCCGCGACCATCGTCGGCGGGGGCGGCGTGACTGTGACCGAAATTGTTACACCGCCGGGCAGCGTTGACCCGCAAAACCCGCCGGGGCTTGCGGAATTCATCGAAATGGTGCCGGATGCGGCGCGCATCGACTGTTCTGTGATTCAGAACCGCACAGGAGGGGAGGACGGCCTTGTGCCGGACGGCCCGTATTGGAACGAGTCGTTCAGCCTTGCGGCGTATGATGCGGACGGCAACCTGATCGGCTCGATGTCGGGCAGCGGCGCGCTCCCGGAAGCGGAAAACACGATCACACTGAACGAATATGATGCAGACGGGAACTGCATCCGCACCACCGACTATCAAGGCGATCGTGTGACCCATGAAGTGATCTCAACATACGATGCGCAGGGATGGGCGCTTTCCTCTGAATTCTATCAGGATGGGGATATGTACCTCACCACCGAGTGCACCTATACCCCGCAGGCAGATGGAACCGTGCAGCGGCGGGCAGTGAACTACGCCCGGGATGGGTCAGTCATGTCCGAAGCCGTGATTTTGCTGGACAGCGCCGGCAATCCCCTGCACCTGGAGAACCCGCTCGGGGACAGAACCATCACGACCGACATCACCTATGACGAAAAGGGCCGGGCAACGCTCGTCGTATATGATTACGGCGCGGCTGTACCCAGCGAGACCCGTTACACCTACACCGACGCGGCGGACGGCAGCTATACCTGCACAGTCGAGCTGTATGACAATGGCGAGCTGCTCAGCCGCACGGAGCAGAAATACGACGCTTTTGGTATCCTGATGCATGAGGAAGAGCGCAATCCGGACGGCGAACTGCTCCGCGAGGTGACTGTGCATACGCTCGAGCCGTGACAGGGACAAGGGGACAGGTGAAATAGAATGGCACAGCTCATGCAGCGCCTGCTGGCGTGTGTACTCATGTCCGCCGCGGTCACCGGCGGGACAGCGATCTATGGCTCAAACCAGCTGTCCCGCATCGACCCTGCGGATGTGCCCGGACTGGCGGCGTTTATCGAAATGGTGCCGGATGCGGTGCAATGGCAGTATGTTACGATCCGGACGAACAACGTGCTTTTCGCCGAATGCCTGAACGATGCGGTGGAATTTGAGCCGACGGAAGAGTGGTCGGAGTCGTTCCACGTGCGGGCATATGACGCGGCAGGCAACCTGCGCGGTGAATACTTCCCGCCGGAGGATGAAACAGACGAATCGTTCGCCAGAGTGAATGATTTTGACAGGGAGGGCAACCTTATCCGTGTTGTCGGCTATCGGGATGGGCAGACGCTTACGGAAACCCAAATCACATATGACGAAGCAGGACGCAGGCTTTCCGAGACAGCATGGCGCGATGGAGAAAAGACATATTCGGCCAACTACACCTACACTCCGCAGCCGGATGGCACGCTGCTGTGCAGCATTACCTGCTGGACGCAGAACGGCCAGCTCACCGAGTCCAGCTACCTGACCAACAGTACCGGACAGTTCCTGATGCGTGAAGAGGACGGGAGCCATATTACATTGACATATGACCACAAGGAACGACCGACCTCTCATTTGGTCAGCAAGGATAACCGGACACTGCTGCTCCTGAATTACAGCTATACTGACGCGCTGGACGGGAGCTATCTTTGCCGCTATGAAAGATATGAAAACGGTAACCTGACCTCCCGCGCCGAGCAGCAATTCGACGCGTTCGGGGTCTGCGTCCATCAGGCAGAGTACAACGGAACCGGCCAAATGATTTATGAAACGACCGCCGAATTGTTCACCCCATGAAAAAAGCCCGCCGAAAGGCGGGCTTTTCATTCGCATTATTCGCTGAGTAGCATGCGGTCGTTCTCGATGTTGAACTTCTCGAGCAGGTCGCGCACGGTGAGGTTTTTCTTCTCCTCGCCGCGGATATCGACCACCACGCGGCCCGCGTCCATCATGATCAGGCGGTTGCCGTACTGGATCGCGTTTTTCATGTTGTGCGTAACCATCAGGGTGGTCAGGTTGTCGCGCGCCACGATCTCCTCGGTCAGCTGGAGCACCTTGTCCGCGGTCTTGGGGTCGAGCGCGGCGGTGTGCTCGTCAAGCAGGAGCAGGTCGGGCTTCTGGAGCGTCGCCATGAGCAGGGTCAGCGCCTGGCGCTGGCCGCCCGAGAGCAGGCCGACCTTGCTGGTCATGCGGTCCTCAAGGCCGAGGCCAAGCGTGGCAAGCTTTTCACGGTACAGCTTGCGCTCCTCATTCGTGATGCCGTGGCCGAGGCCGCGGCTCTTGCCGCGCCGGTAGGCCAGCGCAAGGTTTTCCTCAATGCCCATGGTCGCAGCGGTGCCCATCATGGGATCCTGGAACACGCGGCCCAGAAAGCGCGCGCGTTTATGTTCAGGCAAATTGGTCAGGTTGAAGCCGTTCAGACGGATCAGACCCGCGTCCGGCGGGTAAACGCCCGCGATCAGGTTGAGCGTGGTCGACTTGCCCGCGCCGTTGCCGCCGATGATGGTGACGAAATCGCCGTTGTCCAGCGTCAGGTCCAGCCCGTCTATGGCGCGCTTCTCGTTGACCGTGCCCGGGTTAAAGGTCTTGTACAGTCCCTTGAGCTCAAGCATTCTTGTCCTCTCCCTTCTTGGCAGGCTTGTTAAAATACTTGCCCTTCCAGTAGGGGATGGCAAGGAATACCGCGACGACAGCCGCTGTGATCAGCTTGAGGTCGTTGGTGTCCAGGCCCGCGGTAAGCACGACCTGGATAACCACATAGTAGATCACCGCACCGAGTGCCACGCCCAGCAGGCGCAGCGCAAAGTTCCGGAAAATACGGCTGAAGATGACCTCGCCGATGATGACCGCCGCCAGGCCGATGACGATTGCACCGCGGCCGGCGTTAACGTCCGCAAAGCCCTGATACTGGCAGTACAGCGCGCTGGACAGCGCGACCAGGCCGTTCGAGATCATCAGGCCGAGCACCTTGTTGAAGTTGACATTGATGCCCTGCGCACGGCTCATGTTCGGATTTGCGCCGGTTGCACGGATCGAACAGCCGAGCGAAGTGCCGAAGAACCAGTACAGCAGCGCAATGACGATCACCGTGAACAGCACAGCGACAAAAATCGGGTTTCCAATGGTCATCTGCTTGACATTGCGCATTGAAACCAGCAGATCATAGTTGTTGGGATTGATGGCCATATTGGCTTTCCTGTCCATGATGCGCAGATTGATGGAAAACAATGCAAGCTGCGTCAGGATACCGGCGAGGATAGCCGGGATACCCATAAATGTATGCAGGATACCGGTAACCAGTCCGGCCAGCATCCCCGCGATAACGGCGCAAAGCAGCGCTACCCAGACATTGGCGCCGTTCGTCATCATGACAATGCACACCGCGCCGCCGGTCGCCATGGTGCCGTCCACCGTCAGGTCGGCCAGGTCAAGCACGCGGAAGGTGATAAATACACCGATCGCCATCAGACCCCAAATCAGCCCCTGCGCCGCCGCGCCGGGAAGCGCGGACAGCAGGTTGGAGAAGAATTCCACTTTCATGCCCCCAGTAAGTTCATAATCTGATAAAGTGCAAAAGCACTTCAATTAGTATAACAAAAAAAAGCGGAAAAGGAAAGCCTTTTCCGCTTTTTTTGACAAGATTACTATTACTCGATTGCCGTGTAATCGTCCGGAATGGTGACGCCCAGCGTCTCTGCATTGGCGGCATTGTACATCTTGGTAAAATTCGGTGCAGACTGGATCTCCATCGTGCCCGGGTCAGCATCGTTGACGAGGATTTCATACGCCATCTCAGCGGTGGCCTCGCCCAGCTCGTAGTAGTCGATGGACAGGGTCGCAACGCCGCAGCCCGAGCAGATGCCCTGCTCGCCCGCAACGACCGGCACGCCTGCCGGGATGACCACGTTCGCGATCGCCTCGGTGCAGGAAGCGGCGGTATTATCGGTCGGGATATAGATCACGTCGCTGTTCGATGCCGCATTCTGCGCAACAGAGGCAACGTCGTTCGAGTCGGTGAAGGCATACTCGGTGCAGGTGTAGCCCATCTCCTCCAGATACGGCTTGATGGTGTTGATCTGGTAAGAGGAGTTCGGCTCAGCCGAGCAGTACAGCATGCCGACATTGGTCGCATCCGGGAACAGCTCCTGGATCATGTCCGCCTGGCCGTCCAGCGGCGCAAGGTCGGTCGTGCCGGAGATATTGGTGCCGGTCGTGCCGGTCCAGTCGGTGACGCCCAGCGCGGTGCCGTAATCCGAGATCGAGGTGCCGAGGATCGGGATATCCGCGGTCGCAGACTGCGCTGCCTGCAGCGCCGCTGTTGCGTTCGCCATGATCAGGTCAACGCCGGAGGAAACAAAGCCGTTGACGATCGTCGTGCAGTTGGCCGAATCGCCTGAAGCATTATCATAATCAAATTTCACAGAGCCGCCGTCCGCTTCGATCAGCTCTGTCAGTTTGTCCTGGAAGCCCTGTGTCGCCGCATCGAGCGCCACATGCTGCTGAAGCTGGACAATGCCGACCGTATAACTGCCCGCAGTCGCGGTGCCGTCGCCGCTGCTCTGGGTCTCTTCCCCGTCGGAACTGCTGCCGCACGCGGTCATCGAAAGCGCCATTGCGCCCGCCATCAGTGCGGCGAGTAATCTCTTCTTCATATTAAACCCCTTCTTTGCACTAAAATTCTGCATGCGATACAGGTTAAGGGCAGGTAAAGCCCTCAGCACTTTTACATATTAGCAGTTAAAAGAAAGTAAGTCAAGGGTATGACAAACATTTTTTTGAAAATCACAGCCATGGGCTGTCATGTTCCACAATAATACGTCTGTAAAATGTAAATAAATTGTAAGTATTGCCGCCGCTCGGTTGACCCGGGCTGCCGGGTATCGTACAATAAGAACAACGCGAGGAGGGTGACACGATGAATATATCCTTTTTCCTGAAGCCCAAGATCGAGGTTTCGTACTTGCTGGACGACTGCCCGGTGCGGCAGGCGTTGGACGATATGCTGAAAAGCGGTTTTACCGCGATCCCGGTGATCAGCCCCAAGGGGAAATACGTCGGCACAATTACAGAGGGCGACTTCCTCCGCCTGCTTCTGCATCACAGCCCGGAGCAGCTGGAGCAGATGACGGTCGGCCAGGTGGAACGGCGCGTGCGGCACCGTTCGGTCAATATTGACGCGCGCATGGAGGATATGGTAGACTTGGTGGCAGCGCAGAACTTTGTGCCGGTGACCGACGGGCGCGGGATGTTCTGCGGCATTATCACGCGGCGCGATGTGATCAATCAGCTGCGCAATCAGTTCGAACTGGGAAAGCAAAAAGCATAAGGGGGAGCGTACATGGGCAGATCTGGCGGCGGAGGCGGCGGCTTCGGCGGCGGTTTTTCCGGCGGCGGGCGCTCGTCCGGCGGTTTTTCCGGCGGCTTCGGCGGTGGTCGCAGCGGCGGCAGCCGCGGCGGATACCACGGCGGCTTCGGCGGTTTCCGCACCGGGCCGATCTTTATCCATACCTCCCGCCGGTACTACGGCGGCGGAGGCGGCAACCATGGGGGGAACGGCGGCGGTTCGGGCAGCGGCATGACAGGATGGGTCGTGCTGATTGCAGTACTGCTGCTGGTCGGCATTGTACTTTTCAACAACGGCGGCCTGTCCTCCGGCGGCAGCATCGCCCGCTCGACGGTCGAACGCGAAAAGCTGCCCGCCTCGGCGGTGCAGCAGACCGCCTATTATACGGATGCAGACGGCAGCTGGATCCGCAGCCCCAGTGAGCTGGAGCGCGGCCTGCGTTCGTTTTACGAGGATACCGGCGTGCAGCCCTATGTGTATATCCTGCCAAACGGGGAGAGCGCCTCGGTCAGCGAGCTGACCGGGCGGGCGGAAACGCTGTATCCCGAGCTTTTCACGGATGAAGGGCATTTCCTGCTCGTATTCTGTGACGATGGATACGGCTCGTTCCACTGCGGCTACACCGTGGGAAGCCAGGCCAAAACCGTGATGGATGACGAAGCGATCGGCATTCTCGCCGACTACCTCGACCGGTATTACAGCGACAGCTCGGTCAGCGAAGAGGAGATCTTCTCCCTTGCCTTTGAAAAGACCGGCGAGCGTATCATGACCGTGACAAGGTCTCCTGTTGTGCCGGTAGCGGTCTGTATCGCGGTGGTCGTGGTAGCGGTGTTGGTATTTATCACGCTGAAAAAACGCCGTGAGCAGCGCGAGCGCGAACAAAAACGCGCCGAGGAGATCCTCAAGACACCGCTTGAAAAATTCGGGGATCAGGAAGTTGAGGATCTCGCCAAAAAATATGAGGACGACGGTAAATAGACCGGGTCCAGCCGGGACACAGGTATTATCCCCTGGCAAGATCCGGTTGCAATACAGCCAGGAATCCAAACAGCCAATCAGGAGGGACTAAAATGGGCATTCTGGAACGCTTTACCGACATTATCAAAGCGAATATCAACGATCTGCTTGACAAAGCGGAGGACCCCGCCAAGATGATCGACCAGTACCTGCGCGATATGACCGAGGATCTGGCCGAGGTCAAGCGTGAGACCGCAGGCGTGATGGCCGAGGAGACGCGCGCCAAGCGCATGCTGGAGGACAACAACCGCGAGATCGAAAAGTATGACGGCCTGGCCCGCAAGGCGCTGCAGGCGGGCAATGAGGGCGACGCCCGTGTATTCCTGGCCAAAAAGCAGCAGCTGACCGGGAAAGCGGCTTCCCTGCAGGCAACATACGACGCAGCGCATGAAAACGCGCAGAAAATGCGCCAGCTGCACGATAAACTGGTGGGGGATATTGAGTCGCTGAATGCCCGACGCGAGATGATCAAGGCTAAGGTCGCGGTCGCAAAGGCGCAGCAGAAGGTAAACCAGTATTCTTCCGGCGCAGATAAGGCCGCCGGGGCGATGGATGCCTTCAGCCGGATGGAGGCCAAAGCGGATGCAATGCTTGACCGCGCGAGCGCCATGGCAGACCTGAACCAGCCGCCCAGGGATGAGGCGGCAGAACTCGAGAAAAAATACCAGTCCGCAGGCGCGTCCAGCGCGGTGGATGAGGAGCTGGAAAAGCTCAAAAAGGAGATGGGGCTGTAATTGCGTTCATTGCCTGCTGATATACAAACGGCAGTTTAAACATTGGCTCCCATAACAACAAGCCGCCCGGCAGTTGCCGGGCGGCTTGTCGTTATATCGGTTTTACCATGCAAGGTTATCCGGCGATCACCGTAAGCAGCTTTGCGAACTCACAGCGGGTAATGGTATAGTCCGGCTGCAGCGTGCCGTCTGCATAGCCGCTGATCAGCCCCTGCTGCATACACAGAACGACAGCGGCACGCCGGTCGCCGGGGATGGTGCCGGCATCCGAAAACGCAGACAACGTCTGCTCCACCGTCTGTTCATCCGGCAGCTGGCTTCCCTGCTTCACCAGCAGATTTGCAAAAATCTGCATCGTATCCGCACGGGAAATCGCCGCTTCCGGCTGGAAATCATCCAAGCCGTCCAGCAGGCCCGCAGCAGCGGCCGCGCTCACCTCCGGCGTATACCAGGCATCTGCAGGCAGCCCTTCCATTGGCTCGGATGCATCCGGCAGCTGCTGGCTGCGTACAATGGTCGCGCAAACCTCTGCCGCAGTGATCTCCTCATCCGGCCGGAAAGTCCCGTCCGATCCTTGCATCAGCCCTGAAGCTGCAACGGTTTGGATGAAGGACGCTGCCCAGTGGTTTACGCTCACGTCGGAAAATCCGGCCACAGTAGTCGCCGGGCGGGTGTACTGGGTGCGGAGCGCATGATAGAACGCGCTTTCCGTGTCGATTATATCCGCCAGCTGCTCAAAGGTCAGCAGATAGCTTTCGGTATACGCGCGGCGCGTTTCGCTCTCGTATTCGTTATAGTACCAGGTCACGCCCTCCGTGCTGACGCGCGGATAGCTGTAAAGATAAATTTCATGCTCCGACGGCAGCAGTGTTTTGACGGTATTCATATAGCTGCTGAGGAACAGGTCGCTGATCTGGTACTGCTCTCCTGTATTCAGGTCAAAGGCCAAGCTGTTGTTCCAAACCGCGGCGCCCGCGCCTTTACCGCTGACGCAGTTGGCCCATACAACGAGCACGGATCCCTCGATCGATGCTCCATAGCCGCCCTCCAGGGCTTCATATTCGGCTGAGACCGACGGCCCCTCCAGGAAAAACGCACGAATCGCCGCGTTGATGGATTTCTGCACATCCGCATCCGGAAGGCCGGAGATCTCCGGGAAATCAACATCCCAGCCATGCGAGCTTCCGTCCTCAAGAAAACCCATGAACTTTTCATAGTGCACGGTATTGGCTGCAATGCCGTTTCCCAGATCAAAGGTGGTCGGCTGCTCAAACAGGATATTGCCGTTTGACAGATTGATATACCGCAGTTTGCCGTCCTGCGTCACGCGCACCACGTTTTCACTCAGCAGCGTGGGATTTTCTGCATTTTCCAGACTGGCAAAATAACCGCCGTTCTTTTTGAAGAAAATCAGGCTGCCGCTGGCCGTTCCGTGCCAGGACAGGCCGTAGCGCAGTTCATTGAAGCCGCCGGCATAGCTGGTTGTCCGGTAGGCGATATTGCCGTTTGCATCTACTGCGGAAGCTGAACCGTCCTCACTGCGGGCCGCGTACAGCCCTTCCCCCATGTAGGATAGATAATAGTAGGTCGGGGCGGTCAGAAGCCTTCCCTCGGTGTCCATCATTCCCCAGCGGTTGACCTGCTGCACCATGGCAACGCCTTCATGGAACTCAGAAATCGTTTTATACACAAAATCGGTCAGAAATGCGCTCTGGGACAGCGAGTACAGCGCCTGGTTGGTGCCATTGGACAGTACAATCGTATCTTCTCCGAAGATCGTCATATAAGACGGGGTGATGCCGCCCTCCAGGGTGTACAGCGTCTGCCCCGCCGTATCAATGGCAAGGTAGGTGCCATCGGTCGTCTGTACAAGCGCACGGCCGTTCAAGAACGAGCCTGCACTAAGGAACGTCCCTTCGAAGGCAGGCGTACCGTCCTCTTTCACATAGGAATACAGTCCCGAGGCCGGACTCCGGCACAGCAGGATGCCGTCTTCAAAAAAACCTACCGCACCGGCATAAGAACCGACCGTCTCACCTTCCAGTGTGTAGTACACACTGTGGTCTGCATAGCGGTAAGCGACCATATCATCGGAAAAATCCACAGAAACCGGCGAATCGGTGTACGGGATAACCAGATGTCCGCCCCGGTCGATGACCGCGGTCTGCCATTTTTCGTTTTCGACCGCGGCCAGCCCGCAGTCGGCAAATTCTCCTGCCTGTGTATATGCATAGGGCAGCACGGTCATGCCGGTCTCATCCAGATAACCGAACCGGGTTTCGCCGTCTATCCCGGTCCGCTCAACGGGAAAAATCGGCGACGAGGCTGCCCCCGCGCAGATAAACGCAGCGAGCGCCACAGCCAGGGCGCAGATTGTTTTTTTCAACATAGCCCTTCCATCCTTGGATAAATTTTTACTATTAAATTATATCCTTCTCCGGCTTTTCTCACAATAGCGAGGGGAAAAGTGTAACATTCGTGACACAAGCGGGCACAATGTTACAGCTTTATTGCAATTTTATTGCATTTAGACCGGAAGAAACTGTCAACCTTTACATCATTTTCTCGAAGTGATAAAATAAATCAGGACTATCGGACATACGGACAGAAAGGTGGGGGTTCGCGTATGGCCAAGCTGTATCGAGTGTTTCAAGGGTTGTTTTGTGTTTGTTTTATATTGGCAGCCCTTTCCATCCTGTCGCTCAACGGGTATGCGGCGGCACTGCTGGCAGCAGCAGCGGTCTGGCTGCTGCTGCGGCGCAGGCCGCTGCCGCAGTTCACGCTGCTTCTGCTCATTGGAGGGCTGGTGCTGCGCATCGGCATTCTGCTGGTGCTGCACCCGCCGATTGAAAGCGACTTTCTGATGATGTATGAAGCGGCGCAAAGCCTGCTGGGCGGCGATTTGTCGTTTTTGGACACGCCGTACTTCTCACTCTGGGCATACCAGAGCGTTTTTGTTGCCTGGGAGGCAATGTGGCTCAGCCTGTGGAACAGCCCGGCCTGTCTGGAACTGGTCAACGCAGTGCTCTCGGCCGGTATCGTATGCCTGCTCTACCGCATGGCGCGCGGCTGGGTGAGCGAGCGCGCGGCGCAGGCGGCCTGCCTGCTGCTGACCATTTTCCCCTATGCGCTGACGCTGCACACCGTACTGACCAACCAGATCGCATCCGCATTTTTCCTGACGCTCGGCGTCTGGCTGCTCGCGGGTGACGACTGCCGCAGGCTCGGTTTCTGGCGCTTCCCGCTCGCAGGGCTTGCGCTGCAGTGCGGCAACCTGCTGCGCAGCGAGGGGATCATTTTCGTGGTCGCCGTACTTGCCTGGGCTGTATTCGAAGCAGTGCGCCACCCGGAAGCGGTCAAACGCCTGGCAGCAGGCATGCTGGCGCTGCTTGTGGTGTATTTTGCATCAGGCACTGCGGCGGGAGCAATCGTGCGCGTGAGCGGTCTGAACCCGCACGGCGTGCAGAACGGCGACCCGGGCTGGAAATTTGTCACCGGGCTGAATTTCAGCACCAGCGGCGGCTATTCGCAGGAGGACTGGAGTAAAATCTATCCCACACTGGACGAAAACTATCAGGCCACTGCGCAGACCGAGACCGTTCAGGATGAACTGATCGCTGAGCGCCTATCCGCCGGCCCGGTCAAGCTCATGCGGCATATGCTCAACAAGCTGCGGCTGCTGTGGAATTCGAACGCGCTTGATTGGACGCTCGGGCATACGCAGCAGCAGCCGGAGCAGCTGATCCTTGGTCTGATCACCCGCGGGAATGCGTATACGCTGGTCTGTCAGTTCGACCGCGGACTGTTCTATCTGTCCCTGCTTTTGGCCGGATTCGGGCTGATTGCGCCCCGGGAGCGGTGGAAACAGCGTCCGGCTGCCGCCTATTTGCCGTATTTTATATTTTTCGCTGCATTCTGCGCAATGCTGCTGATCGAGGTGCAGCCGCGCTACGCCTATCTGCCGCAGCTGTTCCTATTTCTCGCGGCAGCGTTTGGGCTGGACTGCCTGGGAAAAAGCAGAAAGGAGAAGACGGAAAATGCCTAAGATTTCGATCATCGTCCCCTGCTATAACGAGGAAGCGGCGCTGCCGCTGTTTTACCGGGAAATCACCCGCGTGGCAGGCGAGATGGATTATGTGGATTTTGAGTTCATTTTCATCGACGACGGCTCGAAGGACAACACCCTGCCCGAGCTGCGCCGTCTTGCCGCTGCAGACAAGCGGGTGCGCTTTGTCTCGTTTTCGCGCAATTTCGGCAAAGAGGCGGGCATGCTCGCCGGTCTGGAGGCTGCGACAGGCGATTTCGTCGCGCTGATGGATGCGGATCTGCAGGATCCGCCTGCGCTGCTGCCCGAGCTGTATCAGGCGGTTACCGAGGAGGGCTACGACTGCGCCGCCACCCGGCGCACCACCCGCGAGGGCGAGCCGCCCATCCGCTCGTTTTTTGCGCGCATGTTTTACAAGATCATTAACAAAATATCCGACGCGGATATCGTCGACGGCGCGCGCGATTACCGCCTGATGCGCCGCAGCATGGTGGACGCGATCCTGTCCATGCGCGAATATAACCGCTTCTCCAAGGGGATATTCGGCTGGGTCGGCTTCAAGACCAAGTGGGTGCCGTTCGTCAACGTCGAGCGCATCGCGGGTGAGACCAAATGGTCGTTCTGGAAGCTGTTCCGCTATTCGCTTGAGGGGATCGTGGCATTTTCCACCGTTCCCCTTGCGATTGCGTCCGTGCTGGGCGTGATCGTGTGCCTGGCAGCGTTCGTGTTCGTCGTGGTCGTGCTGGTCAAGACGCTCGCCTTCGGTGACCCGGTCGGCGGCTGGCCGAGCATGATGTGCGTCATCCTGTTCCTCGGCGGGGTGCAGCTGCTGTGCATTGGCATCCTCGGGCAGTACCTGTCCAAGACCTATCTGGAGGCCAAGCGCCGCCCGGTGTATCTGGTACGCGAGACGGAGGAAGGCGTCAAATGAGCAAACTGTCCGGTTTGATTGATAAAAAGCTTGCGAAGTTCCTCGTGGTCGGTGTGATCAACACGCTGGTCGGCACGGCGATTATGTTCGGGCTGTATAACCTTGCGCACTGCTCCTACTGGGTATCGAGCGCGGCCAACTACATCCTGACCAGTATCCTGAGCTTTTTCCTCAACAAATACTTCACCTTTGAGAGCAAGGAAAAAAGCGCCGCCGAAGTACTCCGCTTTGCGGTCAACATCGCGGTATGTTACCTGCTTGCCTACGGCATTGCCAAGCCGCTGTGCCTTTCCGCCCTGTCGGGTGCGTCTGCCGCGGTGCGGGACAATGTGTCCATGTTCGTCGGCATGTGCCTGTTCACCGGGTTCAATTACCTGGGGCAGCGCTTCTTTGCCTTTAAACAGAAATAAATAAGCGGCCTTATGGCCGCTTTTGCGTTCTTACAGGGAACCAGAGGCAATTATTGTTCGTCTGACCCTATAAAGGAGGGATATTATGTATCAGTACATCTTAGCCAGTCTGCTGATCGCCGGCCAGCTGACCGGCTGCAGCGCACCCGACCAGACAGAAGCATTGATCAGCTGGATCCCGGACGAGCCGATTCCGTACACCAGCTATGCAGGCCCCATCCTTCCGCTGGAAGTGCAGACAGAAGGTCTGGCAGCGGACCGAAGCGTATCCCTGGACTTGTCCGCCGGAGATGGGACCGCATTGGTGACCGACCGGTATGTGCTGTCCAATCCGGACAACGCAGCACGCACGGTACAACTCTGTTATCCCTTTATCACCCCGGTGCAGTCGCTTGCCACATATACACCGGAAGCGAAGATGGATAGCAGCGCCCTGCCGTCTGAGGTGCTTGTCGGCGGCTGGAACAGCTGGGGCGGCATAGAGCCGACCGGCTTAGATACCCTGGCGGACTACATCGAAAGCGGCGCAGCGCTTGCCGATGCACAGGCCGAAGCCGAGATCGGCAGCCGTGAAGTGACGCTGTATACCTTTTCCGGGCTTGCGCTGCCTGAAAACGGGGAAGCCGCCTTTGTCATTCCGGCAACAGACCGCCCCTATGCTGTGTTCAGCTCCGGCATGGGGTCCCGGTATGGCGACGGGATGCAGACTTATATCCTCGATCGTCCGGAGCAGGCAGAGAGTGCGCTGCTCCTTGTCCTCGAACCGCTTCCCGCGGATGCAGGTCTGAGGTTTTATGACAGCAGCGGTGCGCCCGCAACGGGTGCCTGCCAGGTCGAGACGCAGTCCATGCCGCTCGAACAAGCGCTGGAAACCTGCGTTGCCGCTTATCTTGCCCGCGAACCGGAGGAGGATGCAGCCGCCTGCACGGATGCGCAGTTTGCCCGTGCGCTCGTAACTGCCCTGCCGGATACACTGCTGCGCGATCCAAGCCAGCTTTATGGGGAAGGATCGCTGCGCAGTGTATTTGATGCCGTTGCATGGCACCAGCGCGTCAACTACCTGCAGAGCGAGGTGACCATCCCGGCAAACGGCAGCATTGAGGTCGAATATACCATGCGCAAGGCGGGCAGCTTTGACCAGAGCGGCTCCTATCCGGGGCTATGCGGTTATGAGATCGTCACATCCACAGGGAGCGCACTGGATTTCCGCCGGATAACAGCCACAGCCGTGGCTGCTGAGGGCTGTGCCAGCAAATGGCAGACACCGGTGCCGGATCCGTTGGAAGAGGCCGCTGTACTTTCTGCCGATGTGCCGCTATATACCCTGGGAGCCGCCTTCAGTTGAGCACAATCGCGGGCGTTGCGCCCTTGGCGATCGACAGCTTTTCCACATACGGGACATGCGCATAGACGTTTGCCGTCGTCGCAATATCTGCATGCCCCAGCCATTCCTGAATCTGTTTGAGCGAGAAGCCCTGCTGCAGCAGAAGGGTCGCGACCGAATGACGCAGGTCGTGAAACCGGATGCGCGGCAGGGCTGCTTTGCGGCATACCCGCTCGAACTCGCGCGAAATATAGTCCGGCCGCAGAGGGGTTCCATCCTCAAAGCAGCAGACATAATCGGTCTTGCGGTATTTTTTTCCATATCTTTTCCGGTTCTCGTTCTGCCGGCGGCGCAGATCGCTCAGATAGCGCTTCAGCGAGTCGGAAAGCGGAAGAGTGCGGTAGCTGGATCTGGTCTTGACACTGTCCGCATAAATCACCCGGCCGCCTGACTGTACCGCCGTGTGGTTGATAACCATGGTGCGGGCGCGCAGGTCGATCGCACTCCAGCGCAGGCCGGCACACTCACTGCGGCGCAGGCCATAGGTTGCCGCAAGTACAAAGGCCGCCTCAGCAGGCGAGTGCAGCGCAGCAGCCAGAAAGACATTGATCTGGGTACGGTCGTATACCTGTCCACGGTACTTGTACCGCTTGGGCAGCATTACGTTATCCGACGGGTTGAGCGGGATGATCTGCAGTGCGACAGCGTACTTCAAGCATTTGTGCATGATGGAATGGAATTTGACAATCGAAGTCGGCGAGAGGCCTTGTGAGAATTTCAAATTGACGAAATCCTGAAAATCGATCGGACGGGCGGTTGCAAGCGTGGTACCACGCGCGTTGAAGAATGGTCGGATATGCTTTTCGAACGCATAACGGTATCCGTCCATGGTGTTTTCGCGTACCTGAGTTTTCATCTGATCCAGCCATTGATCCATAAAGTCGGCAAATGGCGTGTTCGCTTCCTCAGAGAAACGCAGGCGCATTAGATCCTCTGGACGCAACATGAAATGTATATAGCCGTCTTCTTCGTAAATTCGTGGTGTATTCATCACAAAGCCTCCTTTTCCATTGTAGTGGTAAATATTATTTTATCATACTTTTGTGTACAATGAGAAAATTTGTCGAACTTTGAGATAAATTATTTTCATAATGTATTTTCAATATATTTTGTATAAAAAGATGTTTTTGTCAGAAAGTTACTATTTTCATCCGCTTTGCAAAATTAGCTGAGCAGAACGTGTGTTTCCGTTCCATCTTCCGCCATGAGAAAAAGGTTCTCGCACTGGTGCTGGCGTTCGCTTGC
>NBJMR02800__coassemble_2068_pt1 | contig 17588 bp, 21 predicted proteins | sample NBJMR02800__metabat2_high_PE_027 | metagenome-assembled genome bin NBJMR02800 | reverse complement strand
CTGGCAAACCCTCAGCCGCATGGAGGACGACTTGGACGCCCTCCTGCCCCCTGTCCTGCACCGCCGCTTCCGCCGCCTGTGCGACCAGTGCAATGTTGCCGCGTCCGAGCACGGCGAAAGCTGCTTCCGGCTCGGGCTGCGCTGCGGCCTCATGCTGATGGCGGACGCGCACTGCTGTCAGGATTAACGCGTTTCCCGTGGACTTTGCCCGTCCGGTTTGCTATAATAAGGGCATATCAGGATCCACGGAGGAATACGGTTATGACCGATGAAAAAATCGCGCGCATCAATGAACTGGCCAAAAAGTCCAAGGCCGGGGAGCTGACCCCGGCGGAACAGGCTGAGCAGAAGGCGCTGCGCGAGGAATACATTGCAGGCTTCCGGCGCAGCCTCAAGGCGCAGCTGGACAACACGGTCGTCCTCAATCCGGACGGCACCTCGTACCGCCTGCGCCAGAAAAGGAAGGGTCATTGATCCGGCTCCCGGCCCACGCCGCGTGCGCCATTGAACGGCTCGAGGCGGCGGGGTTTGAAACCTGGGCGGTTGGCGGCTGTGTGCGCGACAGCCTGCGCGGCGCAGTGCCGCATGACTGGGATCTGTGCACCGCCGCGCGCCCGGAGGAGATGCAGACGGTGTTTGCAGGCGAACGGGTGCTTGCAACCGGGCTCAAACACGGTACGCTGACCCTGCTCACGGACGGCGGCCCGCTTGAGATCACGACCTTCCGCGCGGACGGCGGGTATTCGGACGGGCGGCACCCGGACGGGGTGCGCTTTGTCGGCCATGTGGAGGACGACCTTGCGCGGCGTGACTTCACAGTCGGTGCGATGGCGTATCACCCGGAACGCGGCCTGTGCGACCCCTTCGGCGGGCAGGACGATCTGCAGGACGGCATCCTGCGCGCGGTCGGCGACCCGGACGCACGCTTTCAGGAGGACGCGCTGCGTATCCTGCGTGCGGTGCGGTTCGCATCCCAGCTGGGTTTCACGGTCGAGCTGGAAACCGCAGCCGCCATGCGGCGGCAGGCGGCGCGGCTGGACTGCATTGCTGCCGAGCGCATCCGTGAGGAGCTGACCGGTATGCTGTGCGGCCGTTTTGCGCAGCGGGCGCTGATGGAATTTACCGATATCCTCGGCATGGTGCTGCCCGAACTCGTGCCGATGTTCGGCTGTGCGCAGCAAAACCCGCACCATCTTTATGATGTATGGGAGCACAGCGTGCGCGCCACCGGGCAGGTGCCCGCGGCGCCTGTGCTGCGCTGGTCCATGCTGCTGCATGACTGCGGCAAGCCCGCCTGCAAGACCGTGGACGAAAACGGCGTGGGACATTTTTACGGGCACCCCAAGGCCAGCCGCGAGATTGCAGGGCGCATCCTGCGCCGCCTGCGCTTTTCAAACGAGGACAGTGAGCGCATCCTGCTGCTGGTCGAGCAGCACGACCGCCCGCTGGGCGACACGGACAAGCTGGTGCGCCGCCGCCTGTCCCAGATCGGTCAGGCGCGCTTCCGCGACCTGCTCGCCATCAAAAAAGGCGACGCGGTTGGGCAGGGCACGCACCCGGAGGACGTCGCGTGGCTGCACGGTATGGAACGGTGCTTAAATGACGTGCTTGCGGCGGAAAGCTGCTTTTCGCTGCGCCAGCTGGCCGTGGACGGCAACGATATCAAAGCGCTCGGTCTGTCCGGCCCTGCGGTGGGCGAAATGCTGCATGCATTGCTGGGCGCGGTGATCGACGGACAGGCAGACAATACACGGGAGGCGCTCACTGCGCTCGCCCGCGCCCGAATGGAGGAACGACATGACGAATAAAGAACTGTTTATCGAAACATACAACAAGAATATCCACCGTCCGGGTGCGGAAAAACTGCTTGCCTGGATGGAGACGACTGACTTTTTCACCGCACCAGCGTCCACGCGCTTCCATGCGGCGTATGAGGGTGGCCTGCTCGACCATTCGATCAATGTGTACAATGTGCTGATCTCCAAGCATTATGACCCGGAACATGACGATCTGGAGAGTTTTACCATAGTCTCACTGCTGCACGACCTGTGCAAGGCGGGCTTTTACAAGACCGAGCTGCGCAACCGCAAGAACGACCGCGGGGAGTGGGAAAAGGTGCCGGTCTACGCGATCGACGACCAGTTCCCCTACGGCCACGGAGAAAAGTCGGTATACCTGATCGAGCGGTTTATGCGCCTCAAAACCGAGGAGGCCATGGCGGTGCGGTGGCACATGGGCGGATTTGATGATTCGGTACGCGGCGGCAGCTTTTCGCTCGCGCACGCGTTCGAGAAATACCCGCTCGCGGTCAAGCTGCATTTGTCCGATCTGGAAGCGACTTACCTGCATGAAAACCGGTCAGAATAAGCGGAGGGAGGAAACACAATGAAAACCAAAGAATTTACCCTGCACACGGATCACGAGGGCATGTACAACGTCACCGTGCAGGTACGCCATGCGATCCAGGAGAGCGGCGTGAAGAGCGGTATGGCGGTCGTCTACTGCCCGCACACGACCGCGGGCATCACGATCAACGAAAATGCCGATCCGGACGTGCAGCACGACCTGCTGCTCGGCCTGCGCGAAGCCTTTCCCGACCGGCGCGAATTCCGCCATGCGGAGGGGAATTCGGCCGCGCACCTCAAGTCCAGCTGTATTGGGGCAAGCAAGCTCGTGCTGATCGAGAACGGCCACTTGCTGCTCGGCACCTGGCAAGGGATCTATTTCTGCGAGTTTGACGGCCCGCGCACACGGCGCTTCTATGTAAAGGTGCTGGCAGACAGCAGCATTGAGTGATGATATTTTGGTGATGTTTTTGTTAAATTGCGTTGCCATGCACGGATCGGTCTGCTAAAATAAGGGTAAAGCAATCTGATAAAGGAGCAAACCCACATGGAAGCACTCGAATGCCTCAAAACACGCCGCAGCGTGCGAAAATTTACCGAACAGCCTGTCACAAAGGAAGAGATCGAGCAGGTCGTGGCGGCTGCCGCCTATGCGCCGAGCTGGAAAAACACCCAGATCGCGCGGTATATCGTTGTGACCGACAAAGAGAAAAAGCAGCGTCTGGCAGATGACTGCATGATGGACTTTGCCTTCAACCAGAAGACCACGGCGAGCGCCCCCGCGCTGGTGGTGCTGACCATGATCACCGGCCGTTCGGGCTACGAGCGGGACGGTTCGTTCTCCACCTCGCAGGGTACGCACTGGCAGTCGTTCGATGCCGGCGTTGCTGCGCAGACCTTCTGCCTTGCTGCACACGCACTTAACTTGGGTACGGTTATCATGGGCATCTTTGACGAGGAAAAAGTTGCGCAGGTCGTGCAGATCCCAGAGGGACAGAAGGTCGCGGCGCTGATTGCGGTCGGCCATCCGGCAGAAGAACCGATGTGCCCCAAACGCAAGGATGTGGAGACGCTTGTCTCTTTCGAATAAAATACTGCATGCCGTGCGTGAATTTGAAGAACCCTGCATAATCCGCAGGGTTCTTTTTTGCTTTATGCGCATCTGCGGTGCAGGAATATCCCTTTATTTTCTTCCCTATAGTCTGCTCCCGATTGCTCTTTTTCTTTGCGTGTAACTCATTTTTCTGCTATGATAATATCAATGAAACGGGGGTGCAGGCAGATGGCGGCAGAAAACAAGATGGGGACCATGCCCGAAGGGCGGCTGATCGTGACCATGTCCTTCCCGATCATGCTGTCCATGCTGGTGCAGGCGCTTTACAATATTGTAGACAGCGCGTTTGTCGCGCGCATCAGCGAGGATGCGCTGACTGCCGTCTCGCTCGCGTTCCCGGTGCAGCTGCTGATGATTGCGGTAGCGACCGGCACAGGTGTCGGCGTCAATGCCCTGCTCTCACGCCGGCTGGGCCAAAAAAGGCAGGAGGCCGCCAATGCAGTCGCGGTCAACGGCATTTTCCTTTCCGTATGCTGCTGGCTGGTGTTTGCCGTGCTCGGCCTTCTGTTCGGACGGCAGTTCATCGCCTTGTTCACGGACGTGCCGGAAATTATCCAAATGGGCACCGGTTACATTACCGTCGTCTCCGTGGCCTCCTGCGGGGTGTTCCTGCTGTTCGTCGCGGAGCGCCTGATGCAGGCGACCGGAAACACAGTCTACCACATGGTCACCCAGCTGATTGGAGCGGTACTCAACTGCATTCTGGATCCCATCATGATCTTCGGCCTGTTCGGCTTCCCCGCCCTGGGCACAACGGGCGCGGCGCTCGCAACTGTGATCTCCCAAATTATCGCGATGGCGATCGGGTTTGCAATCAACGTGCACTTTAACCACGATGTGCGCATCCATATCCGCGGATTCCGTCCGGATGGGAAGATTCTCGGGGAGATCGTGCGTATCGGCCTGCCCGCTGCGCTGCAGCAGTCGCTGATGAGCGTGCTTACGGTCGGCCTCAACCGCATCCTGATGCCGTTTTCCCAGACTGCGGTCAGTTTTTACGGCGTGTACTACAAGCTTCAGAATTTCCTGTTCATGCCGATATACGGCCTGAACAATGCGCTTATCCCTATGATCGGATACAATTTCGGCGCGAGAAACCGCCGGCGTATCGAACGCATCACCCGCTATGCCCTGCTGCTTGCCTTGGGCATCATGGCGGCGGGTACGGCGCTCTTTGAACTGCTGCCTGTGCCATTGCTGCGTCTGTTCGACGCGTCAGACACCATGCTTACCATCGGTGTGCCAGGTATCCGTATTATCTCGATCTCATTCTGCTTTGCAGGCGTGTCTGTCATCCTGAGCGGCTGCATGCAGGGATTGGGGCGCGGCAACGAGTCACTTGTGGTTGCGCTGCTGCGCCAGCTCGCCGTCATCCTGCCAGCTGCTGCTGCACTTTCCCGTATCAGCCTGTCCGCTGTCTGGTTCTCCTTCCCGATCGCGGAAGCAGCCGGCCTGCTTGCCGCCGTCCTGCTGCACCATCATGTCCTGCGTCAGTTGCTCGGCAGCCAGCCGCAGCAAATGTCATAGAATTGTTACATTTTTCCCCTTGTTTTTGTGCAGCTTGCGGCATATAATAAGGGTACAGTAAAAGTCAGGGAGGTGAGTCCAATGGACAGTGAAATCCAGCAGCTTGCCGGGGATATCCTGAACCACCCCAAGTTCCAGCAGCTGCGCGGCTTCCAGCACCACGGCGCGGATAATTCGGTCTACGACCATTCTGTTGCTGTGGCAGGGGCGGCTTATGCCATCGCCCGCCGGATGCGTCTGTCCGGGGACGAAACCGCTTCTGTACTTCGCGCCGCACTGCTGCACGATTTCTTCGGCTACGATTGGCATGACGAACGCTTCCGCCGCTACCTGCGCCGGTATTCCGGCATCAAGCGTGTGATGCGGATGCACGCTTTTGTGCATGGACATATTGCAGCCGGACGCGCACGGCAGGTATTTGGCCTGACCGAGCGCGAGTGCGAGGCTATCGCGCGGCATATGTTCCCGCTCGCAGCCATGCCGCGCACACGGATCGCATGGATCGTGACGCTGGCTGACAAAGCCGTCGCTTCACGGGAGATGGCCGCCGCTGTCGGCGGATATCTGTTCCTGGCCTATCAGAAAGCAACTGCATGACCCCGCATTCCGGATGCGTCTGTCCGGAATGCGGTTTTTTCATACGCAAAATAAAGCAGGCCCCGCTTCGTGCGGGGCCTGCTTCTGCGTTTTTACAAGTCCTGTATATGCATCTTCTCCAGCAGCTTGTCGCGGCGGAGCTTTTCCCGGCCGATGTAGTAAGTGCCGAGCAGCACAAAGGTCGGGATATTGCCGACCAGCAGGAGAATCCCGAGCTGCACGGTGTCACCCAGCGTCCAGTCGGCTACCTCCTCCACCCGCTGCTCCTGATGAATGATTTCGCCGGTTTCCGCCTCGGTAACCTGCAATTCGCTGGTCGCGGAGACTGCCGAAAAGGCCACGAAGCCGAATACCAGCAGCAGCGACAGCGCAAAGGAGATGATCGGCATGATCAGCCCCGGCCAGCGGCTTTTTCGGCGGGACAGCCAGACCTCCAGCGCGATGATCCCCGCCAGCACGGCCGCCAGAAGCAGCATATTGAACAGCACAATCAAAACCGTCATCAATGTAAGCGCCATAAATACCCCCTACAAATCCTGTATCTTCATTTTCTCTACCTGTTCCCTGCTTTTCCTGCGTCGGCGGCAAAACCAGTAAATCGCCAGCAGCACGAGCGCCGGCAGCAGGCAGATCGGCACCACCAACAGCGCCAGCAGCATTTGCCCCGCGTTTTCCGCCAGTGACAGCGCGTTCAGCAGTAAGTTTGGCAGAACAAGCCACGCAGGCATTAGCCAACATATCGGCAGTACCAGCCCGGGCCAGCGGCTTTGACGATTTGCCAGAAATATTTCCAGCGCAATACAAATGACGAATACCACGATAAGCGGCACATACAGACTCAGGGTAACCAGAATTTCTGTGAGTTTCATCACCATTCCCCCTTACAGGTCCTGCACCTGCATCTTATCCAGCTGCTTCTGTCTGCGCCGGCGCGAGCGGCAGAAGAAATACACCGCCAGCAGCACAAACGTCGGGATATTGGCCTGCAGCATGCTGAGCGGGAAGCTCACCAGCAGGTCAATGTCCACCGACAGAGGCGTCTCATAGACGTAATAATAGCCCGTGACCGCGGCGACGATCACAAACAGAGTGTAAGCAAACCACAGCACGGGCAGCACCAGCCCGGGCCACCATGCCTGCCGTCTGGACAGGTAAACCTGCAATGCGATGACAGCCGCCGCTATCAGCAATACGACTGCAATATGAACCCATATAACCATTACTCTGCCTCCTTTTTCTGTTTTTTGTACTCGTTGATCAGGATTTTCGCGGTGTCGAAATCCAGCTTATCGTTGACGGCGAGGCGCTTGATCAGCGCAATATACGGCTCCTCCTCTTCCCGCTCGCCGAGTTCGATCTTCTGGATCAGCCGGTCGAGCCGCAGGCGCACGGTCGGATAGGTCACGCCGTACACGCCCGCAACCTCCTTGAGCGAGCCCGAGGCCAGGATAAATTTCTTGATGAAAGTCACGTCCTCGTCGTCCAGCTGCGCCATCCATGCAGGTACGACCTCTATCGCCACGCCATCACTTCCTTTCCTTGTATCTTCAGTATATACTTTAATTTTATTCAAGTCAATCTTTAATTTTATTTTTTACAAAATAAAACCACCCATTTTCATGGGTGGTCTATAAATACATCATCCAGGCATCCGAAGCCGCTTCCTATCAAGCCCCTGCTTCAGCCGAGGTTTTTCAGCCACTCCGCACACAGCGCCTGCCAGCGGTTGACGTGCCGGTCCGGCAGACGGCCGCGCGTCGGCTCGTACGTCTCATAATCCGCCAGAGAAAGGCCGTGGATGCCGTGCGGGAACAGATGCACCTCATGCGGTACGCCTGCGCGGCGCAGTGCCTGCTCGATGAGCAGCGTGTTTTCTACCGGCACTTCATCGTCATCCAGCGTGTGCCAGAGGAAGGTGGGCGGCATATCGCCGTCCACAAGGTATTCGAGCGAAAATACCTGCTGCTTGTCCCGCTCCGGCCCTGCAAGCTGCACAAAGCTGCCCTGGTGGGCATGCTCCCCCGCCGAAACGACCGGATAACACAGCACCGCCGCGTTCGGCCGGTGCGCCTGCCGGTCTGTTCCCGGTTCAAACCATTCCGGCTTGTTCCAGACCGCCGCCAGCGTGCCTGCCAGATGCCCGCCCGCGGAAAAACCGCCAATCGCAATGCGGTTTGGGTCGATGTGAAACTGCGCGGCATGCTCCCGCACCCACGCGACCGCTGCCGCCGCAGTGCGCACCGGCATCGTCCCCAGCGGGACGGGGGCGCAGTCGTATTCCAGCACAAAGGCCTCGATCCCATCGCGCGCAAAAGCACGCGCCACAGGCGCGCCCTCCCGGATCGAACAGAATTCATACCCGCCGCCCGGACAGATCACGAGCGCGGGTTTGGCAAATCCCTGTGCCTTTCCATAATGCGTCAGCCTGCCGTGCGGCAGCTGCAAAACCTCAGTCATTTCTGTATCCTTTCTCCACTGGCCACACTGGAACGCCGGACCAAAATCCTGAACCCAAGCACCAGCGTCCGCTTGTGCCGCAATCCCATTCCGTCAGCGCCGGCTGCTGCCTCCGGCCAGCACAGCCGCAATCTGGTCGCGCGTGGCAAGCAGCGGACCCAGCAGCGCTGCAATACGTTCATCCGTCATCTTACCTGCAGGCGCAGAGAGCGAGATCGCATAGGTGGCTCTGCCGCTATAATCCGGCAAAGCCGCTGCAATGCAGCGCACGCCAAGCTCGTTTTCCTCATCGTCCAACGCATAGCCGCGGCTGCGCACCTGCTCAATCTCCCGGGCAAAAGCCCGCTCATCTACTATGGTATGCTCCGTCCAGGGACGTACATCGCTTTTCTGCCAGACCGACTGCACCTCATTGTCCGGCCAGGTCGCAAGTATCGCTTTGCCTACTCCGGTGCAAAACAGCGGGCGGCGCATGCCGATGCGCGAAAACATGCGGATCGCACCACTGCCGCTCTCCACCTTATGGATATAGACAATGTCCTGCCCCTCCTGCATGGCAAGATGGACAGTCTCCTCTGTTTGACGGCCCAACTCCTCAAGCGGCGAGCGTACAATATCTACCATATCCAAATTGTCCACAATAGAGCTGCTCAACTCGCACAGACGCATACTCGCGCGGTAAATGCTGGTCGCCGCATCCCGCTGCACATACCCGCGAGCGCACATGCTGGACAGCAGACGGTGCACCGTACTTTTATGCAGACCGGTTTCCGCCGAAAGCGCTCCGATAGTCATGCCTCCATGGCTATAGCAAAGCCGCTCAAGCAAATCAAAGGCACGGTCAAGCGACTGTACAGACGAAGCTCCTGCCATTTTCATCCCTCCACGTTCCATATTATAAAACATAGTTTCATTTTAATGGATTCCCACAAAAAAAGCAAGAGGCAGTTTGCATAGATGTTCTGTGCAAACCGCCAGCATATCCTTATGAAACAACCGCAGCAGCCTTGCCATACGGCTTTGATATCCTTTTTTCGCACTCCACCCCGATCCCGAAGGGATCTCTGCTGATCTTTTTCCCGTTCAGGAACCGCGCTTGACAGATTACATCCCACTGTCAACTCAAAACAGACAATATCGTTTTCGGCTGCAGGCGCAGCAGGCGGATCGCAGCCAACAGGGTTGCCAGCACCGTAACTGCCACAACCGTGATCCATATCACACATACGGATATTGCCGATGGGAAGGCAAGCATCTGCTCCGCCGCTCCGGTGAGGCGGACAGCTGTAGTGATGGCGAAAGTCAATGGAATGGCAAGGATACCGCCGATAACAGATGACACCATGCTTTCGGTCAGAAATTGCAGCAAAATGTTTCGCTTGCTCAATCCAATGGAAAGATATATGCCGATCTCCGTTGTCCGCTGCCGGATCCAGAGCAGCAGCACCAGTGCAAGGACCGCGGTCCCGATCCCGGCCAGTGCGCCGGTCAGCAGCTTCATCAGGGTTTCCATCCGTTCGAGCGGCTGTACGGACTGCCGGTATTCCGTGTCATCAACGACGCATTTGAAATGCTGCATATCCAGAACGGACTGTGCAGCCGATACCGTCTGCTCCAGATCGCGCGGGTCATCCACCATAAAGATAACGCCGTAGCGGTAGCGGCTGTGCGTGGGATCGCCGCTGTCGATGGCATGTCCCGCAGCAGCGTCGATGAATACCGCGTTCTGCAGCATACTGGGCTCTGCCTGGTTAAGCTGCGTCTGCTGCCCGGTGATATCAAAAATACCGACAATGGTAAACGAAAACGGCTCATCCGAAAGCTGTGGCCTCTCTGCAAGCGTGCCGGGAGCGAATGATGCCGAAAAGCTGTCCCCTACGGAAAGCCCGTTCTGCTCTGCAAGCGCGCGCGAAACCACAGCTGAAAAGCTGTCCTCCGGCGTAACATGCCGCCCTTCCGCAAGGATTAGCTCGCCTGTGCGGAAATGCTGCTCCAGCTCGCTGTAATGGCCCGAGTAGTAGCTCATCATATACTGGCCTTCCTCCTCGGTCCCGGCCAGCATGCCGGGGATGGGGCGGATACTTTCAGAATACAGGAGCTGCAGGTTTTCACCGCTGGAGCGGCGGATATTGCCGAGCCCTTCAATTTGGGCGATCAGGCTGTCGTTGATCCGCATCCCCTCCGCATCATCCTCGATCCGGAAGGAGGCGCCGATGATTTTTCGCAGTGCTTCTGCGTTTTGCGCCATGCTGGCCTGCACCCAGCTGCACAGCAGCATGAATACGGTCAGAACAAGGCACAGGAGAATAAGGCGGATACTGCGCTTCCGCTCACGGCAGACGTATAACCATGCCCGTTTCCAAGGCTTCATTTTCTTCACCTGCTTTCATCGCAATCTGGCGTTCAGGAGTTCCCGGCTCTGGATCGAAACAAACAGCACGACCGCAGCCAAACCGGCTGCCATGCTGGCGAGCACCACCGGCAGCGTCAGCCCGGTATCCATATCGATTTCTATTGGCTCATCCATGTAAAGCTTCTGCATCTCATCAGCCATTTCCTGATAGGTCCCATCATGCATAGCTTCAGACAACTCGGCCTCGCTGTACTCCGGAGGTTCTTCACTCTGCGCCGCGACGATATTCTCCACTGCTGTGCCCATAGCCGCCGTACACGGTGGTGCCAACACCACCGCCGGGATAAACGCCAGCAGGGCAAGCAGAACCCCTTCGATCGCAAACTGCCCCCAGATATTCCGCTTGGAATAGCCAAGGCAGCGGTAGATTTTCGCCTCCTGCTTGCGGCTTTGCAGCGACATCCGCAGCACCAGATACAGCAGGATCAGCAGCACAGCCGCGACGATACAGGTGATTACAAGAATGGTCGTATGCATGGAGCGCAGCGGCTCAGCTACTATGCTGTACTCACTCTCATCCACGCCGATTAGATAATACTCCCACGGGATATCATCCCGTTCCTGCTCAGCGGCCATGATCTCGTCAATGCGCGCCGGGTCGTCGACAAAGAAATAAACAAAAGGATAATACACATAGTCATCTGCGCGCTGCTTCGTTTCTACATTTGTGTGCGTATCAGAAAAGACTTTATTTGCTGCAATGTCAGATTCATTCGTGAATTTCGTGGTTTTTTGCTGCGCTTCCACATGGTAGATACCGACGATCGTAAGATCAAAATCAATCCCGTTATAATTGGGGAAAGCGCCGGTCACGTCATAATCATATACATAATAGGAATCCCCCACATCCAGACCGTTCTGTTCCGCCAGAACATCTGAAATGATAGCGACATGGGTATCCTCCGGCGTGATGTGCCGCCCCTTGACCAGTGTATACTGTCCCATACGAAACTCCGGAGCCAATTCGGAATAGGAATTAAATGCATAGGAAGGGGATTTGGTGAAATACAGTTTATTTTTGTAGCTTGCATCAGCAGGGTCAGTTTCTTTCAAATATCTGGCATGCGCTCCGGGAATCAGGGTGAGCTCATCCGAGGCCAGAAAATCGTATGCGGTTGCGTTGACCGCGGTGATCCCCTCAAAATCCCCAATCCGCTCCGCCATTTCATCATTGAGAAACTCGAACCCCGGAACGTTTTCCGGGTGTGTCCCGACAGAATTCCAGTCTGTCGATACATAGAAGCTCCCGGCAAACGTGCGGCGGAGCGTAGCCTGCGTATCCTCCAGCCCCCGCACCATGATGATCCCCATCAGGCAGGCGGAAAACAGCAGCGCCAGCAGGAGAAACAGCAGGATAGAGAATTTCTTTTTCCGGCAGATGTACAATAACGCGCGTTTTTGCGGTGTCACGATGAATCCCTCCCCTAACAAAGCTCATTCTGTCCCATTTGCCGGCGCTTGTTATTCCACCGTAATTTCCCCGTGAGAAAAGCGTAGGATCACATCCCCGGCTGCAGCGACCTCGTTGGAGTGGCTGACGATAATCACGCATTTGTCCAACGACCGCGCGCGCTCGACGAGCAGTTCGGTCACGTCGTGCGCTGTGTCCTCGTCCAGGTTTCCGGTCGGCTCGTCTGCCAGGATCACCGGAGCGGGCGACGACAGCGCCCGTGCAATTGCTACGCGCTGCTGCTGCCCGCCGGACAGCTTAAGTACATTTCGGTTGATCTCATCATCCGTCAGGCCAACCTGATGAAGCGTGTCTGCCGTCGCACGGGCATCCACCAGCTCTACGTTCTCCTTTGGTGTCATATACTCGATCAGGTTATAATTCTGGAATACAAACGACACACAGTTGTGGCGGTACTGTTCCAAGCCCATCTCCGCGATATTTTTCCCTTCAAACAGAATTTCGCCGCTTTTGGGTGTATCCAGTCCGCCAAGGAGGGAAAGCAATGTGGTTTTACCGCTGCCGGATGCCCCTAAAATCACATAAACCTTACCCCGCTCAAATTCCAGATCCAGCCCTTCAAAAATATTGCGGTCCTCGCTCTTGTCAAATCATGCGGTATTGCCCTAAATTTTGCTTTGGTGAGCATAACGTGAGAAATCGGAAAATTATTTCGCAGAACAGACAAAACACCTTTTATCCGAAGATAAAAGGTGTTTTGCAGTTCCAATATGAACTTGGTGGAGACGGTGGGGATCGAACCCATGACCTCTTGACTGCCAGTCAAACGCTCTCCCAGCTGAGCTACGCCCCCGGAAATCGCCGTCCGGCTTTGCCTGACGACAGAGTATATTATACCGGAACGGTATGTTCCTGTCAAGCAAAATTGCTGTTTTTCATCAAGAAATCCCAAACAGCCGCTTGCCGTTTTCGGTCGTGATCCGCTCGACCTCTGCCGCGTCCAGACCTTTAACCCCGGCGATCGTCTCCGCCATGCGATGGACATACAGCGAGGAGTTGCGACGCCCGCGGTAGGGCTCGGGCGCCATATAGGGCGAATCGGTCTCGACCATCAGCCGGTCGATCGGCACCTCGCGGATCACCTCGATCGCGCGGCGCGCATTCTTGAACGTAATCACGCCGGTAAAAGACAGGTAATATCCCAGCCCCAGCAGCTCACGCGCCATTTCCACACTGCCTGCATAGCAGTGGTACACGCCGGTCACGCCGGGATAGCGGCGCGTGATCTCCATGCAGTCTCCGTGTGCGTCTCGATCGTGCACAATGACCGGCTTGCCCAACTCGCGCGCCAGCTCCATCTGCCGCGCAAACACGACCTGCTGCCGCGCACGGGCGCGCTCATCCTTCTCCCAATAGTAATCCAGGCCAATCTCCCCGATCGCCCGCACCTTGGGTTCATTCTGCGCCAGCTCTTTGATGACCGCAAGGTCATTATTCCAATTTTCATTAATATTTTCCGGATGAATGCCGGCTGCTGCATACATAAACGGATATTTTTGTGCATAGCTGACCGCCTTGCGCGAGGAGTCCAGATCGCAGCCCGGGTTGAGGATCAGCCCCACATTGTTCGCAGGCATGGAAGACAGCAGTGCGTCCCGGTCCGCATCAAAGCGCTCGTCATCATAATGCGCATGGGTATCAAACAGCATTTGCATCCTCCTTTGTCAGATCCATCCGAAGTGCTTACAGGCATTCCACAGCCCATCCTGATCAACCGCGTCAGTGATGTAGTCCGCCTTGGCCTTGAGCGCGTCGCAGGCGTTTCCCATCGCAACCGAGAACCATCCCTGTCCGAACATGCAGACGTCGTTTGTGCCGTCGCCGAACACAATGGCATCCTCGTTCGCCGCTCCCAGGATATCCAGCATGCGCCGGATACCCTGCTGTTTTTCGGTCGGCTCAATGAACAGCACATCCCGGTTATAGCGGACGGTCGGCAGGCCGCCGAAATCGATCTGATCCTCGTTTTCCGGCGTACAGGCCATATAAACCTTATACAGCCGCTTCATGCCGTGGTAATCGAACAGCGGGTCCACTTTGACCGGAAAATAGTCCGCCGGGGCGACCGATAAAAAACGCTCGTCCGAGGTGAGGCAGAGCCGCTCGTTCCCGACCGACACCGCCCACGGGATATCCTGCCGGACCAGCCGGTCGATCAGGGAAATGCAGTCTGCCGCGGGCAGGCTGCGCATTTCGATGATCTTCCCGTCCAGCGTCAGGCTGTATCCGCCGTCCGCCACAAAATGGGTAAAGCCGTACCGCGCCGCGACCTGTGCCGCGGAAGCCTGCAAACGGCCGGTTGCCAGCGCGGTAAAATGGCCGTTCTCCCGCAGCCGCGCAATACACCGCTTTGCACTCTCCGGCATGATGGTCGTCAGACCGGTCGCCAGCGTGCCGTCGATATCAAAAAAGAAATATTTCCTTTGCATGGGTCTCCTTACTTGCCTATTCCGCCTGCTCCGCAGGCTTTTCAAATACGAGGTCGGCACTTTCTACGCCGCCATGGCTTGTGAACGTCACCGGCACCCAGCCTACATACCGCCAGCCGTCCGCTGCATACTGGTCAATGACCTTCCGGTGTTCTGCGCTTTGGTTCCCGAAAAAAGCGCCGCCGCCGAATTCCACGCGAACATATTGATACTGATATCCCATGTCTGTCCCTCCATTTTATTGACATCGCAAGGCGCGCCGGGTCGTCGCGCCCTACGAACCTTGGCGCCTTGCGGCTTTGCCGCGCATACAAACAGAAAATTGCCGTAAAGCGGCAATTTTCAGCCCAACGCCCAGCTTTGCCGGGCGTTGGGATACCCGACCCAGCGGCCCTGGGCCGCGTCCAGGGGGTATCAAAAACGGGTTTCCTACGGGAACCCGCTTTTGTATATAGGGGGAATTGGATTCCCCCTATACCTGCTTTAGCAGAGCTTGGAACCCGCTTCAATCGCGTCATCCAGCATAAGCAGGGTCAGCTTGTCGTCCTTCTCGGCGGAGAGCAGCATGCCGTTCGACTCCTGCCCCATCATCTTGCGCGGCGGCAGGTTGGTGACGGCTACGACCGTCTTGCCCACCAGTTCCTCGGGCTTGTAGTACTTCGCAATGCCGGACAGAATCTGGCGCGGCGTGCCCGAGCCGTCGTCCAGCTGGAATTTCAGCAGCTTTTCGCTCTTCTTGACGTTCTCGCACGCGAGCACCTTGCACACGGTCATATCCACCTTGCAGAAATCGTCAAACGGGATATCCGGCAGGAAGGTCACAGCGGGCTTCTCCGGCTGCTGCTTTGCCTTGTTCTCCTCCTCGATCTCCGCGAGCTTCTTCGGGATGTCGATGCGCTCAAACAGGATGGACGCCTCGCCTACCTTGCTGCCCGCCTGCATGCCGTCGAAGGACGAAAGACTCTCCACGCCCTTGTTCTCGACGTTCAGCTGGGCAAAGATCTTGTCCGCGGTATCCGGCAGATAGGGCTTCAGCATGGTCGCCGCAAAGCGGATGGACTCCAAGAGATTATACAGCACCGTACCCAGACGCGCCTTCTTGCCCTCGTCCTTAGCAAGCGCCCACGGCATGGTCTCGTCGATATACTTGTTCGAGCGGCGCAGCAGGGTGAATACCTCGTCGATCGCGTCCGCGACGTGCAGGTCACTCATGCGCTTCTCGACCGCCGCAGGCAGGCCGAGCGCGACCGCCTTGAGCTCGTCGTCCACCGGCTCGGCCTCGGCCGGGGCCGGGATGACGCCGTCAAAATACTTCTTGGTCATGGCGATCGTGCGGTTGACCAGATTGCCCAGCACGTTTGCAAGGTCGGAGTTGATGCGCTCGCAGATCAGCTCATAGGAGATCACGCCGTCGTTTGCAAACGGCATCTCGTGCAGCACATAGTAGCGCACCGCGTCCACGCCGAACAGGCGCACCAGATCGTCCGCATAGATCACGTTGCCGAGCGACTTGGACATCTTGCCCTCGCCCACAAGCAGCCACGGGTGGCCGAATACCTGCTTAGGCAGCGGCTCGCCGAGCGCCATCAGGAAGATCGGCCAGTAGATGGTATGGAAGCGGATGATATCCTTGCCGATCAGGTGCACGTCCGCGGGCCAGAAACGCTTGTAATGCTCGTCATGGTTGCCGTCCGGATCGTAGCCGCAGAAGGTGATATAGTTGGTCAGCGCGTCCAGCCAGACGTAGACCACGTGGCCCGGGTCAAAGTCCACCGGGATGCCCCAGCTGAACGAGGTGCGGGACACGCACAGGTCCTGCAGGCCGGGTTTCAAGAAGTTGTTGACCATCTCGTTCTTACGGGACTCGGGCTGGATGAACTCGGGGTGCTCCTCGATGTGCTTCATCAGGCGGTCGGCGTACTTGCTCATACGGAAGAAGTAGGCTTCCTCCTCCGCGTCCACGACCGGGCGGCCGCAGTCCGGGCAGCAGCCGTCTTTCAGCTGGGACTCGGTCCAGAACGACTCACAGGGCTTGCAGTACTTGCCTTTGTAGCTGCCCTTGTAAATATCGCCCTGATCGTGCAGCTTTTTGAAGATCTTCTGAACCTTTTTCTCGTGCATGGGGTCGGTGGTGCGGACGAACTTGTCATAGGTGGTGTTCATCAGATCCCAGATCTCCTTGACCTGCGCCGCGACGTTGTCCACATGCTGCTGCGGGGTGATGCCCGCGGCCTCGGCCTTTTCCTGGATCTTCTGGCCGTGCTCGTCCGTGCCGGTCTGGAAGTACACGTCGTAGCCGGTCATGCGCTTGTAGCGCGCGATCGCGTCAGCGAGCACGATCTCATACGTGTTGCCGATGTGCGGCTTCGCCGAGGTGTAGGCGATCGCCGTCGAGATATAATAGGGTTTCTTGTCCATAGTCTGTTCTCCTTTATCTTATATTTCATTGAACTTGACAATAACTAAATCATTTGCAGAAAATCCTGTGAAAAGTGAATTGCAATTGGGATCAGCAGATTGTTCCGTTTTTCTCCAATATAGCAAAAAGCAAGGTGCGAAATAAATGTAATACCAAGCTGAACCAGAAATATTGGATGAAATCCGTTTACCTGCAGATAAAACGGCAAATGGCTTGCGGCAAACATGCCGGCGCCAATCAGACAGCAGATCTGTTTGGGATACGGCAGGCCAAACAGGTAATTCTGCAAAAATCCCCGGTACAGCACCTCTTCACACAGGGCAACTGCAAATAAATAATAGAATGCCTCCTGCCGTATTTCTGGATACGGTTTTCGCATCACAAACAGGCCGATGCAAAATGACACTGCCAGCCAAACAGTCAGAATCACGGTATCTGTGCGCAAATGCCCTTTGCCAAAGCCGAGCACCACCAGTGACCTGTCTTTCTTCCATGCAATGACCGCAGCCGCCGCAGGAACCAGCCATCGAAGGAAACTGTACGCTCTCCCGGCAAGGCATAGGCGTCCCATTCCATACAGAATCAGCAGTTCCGCACCATAGAGCAGCAGTGCTATGCAGGCGTCCCGGCGCTGCCGCGAATTGTACATCATTGCTTATCCTGACCCCTCATACACCAGCGCATACATCTCGCTGTCCAGCAGCTTGCCGCGTTTGTACACGCTCAGCCGCTTTGTCCCCTCGTGCGTAAAGCCGTTTTTCTCCAGCACGCGGCAGGACGCGCAGTTATGGCTGAACGGCTCGGCAAAGATCCGCA
>NBJMR02800__coassemble_2046_pt1 | contig 17884 bp, 16 predicted proteins | sample NBJMR02800__metabat2_high_PE_027 | metagenome-assembled genome bin NBJMR02800 | reverse complement strand
TTACGGTGACAATACTTGGCTGGCGACGGCCCGGGAAGATAACTCGACGCGCACACCTAAGCAGCAACTTCGGTTGCTGCTTTTTCACTATCCGGGAGGTTTTATGTTTTCCTATATATTATTTGATTTGGATGGCACGCTGACCGACCCGCGGGAAGGCATTACCAAGTCTGTCCAGTATGCGCTGGATAAAATGGGTATCCATGAGTCTGATCTCACAGCGCTTGAGCACTTCATCGGCCCGCCGCTGTATGACGAATTTAGGCGCTGTTATAGGTTCGATGATGCGCAGGCAAAGCAGGCTGTCGCTTTCTATCGCGAACGCTTCAGTGCGGTTGGCTGGCGGGAGAACATCCTGTTTGACGGCGTCGCAGATCTATTGCAGGCGCTGCGCGACGCGGGGAAGAAGGTAGCGATTGCTTCTTCCAAGCCGACGGTCTTTGTCGAGCGAATCCTGCATCTGTTTGAGATTCACCGATTTTTTGATGCGGTTTCCGGCGCGACGCTGGATGGTACAATCGGCACAAAGTCGCAGGTCGTCGAGCAGGCGTTGGATATGCTGCAGGTTGATGACCGGGATGCGGCGGTGCTTGTAGGCGATCGTATGCACGACGCAGAAGGAGCTAGGGAAAACGGCATCCCCTGTATTGGGGTGACATTTGGCTTCGGAGGTTTGCAGGAACTGCATGCAGCTGGCGCGGATGTTATTGTATCATCCATGAAGGAATTGCAGGAGGTATTGCTCCGATAAAAATGGACGGCGTCAGCCGTCCTTTTGTTTTTTCCAAGGAAGATCACCGTGTAGCCAGCCTTGCGAACTCCAGTATTCGTGATCAGCTTTCTGCAGTCCGCCACCTATTTTGCGGGATAGCCAATACCTTACCCGTATTCCTGTCCGCGGAGTAACTGGCGCTGGGCGCAGTTTACGTGCTAATCGCTGCATATCATGCGTCATTTTCTGTCTTACTTTAGGTGTGAGCCCGGAAGGTGTAAGCGCCATAGAGCGAATCCCATACGTTTGAACCCGCCCCACGCCCCACCAGTTCATACTGTCGCGCATATCTCGCAGTGTCTGCCGGATACCGCTGCCTGCTGCGGTTGTCAGCAGTACTGCAGTTTTGCGGGTAAGTGTTCCATCCGGACGGTGGATGATCCAGCGGCAGCCAAAGTGGTCCAGAAAGCTTTTCATGGCTCCGGTAACGTGATAGACATAAACCGGGCTGGCTAAAATAATCAGGTCAGCCTGTGATATTGCAGCAAGGATAGGATGCAGCTGCTCTCCGGTTTGCTGACAGAGTGGTTTTTTTGCTACGAAACAGGCTCCGCAGCCGCTGCAAAAGTGGTTGAAATCACGCGGCAGGAAAAACTCTGTGATATCGTCCGGCTGATGCGGCAAGGCATGGATCAGTTCGCGGGCAAGCAGTACCGTGCTGCCGATGTGGTTCGTACCATATATTGCAGTGATTTTCATAGGAAATTCCTCTGTTTCTGTTTGAAGATATGCTGCAGCTTTTCTATGCGGAAAGGGTGGCCATGCCCCGGATAGACTGTGCAGCGGGCGATGCCGGAGATTCGGATCAGGCTCTGCCATGCAGCAGTGATATCCTCGGCAAACCAGGGCATTCCTGTGGAAATGATACGCATGGCCGCATCCCCGGCAAAAAGGCTTTCTCCGATCAACAAGGCGCAGGAACCTGGCGTGTGGCCAGGACAAGGGATAAAATTGACGCTGGGCGGCAGTCCGTCCGGCAGGAAAAAGTCCGGCGCAAAACCCGGATAGCGGCTTTTGGCCATCTGACGAATCAAACTGCCGCGTGTCAGTCTGCCCAGCGGGCTGCATGCAGGCGGGACACAGAGAGAGGCTGCCTGCACCAGCGGCAAATCGGCGGCGGATAGTGCGACAGGTATGCCGAACTGCTCGCGCAGCAGAGACGCATGCCCCACATGGTCGGCGTGTCCATGGGTCAGAACAAGCAGTTCTATCATGCGTGGGTCGATGATGCGTGCAAGCCGCGCAGCAAAGCTGCGGTCAGCGGCACTGCCTGCGTCGATCAATATGGTGCGTCCGCTCCAGCGGACCAGCCAGCAGTTGGTCATGCCTGATCGGATACATTGGATGTTCATGTCATTACGCTCCTTGCGTTTCCGGAACAACGCCAGTATAATGGAAGCGACACAGCTGTGTCAATACATTCGGCAAATGTGACACAGTACAGTGTAAACTGTGTCAGAGAGGGGGGCGGAATGGTAAAAAGCCGGAACCCGTCTGCTGTGCGCTCACGGGCAATGCTGCGGCAGGCAATGCTTACACTGCTTCAGCAAACACCTTATGAGCAGATTACGGTAACGGCACTGTGTGAGCAGGCACAACTGGGGAGGAAAACCTTTTACCGCCATTATGCTGGCAGGGATGAGGTGCTGCACGAATACCTGAACGAACTGGCAGACGGCTTTATCGCAGCGCTGAAACCATACATGCCATTTTCTGATGAGATGTTTGCGCGCACCATGTTCACTTACTGGAAGCCACATGCGGAGCTGTTTTGCCTGCTGGACATACGTGGACAATACCGCTTTGTGCAGCAGGCGTTCGACCGTATTGTGGGGACTGTCGGTGCAGGATTTGACGCAGAGGAGGAACAGAAGGACGCCGTATTCCTGCGGTATTGCAGCGGATATGTGTCCGGTGGGTGCCATGCGCTGCTGCGCAACTGGATGCGCAGTGGAACTGCTGAATCTGTCGAACAAATGACCGCGCTTTTTTGTCGGATTCGACGGTTGAAAGCGTGATCACCTGTCTTTACCGTGCGATTCAATTGTGGTACAATAAAAGATGAAAAATAAGCGGATAAAGCGAAATAGAGGCGGATGCTGTGGAAGTTTGCCGTTTTCTGACAGATTTGCTGCACACCGTCAGGGGAAAACAGACCTTGCCCTGCATGCTATATTAAAACAAAATATGCAGCTTCTAACGGAATAATTCCGTAGGTGCAGGCCTGTCTATCATGTGCTGAGACGGAGGATAAGTATGATCAAATACAGGCTGCCGCTGCTTGCGGTGCGGGATGTTGAGATTTCCAAACGGTTTTATCATAACTTGTTTGACCAGGAGGTCGCACTGGATCTGGGCAAGAACGTTACCTTTTCGGGCGGTTTTGCGATCCAGCAGGACTTTGACGAGATGGCTGACGTCCCTAAATCTACTATCCTGCATCAGTCCAATAACATGGAACTGTATTTTGAGGTGGATGATTTTGATGCATTTATCGACAAGCTGCACAGTTTCTTGGATGTAGAGTTGGTACATCCGCCAAAGAAACATGAGTGGCACCAGCGTGTGGTTCGCCTATATGATCCAGACTGGCACATGGTTGAGGTAGGAGAGTCCATGCACGTAGTGGCGCGCCGCCTGCTGCAGGAAGGCAATACAGTGGAACAGACTGCAGAGATGACGCAACTTCCGATTGAATTTGTGGAACAAATTATGAAAGGTATGGAATAGGCTATGTTCGGCTACGAACCGGAATTGATTGATTGCGGCGATGCACGTATCGCCTGCTACGATATTGGCCGCGGCAGGCCGCTTGTGCTGCTGCATGGTAATGGGGAGGACAGTTCGTACTGGAAAGCGCAGATCCCGGAATTTACGCGGTTTTACCGAGTAATCGCGGTGGACAGCCGCGGGCACGGTGCGTCCGAAAACGGGACGCGGGGGCTGTCGTTTGCGCTGATGGCGGAGGATCTGAAATCGGTGCTTGATGCGCGCGGCATCAAAAAAGCGCATATCCTCGGCTTTTCAGACGGCGGCAATCTTGCGATCAAGTTTGCGTTGACCTATCCGGATTATGTGGATAAACTTATTCTCAATGGTGCAAATGTGGAGATGTTTAACGGCATCAAGCCGCATTTTCAGCTGCCGATCTATGCGGCATACGGTCTGCTGGCGGCGGCCGCACATGTGAGTAAAAAGGCTGCGCGCCGGCGCGATGTTTTCGGTCTGATGGTGCGTCAGTATGGCGTGACATTGGACGATCTTGCCCGCCTGACCATGCCGACGCTGATTATTGTCGGTGAACGCGACATGGTGCGTGACAGCCAGACAAGGGAAATGGCTGCGCGTATCCCGCATTGCCGGGTGGAGGTATTCCGCGACGGGGATCACTTTGTCGCGGCTAAGCAGCCGTCCCGTTTTAACCGGACTGTCATTGAATTTTTATTAGGGAGATAAGCAGGCATGCAGTTCATCAGAGCGGGAGAGCCCGCGGAAAGCAATATTTTCAACCGGCTGGACGAGCGCAAGTGCGCGCTGCTGGCCAGTGGTATGGATGTCATCAACCTTTCGATTGGAACGCCGGATTTCCAGCCCGACGCACACGTGATGGAAGCGGTCAGCCGGGCTGCGCTCGATCCGGAGCAGTATAAGTATTCGCTGAACGAGACCCGCGCCCTTCTGGACGCGGTACAGGACTGGTATAAGCGCCGCTATGACGTGGTGCTGGCGGATGACGAGATCATGGCAGTTTGCGGCTCGCAGGAGGGGATCGCACATGTCTGCTTCCCGTTCGCCGGGCCGAATGATATCATTCTGGCACCTGACCCGGGTTATCCGATCTTTTCGTTTGGGCCGATGATGGCGAGAGCGACTGTAGCGCTCTATCCGCTTCGGCCGGAAAATAACTGGCAGCTCGATTTTGCCGATATCCCGGAGGATGTGGCAGACCGCGCCAAAGCGATGGTCGTGTCCTATCCGAACAATCCGACGACCGCGGTTGCGGACCGCGCGTTCTATGAGCGTCTGGTGACGTTTGCGCGTGAGCATAATATCATCGTCATCCATGACAACGCCTACTCGGATCTGCTGCTGAACGGACAGCAGGGGCTGTCCTTCCTGTCCACACCAGGCGCAAAGGAGGTTGGTATCGAATTCAACTCCTTGTCCAAGACCTATAACCTGACAGGTATGCGTGTTTCGTTCGCGCTTGGCAACCGTGATGTGATCAGCCGGTTCCGCGCCTTCCGCTCTCAGATCGACTATGGGATGTTTTATCCCATCCAAGCGGGTGCTGTCGCTGCTCTGACCGGCCCACAGGATATCGTCGCGCGTAACCGCGCGGGATATATGGCGCGGCGTGATGCCCTTTGCGGCGGCCTGCGGCGCATCGGCTGGGACGTACCGGATGCGCAGGGGACGATGTTCGTGTGGGCAAAAATCCCGGAGAAGTATACATCCTCTGTGGATTTTGTGATTGAGCTGATGGAAAAGACCGGCGTCATTTGTGTACCAGGAAGCGCGTTTGGAGCGCAGGGGGAGGGTTATGTGCGTTTTGCACTGGTCGTTCCGCCTGAACGCATGGAACAAGCGGTACGCCGCATTGACGAAAGCGGCATGCTGAAAGGATGAAGACAACAGATGATGATTGAGCATGTAGCGCTGTATACGTTGGATCTTGAGCGGTCGCGCGCATTTTATGAGACTTATTTTGACGGCACAGCCGGTAAGCCGTACCACAACACGGAAACCGGCCTGCAAACCTATTTTATCTCATTTGCCGGTGGAGCACGGCTCGAACTGATGACCCGGCCGGAATTGGAAGCGGGCGAGCGCTCGCGTCTCTGGGCAGGCTGGACGCATCTGGCTTTTAAGGCCGGCACGCGTGAAAATGTGGACGCGTTGACTGAGCGAATTCGTGCGGACGGCTATGAGGTGGTCAGCGGTCCGCGCATAACAGGCGACGGATATTATGAAAGCTGCGTACTCGACCCGGATGGTAATACGGTTGAGATTGTGGCATAGGCATAAAGGAGCAAGAAATGAAGCTGATTTCCTGGAATGTAAACGGCCTGCGCGCGTGTGTGGGCAAGGGCTTTTTTGATTTCCTGTCTGCCGAGCAGCCGGACATGATGTGTCTGCAGGAGACCAAGCTGCAGCCCGAGCAGGCGCCGCAGATAGAAGGCTACCATGAATATTGGAACTCGGCGGAGAAGAAAGGTTACTCGGGCGTAGCGCTGTTTTCCAAAAACGAGCCGCAGACAGTGACCTACGGCCTCGGGATCGATGAACACGACCATGAGGGCCGCGTCATCACCGCGGATTACGGCGACTTTTATCTGGTCACAGTTTACACACCCAACTCGCAGGACGAGCTTAAAAGGCTGGATTACCGCATGCACTGGGAAGACGACTTCCGCTCCTATCTGCAAAAGCTGGACGCGGACAAGCCGGTTATCGTGTGCGGGGATATGAACGTCGCCCACAAGGAGATCGACCTGAAAAATCCAAAGACCAACCGCCGCAACGCTGGCTTTACGGATGAAGAGCGCGCTAAGATGACCGAGCTGCTTGCAGCAGGCTTTACCGATACCTTCCGCCATTTCTATCCCGATCTGGAGGGGGCGTATTCCTGGTGGAGCTACCGCTTCAAGGCGAGGGAGAAGAACGCAGGATGGCGCATTGACTACTTCCTTGTGTCTGACCGGTTCATCGGCCGCGTCAAGGATGCGCGGATATTGAGCGACGTGTTCGGCTCGGACCATTGTCCGGTGCTGATTGAAGTGGAGTAAGCGGATGGAGCAGGAGGGAGAAAAGCGCTTTTCCCCGCCGGAAGCCGTTCCGGGACTGGATTGGGAGCAGACAGAGGAAGAGGCGGCGCCCGACCCGCTTGACCGCCCCGATCTCTATGCGGAGGAGGACGAGCTGTCAGAGCCGGTCTGGACACAGCCGGATATGCCAACCGAGCCTTGCCCGTGCTGCGGCGCGGATATCCCGCAAAACCCATCCCCGGGCTATATCTGCCCAATGTGCTGGTGGGAGATCGATTATTTTGCAGTGGACGAGGACGAGCCGAGCGATCAGAACCGCGGGCTGTCTCTGGCGGAAGCGCGGCTGAATTTTCGGGTGTTCGGCATCTGTGACCCATGGCTCAACCGCCGTGAAGAGGAATAAAAAAGGTTACGGTTTCCCGAAGGGAACCGTAACCTTTTTTCGTATGTATCCAGTCAGCCGCCAAGCAGGCCGGACAAAGCGATCAGCCCGGGGATCGTAACGGCAGACAGGATTGTTGACACCGCAACTGCCCGGGTGGAGAACAGATAATCCGTGCCGTATACCTGGCCGAACATCGAGCAGGCCATGGCAACGGGTGCGGCTGCGCTGATCAGCATGGTGTTGCGCAGTACGCTGTCAAGCGGGAGCAGCAGGAAGATCACCAGCGTAATAAGCGGCAGGATGAGCAGCCGCAGCGCGGTGACAAAATACACCTGCTGATCCCGGAAGCAGGCGCGCAGGTCGCACTGGGCGAGAAAAGCACCGAGAATGATCATGGCGACCGGTGTGTTGAGCGACGCCAGATAAGAAACGCATGTCGCAGGGATCTGCGGCAGATTGAGCGGCGTGAGGAAAAAAACAAGCCCGATGGCAAGCGATACCGTACCCGGGTTGATGACTGCGTTGCGGATCTTCTGGGCACGGGACATGTCAGGGCAGAGCTGGGCAACACCATAGCTCCAGAGCAGAACATTGTTGACTGCAATGAAGGCAGAGCCAAGAAACAGGCCGTAGGAGCCGTACAGCGCATCCAGCAGCGGCAGCGCCATAAAGCCGCAGTTGGTGAATACCACGCACATGCGCTTGTCCCCATAGTTTTTGTGCGGCCCGTCCGCGCGGAACAGGATGTGGCTGACAACGATCGACAGGCCCATGGCAAAAATAGCACAACCCGCTGCGGCAAGCAGTGTCATTCCAAGTGCGGGATCAAACTCGCGCTGGAAGGAATCGATGACTACGCACGGAGCAACAACGCGTGTCAGAATCAAGGACAACTGACCGGCGCCTTCGTTGTTTAGATATTTCAGCCGATAGCAGATGTAGCCGGCTGCCATCAGCAGGAACATTACAATGATCTGTGAGACCAGGATTTGAATATTTTCCAGCAATTTAAAAACCTCCCATTTCCAACCATATAATCATAGAGCAGACACTCTGGATTTGTCAATGAAAAAGGCATGTTTTTCTGATCTTGGGCATAGGATAGCGGCGAAAGGGTGGATGGCCGTGAAGAAAATGATCTGCGCCGCGCTGCTGGGCAGTATGCTGGTGACTCAGGCGGCAGCACTGCCGGCAATGGGCGAATTATATGCAAAATCCGCCGCACTGTATGCGGCGAACGGACAGGAGCTGTTCAGCTACAACGCAGATGAGCCGCTGCAGCCCGCATCGGTCACCAAAATTATGACCATGCTGCTGGTGATGGAGGCGCTTGAGCGGGGCGAGGTGACGCTGGATACCATGGTCACCGGCAGCGAATACGCATGTTCGATGGGAGGCACACAGGTCTGGCTCGAACCGGGCGAGCAGTTGACACTGGACGAGATGCTCAAGGCGATCGCAGTCGGTTCAGCCAATGACTGCGCAGTTGCAGTGGCGGAGCATTTGGCGGGCACGGAAGCAGCGTTTGTCGAGCGGATGAACCAGCGCGCAGCTGAGCTGGGCTGCACAAACACGACTTTTATCAATGCTAATGGGCTGGACGGGATGGGGGAAAAGACCCTGACTACCGCGCATGATCTGGCGCTGATTTCATGCGAGCTGCTGCAGCACCCCAAGATCCTGGACTATACCGGTATCTGGATGGACAGCATCCGCGGCGGCACATTTTCTCTCGCCAACACAAACAAAATGCTTAAAAGCTATCAGGGCCTGACCGGGCTCAAGACCGGCTATATTTCAGAGGCGGGCTACTGCATCTCTGCGAGCGCCGAGCGGGAGGGACTGAGCCTGGTCGCGGTGGTCATGGCTGCGCCGACCAAGGAAAACCGTATGGCAGACGCAACTGCACTGCTCAACTATGGGTTTGCAAATTTCACCGCCTACACGCCGCCGACGGATATCCTGCTGCCGGTACCGGTCAGGCTGGGGCGTGCGGATTCTGTACAGCCGGTGATGGAGGGCGGCACAAGCTTTATTGTGGAAAAAGCGCAGGCAGAGGGACTGGAAACCCATCTGGATCTGCCGGATTCGCTGACCGCTCCCGTGCAGGCCGGACAGGAAATTGGGAACCTGACCGTGACAAGCGGCGGTGAGACCCTGCTGCAGGTACCGCTGACTGCGGCAGAGGATGTAGAGGCAGTGACGATACCAGACCTGTTTTTATCCCTGTTGGGCAGCTTGTCGGGCTGAGCACGATGCAGATTGCAGCACGCTTCTATTGTTTCATTTTGTGGTCTTTTTCTGCCTTTTATCAGATAATATTGACTACATAGCGCAAGTGATGCAAAAGAAGTACCCATACCGCGCCGACATATTGACGAAAAAGTTTACAAATCAGGCTTGAGGTTTTGGGTAAGTTGTGTTACACTAAAAACAACCTCAAAGGTTGGGAGGATATAAACTATGGTAAAACTTATCATTGGCGGCACCGGCTCTGGCAAGACGAAGGAAATCGTCGATCAGGTCAACGCCGCGGTAAAAGAAGAAAAGGGTAGCGTGGTCTGCATTTCGCGCGGCAATAAGCTGACTTTCGATATTTCGCATGATGCGCGACTGATCGACGCGACTGATTATCCGATCAAGGATTACGCGAGCCTGCTTGGCTTTGTGTGCGGCATTCACGCCGGCAATTACGACATCACCCGTGTGTTTATCGACAGCCTCTACAAGATCGCAGGTATCAAGGATGTAGACCAGGCGGAAGCCTTCCTGAACGATCTGGAGAAGTTCTCTGAAAAGCACAGCGTTAACTTTACGGTTGCAATGAGCGAGGATCAGTCCGCTATTACCGAAGGCATGAAGCGCTTCCTGTAAAAGGGATACTTACCGGCTTGTTGGTTGTGTATCTGTTCTTCATCTTGTGCGGGAAGCAGTTTCTTTCCGCATGGACCAGACCGTTATACACAGATGGACCGATTAGAAAAGCAGCGATTCGTCGCTGCTTTTTCTTTGTCTATTCTTGACAGCAATATGGCATAGGAAGAAGATGTGAAAACGGACACGTGGTTTGCATATTGCGGTCGGCAGGGATACGCCCGCAGAAAATACATAAGGCGTTCTGCCCGGTTGAAACATGAAGGCTTTTCTGGTATACTGTGGTGACAACAATGAGAAAAGAGGCGTGTTTATGGGACGGATGCGCGGGCAGATGTCAGAATCCCTGCTGCTGGGCGCACTGCTGGCTGTTGCAGGCGGCTTTTTTGATGCATATACATATATATGCCGCGGCGGCGTATTTGCGAACGCACAGACGGGCAATATTGTCCTGCTGGGCTTGGGACTGGCGGAACGGGAATGGCAGCACGCAATGACTTACCTGCTCCCTGTTTTGGCATTTGCCCTTGGCGTGGTGGCTGCAGAGGCAGTTAAACGCTGGAGAAGGGGACAGGAGAGCGGTATGCATTGGCGGCAGATTATTGTGCTGGCCGAAGTGCTTTTGATTGCAGTGGCTGCTTTCCTGCCGCAGAGACTGAATCTGGCGGTTAACGTCCTGATCTCTCTCGTATGCGCGATGCAGGTCGAGGCATTCCGCAAGATACGCGGCAGTGCGTTCGCGACCACGATGTGCACAGGCAATCTGCGTTCGGGTGTTGAACAGTTGGTTATCTGGCGGCAGACCGGTGACCGGGGAGCAGCACGCAAGGCGCGGCATTACTGTGCCGTGATCCTGTTTTTCATATTGGGGAGTGCACTGGGCGCTCTGTGCACGGATATGCTGGGTGAGCGGGCATTGCTGCTGACCTGTGTTCCGTTGCTTGCTGTGTTTGTGTTTATGTTCGTTCCAGAGGAATTCAAGAGGGAAACAAAATAAAAATGGCCGCATTGCGGCCATTTTTATTTGCAGGATAAGTGATTCGTATGCCGGTGCAGCACTTACCGGCCGAAATAGCTGAAATGCATGTAATCGCGTTTACTCGACCAGGCGTTACCGCCCCATGAAAATCCATACTTGGTGAAGGCGTTGTACACATCGCCGCCTTCCGGAATGGAGTAGGGATCCTCTCCGGGTGACCAGTGAGAGCCGGTCGTCGGGGTGAGGGAACCGTCGGCGTTGATGGTCGCTTCCATATTTTCATCCCAGTTAATATCCACGGCTGTACCCTGTGAGTGCTCGCCGGTCCGCCAGGAGTAGCATCCGACATCCTTGATGGGGAACTGCTCATCGCCGTTGTAGATTTCCTCGAAAATCGCCTCATAGATCGGCGCCAGATTTCTGTTGACCTGTAGGTAAGCCGTACCGGTTGTCTTGCTGCCGTCCGACTGCAGCCGCCATACCGGAACCGCGATCTCAACCATGTTGGCCTCAGCCTCCTCTGCGGTCTGATATTGTTCGCCGCCGATTCCATAAACCAACGCCATCTTTTCTTCTTCGGTCTGGGGCAACGTGAAATCCGGATCCAGCCACGGATCATAGGAACTGTCAGCTTCGGGAACAGAAACAGAATCTTCATCATCAGCGCTGTTTTCTGATTCGTCTGCAAAGGTATCACAGAAGCGGTTTGCCATGATCAGCGCCTGTTCCCTGGTAGCCGTCCCGCTCGGGGAAAGGAGGGTAGAGTCATTCTCAGCGGATATTCCGTTAACCACCGCATAATCCACCATAGTGACTACGGCATCCAGTGCATAATCTTTAATCTGCAGTACATCAGGATAATCCTCAATGCAGGCTGCACCAGCGATTTCAGGTGCATCAACGCCTGTGGCATCCAGAATATTATACAGCATAACGCACAGATCCTGACGTTCGATACTGGAGTCCGGATCAAAATAACCGTCTCCGCGGCCGGATATCAGGCCAAGCTCGTATGCTGCAGTAACATTAGGGTCGTCACAGTCCCGGAACGGCTGTTTGCCGGAAGCAAAAACAGCTTTTCCGCTGATCGTCTTGTATGCGTTGACTGCCACACCGCAAAATTCTGCGCGTGTAATTTCGCCGCGGGCACTGAGACTTTCCAGCGAACTGGGCATCAGCCCGGCCGCCTGCGCTGCAACGATATCTGCCTGCGCCCAAGCGGATATATCCGACAATGCACCGGCCTGCGGCATGCAGAATGCAGCCAACAGGCTGAGCGCACCGGCGCGACGGATAAAGGGATGCGGCATAGGATAGGACCTCCTTGAGTGTGTCGAAATGTGTATTTTATATGGATAGTATATTGTAAAAATGTGTAGAATTTGTGTAAAACATGAATTTGTTCACAATTTCCACAGGCTTTTCCACAACAGAGGGAGACAGTGGATCAATCGGCTGCAGCACGGTCAAGCGTGCGGTATTGCAGTGCTTCAGCGATATGCTCAGCCTGGATAACCGGGCTGTCCGCCAGATCAGCGATTGTGCGCGCGACACGCAACACACGGTCGTGTGCGCGTGCGGTCAGACCAAGGCGGTCGAACGCAGCAGCAAATATTGTTTCTGCTTCGGAAGAGAGCGGACAAAACGCTGCCAACTGCGCAGGCGGGAGGGCGGCATTGCATACATCTTCGCCCTGGCGCGCGTACTGTACACTGCGGGCGGCAAGCACGCGGGAGCGGATCGTCGCCGAAGATTCCTCCGAGCCATGTCCGCGGGCGGCAAGGGCAGCGTATTCCACCGGCTGCACCGAGACCTGCAAGTCGATGCGGTCGAGCAGCGGGCCGGACAGACGTTTAAGGTACTGCTGCACGGATGCCTTGGAGCAGGTACAGCGGCTTGTCCCATACCAGCCGCACCGGCAGGGGTTCATCGCAGCAATCAGCTGGAAGTGCGCAGGATAGGTGACCTGCCCCGCCACGCGGGAGATCGTGACCTTGCCGTCCTCCAGCGGCTGGCGCAGGGTTTCAAGCACGTCACGGTGGAATTCGGGCAGCTCATCAAGAAACAGCACGCCGCGGTGCGCAAGCGTGATCTCGCCCGGCTGAGGCAACCGTCCGGCAGTGCCAGAGCCGCCCGCAATAGCGTTGGCAGATGAATTGTGATGCGGTGCACGGAACGGGCGATCCGCCCGCCGGACTGCTTCCTGCCCGCGGCCGACTGCGGACCAGACGCGGATGACCTCGAGCCGTTCGCTGTCCGACAGCGGCGGCAGGATGGTGGGGAATCGCTTGGCCATCATGCTCTTGCCAGATCCCGGCGGGCCGGAAAGCAGGACATTGTGTCCGCCTGCAGCCGCAATTTCAAGCGCTCGTTTGACAGCGTGCTGCCCCATCACATGCGCGAAATCCAATTCGCTGCTGCATCCGTCCGGCACAGGCGGTGGGGGACAGGGCGGCAGCGGCGCACGGCCGCTCAGGTGTGCAAGCAGGCTGTTCAAATCAGCAGCGGGCAGCACCGTGATCCCTGCAGCATAGGACGCCTCAGCTGCATTCTGCGCCGGAAGATAGACCGTGTGGAAGCCGGCATCCTTCGCCGCAAGCGCCATGGAGAGCGCGCCGCATACCGGACGCAGCTCGCCGGTAAGCGAAAGCTCACCAAAAAACACTGCATCCTGTGGGGGAGCATTGATCTCGCCGGCTGCTGCAAGAATGGACAGCAGGATAGGAAGATCATAGGCTGTGCCAGCTTTTTTGGTATCTGCAGGAGCAAGATTGACTGTCAGCCGGGAGACAGGCCAGTCATAGGAACAGGCTTTTGCAGCAGCACGTACGCGCTCGCCCGCTTCGGATACCGCGCCGGTCGGCAGGCCGACTACGTCCAGACGGGGCAGGCCGTTGGATAGAAAGCACTCAACGGTGACGATATAACCGTCGATACCACTGAGACCGGCTGAAAAAATGCGCGATACCATCCAACTCCCCCTCGTATCCCAATTTTACTTTTATACTATACTATATTGCAAGGAATTCCGCAATGCAAAACGAAAAATGACAAATAACTGTAACATACAGGAAAACACGCCAAATTTCGTTTCACGATACGGAATAAACGCCAAAACACGGGAATTTGTTACGAAAATGTCATATTTGGTGTTTACAATTTTGGGGAGTAGTGATAAAATAAATGAGGCCGGTGAAAGCGGCCTTTTCCCGCGTCTGAAAGCGCTGGAATCGCTTTTCACCCCTTCAGCATGTTATAACTGAATAGGAGGATATAAACATGGCAAGAAAGATGAAGTCCATGGACGGTAATACCGCTGCGGCACACGTGTCGTATGCGTTTACCGAGGTCGCGGGTATCTATCCGATTACCCCCTCCAGCCCCATGGCAGACAGCGTTGACCAGTGGGCAGCCGCGGGTCAGAAGAACATTTTCGGTACGACTGTAAAGGTCATCGAAATGCAGTCCGAGGCGGGTGCCGCGGGTACGGTGCACGGCTCTCTGGCAGCTGGTGCGCTGACCACCACCTACACGGCTTCCCAGGGCCTGCTGCTGATGATCCCGAACATGTACAAGATCGCGGGTGAGCTGTTGCCCTGCGTGTTCCATGTTTCCGCGCGTACGGTTGCATCCCATGCGCTGAACATCTTCGGTGACCATTCTGACGTTATGGCCTGCCGTCAGACCGGCTTCGCCATGCTGGCTGAGACCAACCCGCAGGAAGTTATGGACCTGGGTGCGGTTGCGCATCTGGCGACCATCAAGTCCCGCGTTCCGTTCATCAACTTCTTTGACGGCTTCCGTACCTCCCACGAGATCCAGAAGATCGAGGTTTGGGACTACGAGGACCTGAAGGAAATGTGCGACATGGACGCTGTTGAAGCGTTCCGTAAGCGTGCCCTCAATCCGGAGCATGCAATGATGCGCGGCTCTCACGAGAACGGCGACGTATTCTTCCAGCACCGCGAGGCGTGCAACAAGTATTACGAAGCGGTTCCGGAAATCGTTGAGGAGTACATGGGCAAGGTTAACGCCAAGCTCGGCACCAACTACCAGCTGTTCAACTACTACGGCGCGCCGGATGCTGACCGCGTGATCATCGCGATGGGCTCGATCTGCGACGTAGCAGAGGAAGTTATTGATTACCTCAACGCGCACGGCGAAAAGGTCGGCCTGGTCAAGGTCCGCCTGTACCGTCCGTGGCGTGCGGACAAGCTGATCGCCGCGATCCCGGAGACCGCGAAGAAGATCGCTGTCCTTGACCGCACCAAGGAGCCGGGCGCCCAGGGCGAGCCGCTCTACCTGGATGTTGTCACCGCTCTTGCCAACGCCGGCATCACCGACAGAACCGTGATCGGCGGCCGTTACGGCCTGGGTTCCAAGGATACGCCCCCCTCCTCTGTCTTTGCAGTATACGAGGAGCTGACCCACGACCAGCCCAAGCGCCAGTTCACCATCGGCATCACCGACGACGTCACCTACCTGTCCCTCGAGGAGAAGCCCTCGCCGAACACTGCGGCAGAAGGCACCATCGAGTGCAAGTTCTGGGGCCTTGGCGGCGACGGCACGGTCGGCGCGAACAAGAACTCCATCAAGATCATCGGCGACCATACCGACAAGTATGTTCAGGCGTACTTCCAGTACGACTCCAAGAAGACCGGCGGCGTGACCATCTCGCACCTGCGCTTTGGCGACAAGCCGATCAAGTCTCCTTACTATATCAACAAGGCGGACTTCGTTGCCTGCCATAACCCCTCCTATATTATCAAGGGCTTCCCGATGGTTCGCGACGTCAAGCCGGGCGGTATCTTCATGATCAACTGCCAGTGGTCGGATGAAGAGCTCGACCACCACATGCCGGCTGAGGCGAAGCGCTATATCGCGAAGAACAACATCCAGCTCTACACGATCAACGCGATCGACAAGGCGATCGAGATCGGCATGGGCAAGCGCACCAACACCATCCTCCAGTCTGCGTTCTTCACGCTGGCAAAGGTCATGCCGCAGGAAGAAGCGATCGGCTATATGAAGGATGCTGCGACCAAGTCCTACCTGAAGAAGGGCCAGGATATCGTCGATATGAACCACAAGGCGATCGACGTCGGCGCTACCGCGTTCCACAAGGTTGAGGTCCCGGCTTCCTGGGCAGACACTGCCGATAAGGAAGACAACCGCGATCTGCAGGGCCGTCCGGAAGTCGTCAAGATGGTCAAGGAAGTTATGGAGCCGATCGGCCGCATGGACGGCGACTCCCTGCCGGTATCCGCTTTCGCGGGCGAGCATGTTGACGGCTCTTTCGAGCACGGCGCTGCCGCTTACGAGAAGCGCGGCGTAGCGGTAACCGTTCCGACCTGGAACCAGGATACCTGTGTACAGTGCAACCAGTGTGCTTATGTCTGCCCGCATGCGACCATCCGTCCGTTCGCGCTGACCGAGGAAGAGGCTGCTGCCGCTCCGGCGTCTGCGAAGATCGTCGACATCAAGGCCGGCAAGGGCAAGGGCGTTTACAAGTACACCATGGCTGTTTCCCCGCTCGACTGCATGGGTTGCGGCGTGTGCGTAGGCGTATGCCCGACCAAGTCCCTCACCATGGTTCCGCAGGAGCAGGAAGCTGCCCAGCAGGATACGTTCGACTACTGCGTCGCCAAGGTTGCGGAGAAGCCGGACATGATCTCCACGAATTCCGTCAAGGACAGCCAGTTCAAGAAGCCGCTGCTTGAGTTCTCCGGCTCCTGCGCAGGCTGCGCCGAGACTTCTTATGCCCGCCTGATCACCCAGGTTTGCGGCGACCGTATGTATATCTCCAACGCAACCGGTTGCTCTTCTATCTGGGGCGGCCCGGCTGCTACCAGCCCGTACACCGTTGACAAGGACGGCCACGGCCCGGCTTGGGCGAACAGCCTGTTCGAGGACAACGCAGAGCATGGCCTCGGTATGTACTACGGCCAGCTGGCGATCCGTGAGCGCCTGATCTCCAAGCTTGAGGAGATGGCTGGTGCGGAAGGTGCTTCCGACGATCTGAAGAATGCTATCAACACCTTCATGGACACCAAGGACAATGGCGCTGCCAACGCAGAGCCGGCTAAGGCTTTGATTGCTGAACTCGAGAAGGGTGCAGCTGCCGGCTGCGACGCCTGCAAGGAAGTCCTCCAGCACAAGGAATACCTGGCGAAGAAGTCCGTCTGGATCTTCGGCGGCGACGGCTGGGCTTATGATATCGGCTTCGGCGGCCTGGATCACGTCCTTGCTTCCGGCCAGGATGTAAACGTCATGGTATTCGATACCGAGGTTTACTCCAACACCGGCGGTCAGGCTTCCAAGGCGACCAACATCGGTGCGGTGGCGCAGTTCGCAGCTTCCGGTAAGACCACCAAGAAGAAGAGCCTTGCTGAGATTGCAATGAGCTACGGCTATGTATACGTTGCCCAGATCGCTATGGGTGCGAACATGAACCAGACCCTCAAGGCGATTGCAGAAGCGGAAGCTTACCCGGGCCCGTCCCTTATCATTGGCTACGCTCCCTGCGAGATGCACTCCATCAAGGGCGGCATGACCAACTGCCAGGCTGAGATGAAGAAGGCTGTCGACTGCGGCTACTGGAACCTGTTCCGCTTCAACCCGCAGCTGGCTGAGGAAGGCAAGAATCCGTTCATTCTGGAGTCCAAGGAGCCCAAGACCGAGGATTACCGCAAGTTCATGATGAACGAGGCGCGCTTCTCTGCGCTGACCCGTTCGTTCCCGGACCGTGCGGAGAACCTGTTCGAGCGCTCCGAGGTCGAGTCCACCAAGCGCTACGCGCACCTCAAGCGCCTGCAGGATCTGTACGCGCCGGAGGCGTAAGCCACCCCGCGGCGTAAGGCTGCAAAGGTATAACAAAATCCCCGCAGAGATGTCTCTGCGGGGATTTTTGTGTTATAATAAGAAAAAGGAGGAGACAAGGATTAAGTCGGTATGTGAAATGGGGAGATAACATGGGAAAAATTTTATTAGGGCTATCCACGGTTTTTTGGATCGGCTGGTTTATTTGGCCATTAGTATTTGTTCTATCTTTTGCAATTTTCCTGCGCTCGATCATTGTTGATCCTGATCAGGCGTCGGTAAAGGCG
>NBJMR02800__coassemble_2020_pt1 | contig 18220 bp, 17 predicted proteins | sample NBJMR02800__metabat2_high_PE_027 | metagenome-assembled genome bin NBJMR02800 | reverse complement strand
CCGGATGCGGAAGCGGACGAGGTCTGGTATCTGGACAACATGACCAAAAAGCAGCTTACCATGATTCTGGACGGATATGGCGAGCTGCTGTATCAGGACGGGCTTTCTGCCTTTGCTATCGGCTCGCTTGCAACAGATGAGGAGCTGTTCGTACAGAAATACAAAGTACTGTCCATTTACACCCCGCGCATCAGCCGCTTTGTCAAACTGCTCGAGCGCTTCGGCGTCACGCGGACCGACAAACTCGTCACCGCGTGGGATACATTCTCCAAGGAGTACCCAGGCGAAGCCCAGCGGCTGGAGATCGCCGGGCAGACCGTGCCGGATATGATCAGGGAACTGCAGAAGATCGGCATGTATAAAGGCTGACGCGAATGCGTCAGCCTTTTCCTTTCTGCTCTGTCTGCCAAGCTCATCCGGCCCATCCCTCCAGGATGGTCTGCTCATCCAGATAGCGCAGCACCTTGCCTTCGAGCAGACGCTCGGCAAAATCCACCTCTTCACCGTCGGGCAGCAGAGCGGCGTAATACTCTTCAAGCGGCGTACCCCGCGGCTGTTCCGAACCGATATACCGCAGATGTTTGCTGTCTTCGACGGCGAACATGCGATAGCGCTCCGGAAACTCCCAGCAAACCAGCTGTCCGTTCTCTAGTGTGCAGGTTCCCTCACGCATAGAGGAAAACATCCCGCCGAAGGACAGCGAAAAGCATCCGTGTTCCACATCCACCCATATCACCGGGTAATTTGCAAGCTGCTGCTCATCCGTTATGTCTGCCGGGGCTGCGGTATACCGCCCGGTAAACGGTAGCTGCTCACAAAACGTATCCGCGGCCCAGACGCTGGCAATCCCGATGCAAAGCATCACAAAAGCGCAAATCTTTCGCATCGTATCCCCTCCCCTGATCGCTCCGATTACAGGAACAGGCTGACCTCCGCCCGGCGCTTGTAGCCTTCCTCGAGCTCGGTCTTGTGGTATAAGTACCCGGGGTCATCATAATATTTCGCCCCGCGCGGGCATTTTTTGATGCACGCGCCGCACTTAATGCAGATGCCGGTGAACTGCCGCACATCCTGCGGGTCGATCGAGCCCATCGGGCAGACCTCCGCGCAGATGCCGCAGTTATCGCACTGGTCGTTCGTCTTGGGTTTTACCTTTCGGATGTCGATCGAATTGCCCGCGCGGTCGCGCGGCTGGTAATAGTCGCGGTCCGCCTTCGCGCGGCCGGGAGCCTCGATCACCGGGGTATCCGCATCCAGCGCCGCAACACGCGCCGCCGCCTGCCCGGCAAACTGCGCCGCAAGTGCGAGGTCATCCGCATCCGGACGCCCTGCCGCGAGCGTGGTCGAGAACGAATGCTCACAGGCAAAGGCCGCCGCCGCAAACGGGCGGAACCCGTTATCCGCCAGAATATCACGCAGCTCGATGAGCGAGTCATCAAACGCGCGGTTGCCGAAGGTCACCACCGGCACGGCTGCTGCGCCATTGCCCTGTACAGTCGCCAGATATTTCAGCAATACGTTAGGCACGCGCCCGGCATAGGTCGGCGTCCCGAACACCACCACGTCCTCCGGCCCGAACTCCGGCGCGCCCTGCCGCGCCGCGGGCAGCGTAAAATCATATTCCTTCAGCGTGAGCCCTAGCTCTTCCGCCATTTTGCCCGCGACCGCGGTCACAACTGTCCTGGTCGTTCCGGTTGCGCTCCAGTACATCGCCCAAATCTTTTTCGCCTGCATGCAGTGTCCCTCCTTGCCCTTATATAAGGTAAGTATAGCAGACCTGCCGCAGGCCGTCAAAGGATCGCCTGTGAAATTCAGTCGAAGAATTTCCCCTTAAAGAAATTCTCGTTCCCGAGCGGCTTAGCTGTCAGCTGGAACATCACACAGCCGTCCGGACACACGATGTCCTTCACATATTTCCCGCTGCCGCCGACGTTCTCCAGATCTCCGCCGCTTCTGACCGCTTCCATCAGGGGAAACAGCATCATCATGGTTTTGGAACAAATGCCCTGCCCGTCCTGATTGACCGGGCAGCCATAAGTGCAGGCGTATTTGTCCCCGACCTCTTCCCCGTTGCGGCAGTACCGCTCGGTATGGTCGCTGCGCAGGAACCCCGTCACTTCGATCGTAAACTCATATTCTTCCGCATACCACTTTTTCATGCCGGTCCCTCCTAAGGATTTTCTGTATTGTATCATGCATCTGTCCTCCGGCGCAACGTCAATTCCTGCACCTTTCGCCGCACGAAAAAAGGGCCACTGAACAGCAGCCCTTCTTTTCCGGATATTTAAATTTCCATGATAATCGGCAGCACCATCGGGCTGCGTTTGGTCTTTTTGAACAGATAATCGCTCACATCACCCTTAATGGCGGATTTCAGGCTGTTCCAGTCGCGGCGGTTATCTACCGCACAGCGGTCAAGCGCCATCTGCGAAATATTGCGAAGCTCCTCCATGAGCGCTTCGGCCTCCTTGACATACACAAAGCCACGGGAAACAATATCCGGGCCGGCGATGACGACGCCCGTTGTCGCGTCCACTGTGACGACAATGACCAGCAGGCCGTCTTCGGACAGGTGTTTGCGGTCGCGCAGCACAGCAGTTCCGACATCGCCGATACCGAGCCCATCCACAAGCAGGCGGCCGGATGGCACCGGGTTTCCCAGCCGTGCAGAGTTCTCACCGATCTCCACCGGACGGCCGATCTCGGTCACAAGGATATTTTTGGGCTTGACACCCATCTCACGTGCCAGCCCCGCATGACGCATCAGCATGCGGTATTCGCCGTGTACAGGGATGAAATACTTCGGCTTGCACAGACCCAGCATAAGCTTGAGATCCTCCTGGCATGCATGGCCGGAGACATGGATCGCCGCCGAGCGGTCATAAATGACCTCAGCCCCCAGTTTATACAACTCGTTGACCATGTTGTTGATCGACTTCTCATTGCCCGGGATGGCGGACGCCGCGATCAGGATACGGTCGCCGGCATTGACCTCCACCTGCTTGTGGCTGCCGTACGCCATGCGGTACAGAGCGGACATGGTCTCTCCCTGCGAACCTGTGGACACAATGATCAGCTGGCTGCGTGCATAGCGTCTGATCTCGGAAATGTCGATCATCACCTTGCCGTGATCGTGCAGATAGCCCAGCTCACCCGCAACCTTGGAAATCTTCTCCATACTTCGGCCGCAGACAGCAACCTTGCGGCCCGCCTTGGCGGCAATATCCAGAATCTGCTGCAGGCGGGACACATTGGAGGCAAACGTCGCAATAATAATTCGCTGGTCGCTCTCCATAATGAATTTCTCCAGCGATTTGCCTACGATCTTTTCGCTCGGGGTATAGCCCGGACGCTCGACATTGGTCGAGTCGCTCATCAGCGCCAGAATGCCCTTCTTGCCCAGCTCACCAATGCGCACCAGGTCAATCATATCTCCCGAGACCGGAGTCAGGTCGATCTTAAAGTCGCCCGTGTGCAGGATTGTACCCAGCGGTGTTGTGATCGCAAGCGCGACAGAGTCCGCAATCGAATGGTTCGTATGGATAAATTCGATCTTAAAGCAGCCCAGTTTGATCGTGTCGCCTGCACGCACATGGTTGAGCTTGACTTTCTGAGGCATTTTATGCTCCGAAAGCTTGGTCTCAATAATGCCGCAGGTCAGGCGTGTTGCATAGACCGGTGCATTGCATTCGCGCAGCACATACGGAATTGCACCAATGTGATCCTCATGCCCGTGCGTAATCAGATAGCCGCGCAGCTTGTTGATATTGCGCTTGAGATAGGTCGTATCCGGGATTACCAGATCGACGCCCAGCATATCGTCATCCGGAAATGCTACACCGCAGTCGATCACCACGATATCATTTCCATACTCGATCACAGTCATGTTCTTGCCGATCTCATTGAGGCCGCCAAGCGGTATAATCTTCAGTTTTTCTTTCATAGTTGTCCTATCACTTTCCTTTATAGCATGTTTTTTCCGTAACTATAATGCGCGCGGCTCTCCGCCGCATTTTTACAAAGGCAGTTCTGCCATCCCGTTCATCTGCCTTCAAAAACAAATACATATTGCCTATGCTGCAGTTCCATATACACTGTATCATCAGCGCATGATCCTCTGCGTGGCCAGCAAACACTTATAATATAGAATATCACAGCCAGCGACCTGTGTAAAGGATTTTTTGTTGTAATACCTGCATTACCGATCTGTTGTCTTATAGGTATAACCTATTCTATCCAGCCGGACTTGGACGCATGCATCAGCCTGTTGCTCTTTCCCCACTGCGGCACCAATAAATCGGTTTTTGTCGTAACACGCACCCACACCACATAGGGAATCCCGGATTTTGTAACCTTAACTTGTGAGCTGCAGCTCCATTTTGCAGCCAAAACGCCTGTTTTTTTCAGATGACTGTACAGACTTTTCGCTTCAGAAAAAACGTCCTTATATATATTGCACAAAATTTATGAAAACCATTTGACAAATCCGACGACTTACAGTATGATAGGTTACAGATCGGAAACAGATCGAAAACAAAATAGTAACAACTTGAAAACAAATCGGTAACAAGCCGGTGCCGCGGCATCCGCGGGTTTTCACGACGATTTAGGAGTGTAACACAAATGTCTATTTCTCTGCGAAAGCATGCAGCCAAGCTGGTTGCCGCAGCGCTCGCTGTCGGTACTATGGCTTCGGTCAGCGCAGCAGCGTTGGAGCAGCCGGTAGCGGTGCTCTCTTCCAATCTGAATTCTTCGGTCGGCACCGTACTCACCTCTGACCAGATCTCTACCGCTGAGCAGGCACTTGCCAAGGCTAAGGCCGAAGCAGAAGCAAAGGCAAAGGCTGAGGCAGAAGCCAAAGCAAAAGCGGAAGCTGAGGCGGCCAAGCAAGCTGCTGCCGCAAACGCTTATAACCAGCTTTTGACCGCACCGGTTACCGCAAAAACGGTTTCCTACTCATCTTCCCTGCTGGCAAGCGACGTGATTAAGAGCAATGCGACCTCGCTTGGCAGTTACAAGCTGACCTTCTACTGCCCGTGTGCTACCTGCAACGGTGTAGCCGGTGCGAAGACGGCATCCGGCACAACCCCGACAGAAGGCCGCACGATTGCAGTCGATTCCTCCATCATCCCGCTGGGCAGCCGCGTATATATTGAGGGCTATGGCGTCTTTATCGCAGAGGATACCGGCGGCGCCATCAAGAATAATAAAATCGATATCTTTGTTTCTTCTCATGATCGCGCGTATGATCTGGGTGTGCAGAACGCAGCAGTTTATCTGCTTGACTGATGCAGACCGTAAACATAAAAATTCCATCCGGCTGGCAGCATTATGCTGTCAGCTGTTTTTTGCTTAATCTGGTAACGTTTTCCGCGGCTTATCACTTTTGCCCCCTCCTGCCGTTTGTATCCCAGCGGAGAACCCAGCACCTTCCTGCTGTCACTCACACAGGAAGAATATGCAAATTACTTAGCTGCTTTTCCTTTTGTGCACCGCTTATCTCTTGCATAAATCCCATTCTTTTGCTATGATAGAAACAGTTAAGGAAGTGATCTAACATGAATGCTGCTGAACGGCGCACAAAAATCGCCTACTTGCTCGAGCAGGCGGATAAGCCTGTCTCCGCCACTGTGCTGGCTGCACAATGCGGGGTCAGCCGGCAAATCATTGTGGGGGATATCGCTTTGCTCAGGGCGGGCGGGCTATCTGTGCTTGCTACTCCCCGTGGATACATTCTGGAAAACGCAGGTTTTCCGGCTTATGCAGAGCGCCGTGTCGTCTGCCGCCACGGCGATGACCGTCTTTTGGAAGAACTGTATACCGTGGTTGATTTGGGAGGTGCGCTGATCGATGTTACAGTGGAGCATTCTGTGTATGGTCAGATCTGTGCACCGCTGCATATCCTCTCCCGCTATGATGCGGACGCATTTTATAAAAAGATCCAAAGCCCCGGTGTGCGGCCCCTTTGTGACCTGACAGACGGCATCCATCTGCACACATTGCGTGCAGCCGATGAGGAAACCCTTGGGCGTGTGGTGAAGAGGCTGAAGGAGAAGGGCTTCCTGCTATCGGAGGACAGGTAACTTCAAAACAATCTCATTTGATCATTACAGGCTGACGGAAGCGCGATTTCTTTCTGTCAGCCTTTTCTTCTATGGTTGCAGACAACTTGCGTCTTTCCCCATGTTTACATAAACACTTTGTTATCTTATCCGCCTTGTGCTTTTTCTATCAGTCCGATATAATAGTGACAGGGTGTGAAGCATACATGTGACCGGCTGTCAGAAAGGGGTACTCAGCATGGAAGAACGCGTAACTGCTGAACAGATGAAAAAACTTGAGCGTGCAGCAAATGATGCCGGGCTCAGTTACCGGCAGATGATGGAGAATGCTGGTTATCAGGCATTTGAGGCAATTGAACGGCGCTGTCCCCATCCCGGGTCAGCTGTCGTGTTTGCCGGAAAGGGCAATAATGCAGGCGACGGTTTTGTCGTTGCGCGCCTGCTCGCAGCTGATGGAGCAAACGTGCGCTTGATCCTATGTGAAGGTGATCCGGTCACTGAGGACTCTGCATTTGAATATGAGCGTCTCGCGGATGTAGAGATCTGGCTGCTTGACGATCTCGGCGCTGCGCAGGAAGCCGAACTGCTCGCCTGCGACGTTGTAGTAGACGCACTGTATGGTACCGGCTTTCACGGTGCGCTGCGGCCGAACGGCCTGCGTGCTGCAGATATGATGAACCGCGCTTCCGGGCTGGTGTGCTCACTCGACCTGCCCAGCGGGGTCAATGCCGATACGGGCGAGGTGGCTGACGGCGCGGTTAAAGCCGGCTTGACCGTCACCTTCCATGCGCGTAAGCAGGGACAGGATGTGCCCCAGGCAGCTATGCACTGCGGTGAGATTGTGGTAGCCGACATCGGGATCCATGCAGTGCTCCGCGAACGCAGGTATCCGCCTCAGATATGACACTATGCAGCAAAGAGCCGCGGCAGTTTCGGAACTGCCGCGGCTCTTTATTCTTTCTTCTTTATTCCAGCGTGGCCTTGTGGAAGGTTTTCTTGCCTTTCTTAATTACACAGCCGTCTGTAAAACGCTCCTTGTCCAACATCAGCTTGAAATCTGCGACCTTTTCCCCGTCGAGCGATACGCCGCCGCCCTGTACCAGCTTGCGCGCCTCGCCGTTGGAAGCCGCCAGGCCGCACTTGACCAGCAGGGTCAGCACGCCGATCTGGCCGTCTGTAAAGTCCGCGTCAGAAAGCGCAGTTGCCGGCATGTCCGCACTGTCGCCGCCGCCGAGGAAGATGTCCTTTGCAGCCGACATGGCCTTGTCAGCTTCTTCCTTGCCGTGCACCAGCTCAGTCAGTTCATAAGCAAGGATTTCCTTTGCTTTGTTGAGCTGCGCGCCTTCCCACTTGTCCATCTCTTCGATCTGCTCAAGCGGCAGGAAGGTCAGCATGCGGATGCACTTGAGCACGTCCGCATCGTCCACATTGCGCCAGTACTGGAAGAAGTCGTAGGGCGAGGTCTTGTCCGGATCGAGCCACACCGCACCCGCTGCGGTCTTGCCCATCTTCTTGCCCTCAGAATTGAGCAGCAGCGTGATGGTCATGGCGTGCGCGTCCTTACCCAGCTTGCGGCGGATCAGTTCGGTGCCGCCCAGCATGTTGCTCCACTGGTCATTACCGCCGAACTGCATATTACAGCCGTAATGCTGGAACAGGTAGTAGAAGTCGTAGGACTGCATGATCATGTAGTTAAATTCCAGGAAACTGAGGCCCTTTTCCATACGCTGCTTATAGCACTCCGCACGCAGCATATTGTTAACCGAGAAGCATGCGCCAACCTCGCGCAGCAGCTCGATATAGTTGAGCTTCATCAGCCAGTCCGCGTTGTTGAGCATCATGGCCTTGCCTTCGCCGAATTCGATAAAGCGCTCCATCTGCTTTTTGAAGCAGTCGCAGTTGTGCTGGATGGTCTCGACCGTCATCATCGAGCGCATGTCCGTGCGCCCTGAGGGGTCGCCGACCATGCCCGTGCCGCCGCCGATCAGCGCGATCGGGCGGTTGCCCGCCATCTGCAAACGCTTCATCAGGCACAGCGCCATGAAGTGGCCGACATGCAGGCTGTCTGCCGTGGGGTCAAAGCCGATATAGAAGGTCGCTTTGCCGTTGTTGATCATTTCGCTGATTTCCGGCTCGTTAGTCACCTGCGCGATCAGCCCGCGCGCCTTGAGTTCTTCGTAAAGTGTCATTGATCTGTTCTCCCGATTATTTCATTTATTTTCAAAAGTATTTCATACTGTTATCGCCCTGCTACGGGGCGCGCTCCTTGCGCCGTTCGTCTATAATGATCATATTGCTCTGCTCAGCCTCCCTGTCCGGCAGCTGCAAGCAGCTCCTCCGCATTGCGCCGTGCAGCCTCGGAGATCTGCTCGCCGGACAGCAGCCGCGCAATCTCATCCACGCGATGCGCCCGGTCCATCGGGCTGACATCCGTATAGCTGCGTCCATCGCGCACGGATTTGGAGATCCGCAGGTGATGGTCGCCCATTGCCGCGATCTGCGGCAGGTGGGTAACGCACAGCGTCTGCTTTTTCTTCGCGATAGCGGACAGCTTGCGCGCGATCTGCTGCGCTGCATGACCGGAAACACCGGTGTCGATCTCATCGAAGATCAGCATGCCGACATCCTCGCCCGCGGTCAGCACGTTTTTGAGCGCCAGCATGATGCGGCTCAGCTCACCGCCCGAGGCCACCTTGGAGAGCGGCTTTTCCGGCTCGCCCGGGTTGACCGAGATCTCAAATGTTACCGTGTCGCACCCATGCATAGACAGCTTGGTACCCGTATGCACTGCGATACGCATTTTGACCTTTTCCATATCCAGCTCAGCCAGTTCTCGGACGATCTCCACCTCAAGCCGCTTTGCCGCAGAGCGACGCGTCTCGGTCAGTTTGGTAGCCAGCGTCTTGGCTTCTGCGAGCTGTTCATGGTATTGTTCGCGCAGCTCGTCGCGCCGGTTGTCCGAGTCCTGCAGGGTCTCAAGCTCGGCTGTGATCTTATCATGATACGATGCGATCTCTGCCAGCGTGCCGCCGTATTTCTGCTTGAGCCGGTAGATCAGGTCGAGCCGCTGCTCGACCCACTCGCGTTCAGCGGGTGAAAAATCCAGATTGTCGCTTCGCCCGGAAACGCTGTCGCGCAGGTCGGCGGCCAGCAGCCGCACTTCCTCCGCCTGCTCCGCCAGCCCGTCGAACGCGTCCGACACTTCTTTGAGCCCAGCCAGTGCGTCCGCCGCCTGATCGAGCAGCGCGCACGCGCCGCCAATCTCATCATCCCCGGAAAGTGCGAGCCGCGCCTCGCCCAGCGCACCCGCGATTTTTCCCGCATGATCGAAATACGCCTTGCGCTGGGCAAGGATCTCGTCCTCGTCCGGCTGCAATGCAGCCTGTTCAATCTCCTCCTTGTGGAAGGTGAGCATATCGATGCGCTGGAGGCGTTCCTGCTCCCCGGTCTCGAGTGCGGTGATCTCGCGCCGCAGCGCGAGCAGTGCCTGATACTTGGGGCGGTATTCCGCGAGCAGCGCCTCATTGCCGGCGTAGCCGTCCAGATAATCAATATGGTGCTGCTCATCGAGCAGCTTCTGTCCGTCGTTCTGTCCGTGGATATCGATCAGATAGGGTGCAAGCTGACGGAGTACAGATGCCGCCACAGGCTTCATGTTCACCCGGCAGGTGCTCTTGCCGTCCGCTGTGATCTGGCGCTGGATGTGCAGCGTGTCCGGCTCATCGCCGGAAAGCGCCAGCTCGTCGAGCAGCGCTGTAAGCGCGGGCGACAGCCCGGTGAACACCGCGCTGACAAAGCCCTTGTGTGCGCCCGACCGCACCAGGTCGCGGCTGACGCGTCTGCCCAGCACCGCGCCGATCGAGTCGATCACAATGGACTTGCCCGCGCCGGTCTCGCCCGAGAGCACGGTCAGCCCATCCTCGAGCTCGATATCCGCCTGCTCGATGACCGCGATATTTTCAATATGGAGCAATTGCAGCATGGCTGCGTCCTCCCCTGTCTACTTCAGAATATCCCGCGCTTGCTGGCAGAAACGTGCAGCGCTGTCATTATCCCGCATGACGGCAAACACGGTATCGTCGCCGCCCAGCGTACCGACCACGTCAGATGCACGCATCGCGTCGATCGCCATAGCGGCTGCCTGCCCCAGACCGGGCAGGGTCTTGATGACCACCATGTTCTGCGCCGCGTCGATCTCCGTAACGCACTCGCGAAAAATATTGCGCAGCCGTGTGGTAAAGCTGTCTGCCGCGCCGGCAGAGGCTGCAGTATACTTATATTTTCCCGTTTCCGCAGAGAGCGATTTGATCAGGCGAAGCTCCTTGATGTCACGTGACACAGTCGCCTGCGTTGTATTGTAGCCCAGTGCGCGCAGATGGTCAGTCAGCTCCTCCTGGGTTTCAATCTCAAACCGGTCAACCAGTTCCAGAATTTTTGCCTGCCGTTGGAATTTCATATTCGCCCTCCTCTTTTCATTTCATCACAGCTTCTGCTGCAGGATCTGATAAAAGCTCAGCCCCTTAAGACGCACAAGCCTCGTGCGCAGCGGCGACCGTGTGATAACCACACGGTCGTCCGGCCGGACGGCAAAGCTCTGTCCACCGTCCGTTGAAATAAACACCTCGCTGCCGCCTTCGCAAGCCGCAGCCAGAGTAATACGCCGTTCAGGTGCAAACACAAAAGATTTGGCTGTAAGCGCATGCGCGCAGATCGGGATGACCGCCGTATTTTCTGCGCTCGGCTCGATCACCGGCCCGCCGGCAGACAGCCCATAGGCAGTTGAACCGGTCGGTGTGGCAACAATGACACCGTCGCCGCTGAAGCGGGTGACCTCTTCATCATCCGCTGAAATGCAGACCTTGACCACGCGGAAAGCCGTACCTTTGGCAACAACAACGTCGTTGAGCGCATCATTCTCATACACCACCCGCCGATCGCGGATGACCGATACATGCAGCATCATGCGGCTGTCGATCGAATAGTACCCTTTAAAAAGTTTTTCCATCTCCCCCAGCTCACTGGGTTCAAGTTCTGTCATAAAGCCGACATGTCCGACATTGACCCCCAGCAGCGGCACATCATTCTGCGCAGCCGCCCGCGCGATGCGCAGCATGGTACCGTCTCCACCCAGCACGACCGCGGCATCGGCCACCCGGATCGCTTCGTCGGTTTCCATATAATCCGCATCCGGGAACTCCGGCGCTGCCGTGCGCATCTGCATGGGCAGGATCAGCCGTATGCCCTCCCGCCGCAACTGCGCGCAGACCCGGGGCACCAGTGTAAGTGCCTCCCCTTTGCGCATATTGGGATAAATGAAAAAATGCCTCATAAACAAACCAATCAGCCGTCCAATTCTTCGTGCGCCTGGCGTACGATCTCCTGCAGATCCGGCACGCGGTCCCCGCCCTGCTTTGCCAGATAGCCCAAAAATTCGATATTGCCTTCCGGTCCCTTAATGGGCGAAAAAGTCACGTCCTGCACCGCAAAGCCCGCTTCATGCGCGTTCTCGACGAACCGCTCAAGCACCTCAAGATGGATCTCCGGCTCGCGCACCACGCCTTTTTTGCCGACCTTGCCCTTTCCCGCTTCAAACTGCGGCTTGATCAGGCAGGCCACGCGGCCGTCCGCCGTCAGCAGGCCCGAGACCACCGGCAAAACCAGCTTCAGCGAGATAAACGACACGTCGATCACACAAAACGAAGGTGTTTCCTCAAGCATGTCCGGTGTGACGTAGCGGATGTTGGTTCGTTCCATGCATTTGACGCGCGGATCCTGCCGTAGGCTCCAGGCGAGCTGGCCATACCCCACGTCGATCGAGTACACCTTGACTGCACCGCGGCGCAGCAGGCAGTCGGTAAAGCCGCCTGTGGATGCACCGACATCCATCACGACCAGCCCGGACGGGTCGATTGCAAAGTAGTCGAGCGCCTTCTCTATTTTTTTGCCGCCGCGGGAAACAAAGGCATTTTCGTTGCCGCGTACTTCCAACACGGCATTTTCATCCACCATGTCGCCGGCTTTTCCCGCCTTTTGTCCCGCAACATAAACGATCCCTTCCATGATCGCTGTCTTTGCCCGCTCGCGCGAGGGACACAGCCCCTTTTCAAACAGCAGCACATCCAGTCTCTTTTTAGCCAAGGCTGTCTTCCTTCCTCTTCCGGTTTTTGATCACATAGTCTGCAATGCTCTCCGCATCCAGACCGCAGAAGCGGCAAACCTCATCTACACTCCCGTGCGGCAGAAAACGGTCGCCTGTATTCAGCATATCCGTCCGCCCTGCCCGGTGCGCAGAAACCCATTCTCCAAGACTTCCGCTCTCTATATTATCCTCAACCACCAGGCACCAGCCATTCAGCATATCCTGTATCCGCTCAAAAGCTGTTTCAAGCTCTGTCCCCAGTTCGTTGACCTTGTATACCTGTGCACGGATCTGCTTTTTCTCCAGCAGCTCTGCCGCCGCCAATACACGGTCTGCCATTGCCCCATGGGTCAGCAGGGTCACATCATGCCCTGCTGCTGGGCGCACACAGGCGATCGTCTGCCCGGAGGTATCCGCATCGAATGCTCCCTCGCCGCCGCGTGGATAACGGATGACCACAGGGCCGCTTTCATGGTAGACCGCCTTTGTCATCATACTGCGCAACTCACTAAAATTCGACGGGCAGTAGATCTTCATGCCCGGAACTGACCGGAGGAATGCGATATCCAGCACGCCATTATGCGTTGCCCCGTCCGCGCCGACGATACCCGCGCGGTCGACACAAAACACAACATGCAACCCTTCGATCGCCACATCATGCACCAGTTGGTCGTAGGCCCGCTGCAAAAACGTGGAATAAATCGCCACAACCGGCACCATTCCCTGCGCCGCCATGCCGGCAGCCATTGCAACCGCATGCTCTTCGGCAATGCCTACATCAAAAAAACGGCTGGGAAACCGGGAAGCAAAACGGGTCAGCCCAGTACCCGACGGCATTGCCGCCGTGATTGCACAGATACGCGCGTCCTTCTCCGCCAATGCACACAGCTCACGTCCAAAGCAAGCCGAAAAATCCTCTTTCTTGTCCGCAGCAAACGCACCCGACACTGGATCGAACTGGGATACACCGTGATACTTTTCCGGCTCCTGCTCGCTGGGGGCGTAACCGCGCCCCTTTTGTGTCATAACGTGCAGCAGTACAGGTTTTTTGATCTTTTTTGCCTGCGCGAGCAGTTCGCAAACGCTCTTCAGGTCATGCCCGTCCACCGGGCCGAGATAGATAAAGCCCATCTGCTCAAATACAGACGTCGGCAACACAAACCGCTTCAGGCGCGCCTTGGCGCGCGAAATAGAGCGCGACACCGCCGCACCGCCCGGGACCTTTGCAAGCCGTTCCTTCACACGTTTTTTTGCATGCAGGTAGCGCGGACTGACACGTAGCCGCGCCAAATGCCGGCTCAACCCGCCGACATTCTGCGCAATCGACATATTGTTATCGTTTAGCACAACGAGCAACGGCTCGCCCGAGGTGCCAGCGTTGTTCAGCGCTTCATACACCATGCCGCCGGTCAGCGCACCGTCTCCCAAAACGGCGACTACATGGTATTTCTGGTTTTTGAGCGTACGGGCATGCGCCATGCCGAGCGCGACGGAAACCGAGTTTGACGCATGTCCGGTCACACACGGATCGGTAGGGCTTTCCTCCGGCTTCATAAAGCCGGAAAGGCCGCCGTACTGCCGCAATGTATCAAAGCGGTCACGGCGGCCGGTCAATATCTTATGCACATAGCTCTGATGACCCACATCATAAATGATGCGGTCGCGCGAAGAATCGAATTCCCGCTCGAGCGCAACAGCCAACTCAACGATGCCCAAATTCGAGGCAAGATGCCCTCCCGTGCGTGATACGGAATCCACAATGAACTCCCGCAGCGACGCACAAAGCACGTTCAGCGTATCGTATGAAAGCCCGCGCAGATCCGCAGGGCTTGTGATATTGTCCAAAATCCCGTATCGTTTCATGTATCTCTATTCTTCCCGCCCGGAGGCATTTATTTTTTCGCGTCAAACGAAAACGGCAGTACGGAGAGCAGCCGGCCGCACAGCGCCAGCACCTTGCTGCTGAACGCCATCGCCACGCCCTTGCCCGCAGCCTTGCCGCCGATCGTCAGCGCAGAGACCATGCCGGTCACAAGCAGCGAAATCACAACCACCATAGGCCCATTCATACCCGCGGTGATGTTGGCTACGATCAGCGCTCCTGTGGCGCCTGATATAATGCCGCAGATATCGCCCACGACGTCGTTGCAGATGTTAGATACCTTCTCCGCGTTTCGCAGCATCCACACTGCTTCGCGCGCGCCGCGCACCTTGTGCGCCGCCATAGAGTGGAATTCCTTTTCTGTGCCTGAAGCCGCCGCAATGCCGATCATATCGAACACGATACCCAGCGCGATAAAGAAAAACAGCACCACAAAGGAAAGCAGCGTTCCTGCGCTGTTCAGCGCCTCGTTGGACAGGTAACTCATCGCGACCGAAAGCACAAAGCTCACCGGCATGATAATGGCCACCCATCGGGTATCGATCAGCCGCGGTTTTTGCGGCTGCTGTTTTTTCTTCTGTTTGTCGGATGTATCCAAAAGACCTGACCTCTCATATCAGAAGCGCCCGAAAAGTCTTCGGGCGGATTATTGATAAAATAAGTGGCAGCAGACTGAGTAAATCTTGCGGCTTGAGGTTCGGTTGGATTTCCCCGCGGACTGCCACGCGTCGCCGTCGTGGGGGTTTCCCATTAAAGTCCGTGCCGGGATGTTACCATCACCGGGACCGAATTGCCACTGAGTCCGCACTGCAATCCTCAATCTGCCTCGTTTAAGAACAGCCTAGGTGTTTTCCACTGCAGGCAACACGATTCTTAGCCTCTTTTGCAGCCATGGTTTCAACCGTCAATTCCCGCGGTTTCCTGGCCGGGAAGCCGTGGGCGGATACGATATCCACCATAACCACGCAAGGCAGGCTACACTGCACACAGCGTTTTGCTCGTGCGCGCCGCCCATTTTCCCGCCCCGTTTCCGGGCGGGCGGGAGAACACGCGCAGTTGCGCCGCACCGCATTGCAGGTTTCATCCTGTACCGTACGGCATCCATCAATCGGGTCGATATTATAGGTGCCCCACGCATACAGGTCTCCACGGCGGGAGGGTCGGTACTTCATGCCATTGAAGCGCGCCCTCGAGCCTTAACCTCCAGCATCCACCCCAAACTGGGCGTAAGAAGCAAACACCAGAGACTTCATCGATATGCCCTTTTACGGATTTTTAGGCCCGTCTTGGGAATCGTATGCGCTGACTAGGATACTGCGCCACTTATCTGCTATTTTAACACATAACCTGTGATTATTCAAGAAAACTGCATAAAAATTGGGATTCACTTTGCGCGCCCCGTCAAACTGCGCGCAAGCCCGGTTAAAAAGCCTGCGCCGTCCATGCCAGAGATCGCCCGGACCGCCTCTTCCGTCAGGCTGTCCGCCAGCCGGCGGCACTCCTCCAGTCCCAAAAGCGATGGGAAAGTGGACTTTTCTTCACGCGCATCCTTGCCGGTCGTCTTGCCGAGCACCTGCGCGTCGCCCTCGATATCCAGGATATCGTCCTGGATCTGGAACGCAAGGCCGAGCTTTTCCCCGTATGCATGCGCTTTTTGGAGTGTATCCGCATCGGTTTTGCCCGCCGCGACGCAGCCCAACTCGCACGCCGCCCAAAGCAGGCACCCGGTCTTGAGGCTTTGCAGCAGGCGCAGTTCATCGAGTGAAATCTTCCTGTGCTCCGCGCCCATGTCAAGCACCTGTCCGGCAATCATGCCGTTCATACCCGCCGCGCGCCCCAGGATGCGGATGCACTGCAAAACCGTCTCCGCGGGCAGTCCCTCAGCAGACGCTGCGGTCTCAAACGCTGCGGTCAGCAGCCCATCACCCGCGAGCACGGCGGTCGCCTCATCGAACGCTCTGTGGCAGGTCGGGCGGCCGCGGCGCAGGTCGTCGTTGTCCATGCACGGCAGGTCGTCGTGGATGAGTGAATAGGTATGGATCATCTCAAGCGCGCACGCAAACGGCAGCGCCTTGTTAACATCCCCGCCGCACAGGCGGCAGAATTCCAGCACGATCACCGGGCGCAGGCGCTTTCCGCCCGCCATGGCGGAATATTTCGCGGCCTCAAAAATACGGTCGTATCCCTCGCCCGTCTCGCGCGACAGGTATTGCTCCAGTGCAGGCTCGATCAGCTCAATATCCGCCTGCAGCTGTTCTGCAAAGGTCATTTGCCCGCCTCCTCCGCGTCAAAGGGCTGCTCTACCAGCTCGCCCTGCATGTTCTCCTGCATGACGGTCACCTTCTGCTCCGCCTTGTCGAGCAGCTTGCCGAGCGCCGCGGACAGCCGGGTGCCCTCCTCAAACAGCTTCATGCTCTCGTTCAGCGGCGCCTCGCCCTTTTCCAGCAGACGGACGATCTCCTCGAGCCGCTCCATCTGGCTTTCAAACGTCTTTTCGGCCATTTATGCTTCCTCCTCGGTATCGGTCACGCGGCAGTCCGCCGCGCCTTTGGCAAATCGGATGTGCAGCGTGTCGCCCGCTTGCAGCGCCGCTGCGTCGGTCACCACTGCGCCGCGTTTGCCCTTCGTGGCTACCGCGTAGCCGCGGGCGAGCACACGCAGCGGGCTGATCGCGTCCAGCGTCGCGACCGTCTGCGCAAAGCGCAGGCGGCGCTTGTGCAGGCCGCCCTGTCCCGCAGACAGCAAGCGCTGGCGCAGCACGGCCAGCTTCTGCTCCTCGCGTGTCAAGCGCGCGGGCAGTGCGGCGCACAGCCGGTCGGCCATCTGGTCGAGCAGCAGCCGCTTTTCCGCAATATAATTTGCAGGCGTGCGCAGTTCCAACCGTTCCTGCAAGGTTGTCAAACGTTGACGACGGATTTGCAATTGCTTATGCGCTGCCGTGCGCAGACGGGTATCCAATGTACGCACGGAAAGCGCATACTCTGCCCGATCAGGCACCGCCAGTTCCGCCGCGCCCGATGGCGTGGGAGCGCGCAGGTCGGCGACAAAGTCCGCGATGGTCACGTCCGGCTCGTGGCCGACCGCCGAGATCACCGGGATATCCGAATCGTAGATCGCCCGCGCGACCACTTCTTCGTTAAATGCCCATAAATCCTCCATCGACCCACCGCCGCGGCCGCAAAGGATGACGTCCGCCTCACCGATGGCATTTGCCAGCATGACCGCCTGCGCAATACTCTCCGCCGCTCCCTGCCCCTGCACCTGCGCGGGGTACAGCGTGACCCTGGCGAGCGGCCAGCGCCGCCCCAGGATGCGGATCATATCGCGCACCGCCGCGCCGGTCGGCGAGGTGACGAGCGCAATGCGCTGCGGGCAGGCCGGGATCGGCTTTTTATGCGCCGGATCGAACAGGCCCTCGGCCTGCAACCTGCTTTTCAGTTGCTCAAACGCGAGGTTGAGTGCGCCCACGCCATCCGGTATGACCTCGGAAACATAGAGCTGCACCTGCCCGGTGCGCGGGAACGAACTGACGCGCGCCCGTACGATCACCTTCATGCCGTTTTCCAGCCGGAATTTGAGCCGCATGGCGTCCGACCGGAACATGACCGCGTTGATCGACGCACCCTCGTCCTTGAGCGTCATATAATGGTGTCCAGACGAGTGCGCCTTGTAATTGGAGATCTCACCCTGCACCAGCAGGTTGCGGTAGCCGGGTACTGCGTCCAGCAGATCCTTGATCTCGTTATTCAGTCTGGTAACAGAATATACTGTACTCACTGCTTATTCCTTTCATAAAGCCGCGCGGCGAGCACCGCCACGCCGACTGCGTTATCGCCCGACAGCACCGGCTCCGCGAAGCTGACGGCATCCCCGAACGCCGCGCGCATGCGCGCACGGATGACCTCGCTTGCCATCACGCCGCCTGCACACAGGATCGGGCAGTCGTACTGCTGCTTTGCCTGCTCGGTTGCCTTTACGACTGCATTGGCGACCGTTTCGAGCGTAAACCGCGCCATCTGCGCGGGCTCAGCAGACTTAAACTTGTTTTCCACCTGGTTCTGCATACCGGAGAGCGAAAACCGGCAGTCCGCCACCTTGGGGCGGTAGCCCTTTTCCGGCCCGGCCTCGAGTGCGAGC
>NBJMR02800__coassemble_2010_pt1 | contig 18380 bp, 13 predicted proteins | sample NBJMR02800__metabat2_high_PE_027 | metagenome-assembled genome bin NBJMR02800 | reverse complement strand
GCGTACTGGCGCGGCGACTCGAACAACAAGATGCTCCAGCGTATCTACGGCACCGCGTTCCCGAAGAAGGATGAGCTGGACGCATACCTGAACATGCTCGAAGAGGCCAAGAAGCGCGACCACCGCCGCCTCGGCAAGGAACTCGGCCTGTTCATGCTGACCGAGGAAGGCCCGGGCTTCCCGTTCTTCCTGCCCAACGGCATGACGCTCAAGAACACCCTGATCGACTATTGGCGTGAGGTGCACAAGAAGTACGGCTATGTCGAGGTTTCTACCCCGGTCATCCTGAGCCGCAAGCTGTGGGAGCGTTCGGGCCACTGGGATCACTACAAGAACAACATGTACACCACGGTCATTGACGATGAGGACTTCGCGATCAAGCCCATGAACTGCCCTGGCGGCATGCTGGTCTACAAGTCCCAGCCGCACTCCTACCGCGAGCTGCCGCTGCGTGTTGGCGAACTCGGCCTTGTCCACCGCCACGAGCTGTCCGGCGCGCTGCACGGCCTGTTCCGTGTGCGCTGCTTCACGCAGGACGACGCGCATATCTTCATGACCCCGGAGCAGATGAAGGACGAGATCAAGAACACGGTCAAGCTGTTTGACGAAGTGTACTCGGTCTTCGGCCTGACCTATAAGATCGAGCTGTCCACCATGCCGGAGGACCACATCGGCACGGCCGAGCAGTGGGAACACAACCAGGACATCCTCAAGGAAGCCATCACCGAGATGGGCAAGGATTATGTCGTAAACGAAGGCGACGGCGCGTTCTACGGCCCGAAGCTGGACTTCCATCTGGCCGATTCGCTTGGCCGCACCTGGCAGTGCGGCACCATCCAGCTGGATTCCCAGCTGCCCGAGCGCTTTGAGCTTGAGTATATCGGCGCAGACGGCGAGAAGCACCGCCCGATCATGATCCACCGCGTGGTGCTCGGCTCGATCGAGCGCTTCATCGGCGTTATCACCGAGCATTTTGCCGGCGCGTTCCCGACCTGGCTCGCACCCGAGCAGGTGCGCGTCATGCCGATGACCGACCGCAACGTCCCCTGCTCGCAGGAGGTCGTAAAGCAGCTGACCGATTCGGGCTTCCGCGTGACGATGGATGACCGAAACGAGAAGATCGGCTACAAGATCCGCGAGGCGCAGGTGCACAAGGTGCCGTATATGATCGTCATCGGTGACAAGGACGAGGAAAAGGGCATCATCTCGGTGCGCGAGCGCAAGACCGGCGAGACCACGCCCATGGAGCTTTCCGAGTTCATCGAAAAGCTGACTTACGAAGTCAAGGAAAAACTGAAATAATCACACAAACCGCCACAGCTGCATGAATCCACCCGTCTATATACCGAAAGGGGATAGAGGCTTATGAAAAAGCTGGTTTCCATCTGTTTCGCATTTGTGCTGCTGACGTGCGCCGCGGGGGCGGCGCATGTTGGCACGATCGACAACGGCTATCCGGGTGACACCGAGGCGCAGACCCAGATGCTGTGCGACCTCGGCCTGTTCCGCGGGACGGAGAACGGGTTTGAGCTGGAAAAGCCCATGACCCGCGCAGAGGCGGCCGCCATGCTGACGCGCTTCCTCGGCGCGGAGCAGGAGGCGCTTTCCGGCGATTGGAGCCACCCGTTTACCGATGTGCCGGACTGGGCGGACAAGTACGTCGGCTGGCTGTATGAAAACGGGCTGACAAAGGGCGTGTCCGCAACGGCTTACGGCGCGCAGGAGAACGTTACCTGCGGACAGTATTGTACTTTCCTCGCCCGCGCATCACACGGGGAAGATAATTATGACTTCCTGATTTCTGATTATGGGGAGCAGATGCTGGCAGACTGCGATGCAGTCGGATTTGTCCGAGGAGACGCGGTTTCGCTGTCAGCTTATCTGTTGGGCCAGGACTATACCGCAGATATGGATATTTTCGGGATTTCGGTTGCGCAGCATTTGATTGACCGCGGTGTGTTTACGGTAGAGCAGTTTAAGCAGGCTGCGTGAGATGTCCTGCCGCGCGACTACCAGCGCAACGGGATTCATGGTACCGGATACAGCGGAGATGAGGCAATTAGCTGCGTCATCGCAGGCGTGCCTGTTGTTCGTTGTCCGGACGAAAGACTATACGATATGTACAGCACAGCGTATAATCAGGTTTATGGTGAACTGTTGCAGGAAGAGCAGGATTACTGCTTGTATCGGCTCGATCCACTGACGCTTGAGCCGGAAGAATTGCTGCGCGCTCCGTGGGGAAGCAGTGCGCAGCTGTTAGGCCATGTGCCGGACGGGACAGACTACATCCTTTTTTGGGGAGCGGACAGGGATGAAAACATTATATACGCCATCCGTGGAACTGAGCTCACGCCTACCATGAATCTCAACAATGAGCAGGCGAAAACAGCAGGGTTTTGCTGCGTGCAGGGTGAGAATGGCTTTGTATTCCAGACCGACGAGAATAGCTTTTATCGTGTTGGTGCGGATGGAATAGAACAGCTGCCGTTACCGGAAGGGGACGATCTGTGGTCAGTTCTTTCTGGTGGCCTGCTGCTGATGGAGAATATTACACCGGAACGCACCGTGATTTCCGGCTGGACATGGGATGGACAGCCCGCAGGTAGTTTTACAGTGAGAAACCAGTACCCCGTGCCCGATAATCTGGATGCGGAGTCGCAGGACTACTGGTGCAGCCAGTATGCGCCGAAAATGCTTCGTCATCAAAACGGTCTTGCATGGGGTACGGCTGGGCTGTATCGTGTGGAGAATGGCAAACTGGTGCAGATTACAGATATGCCGGTTTATGACTGCGAGATTGATCCCGCAGACGGCAGTTACGTTGTTACCACTTCAGCTGTGGATGAGCGTCCTGGCTACTATGGTGGAGGCATCTATTTCTTGGCCGGAAATGAGATTAAACGTATTGCAGCAGACGGCACACAAACCGAGCTCCTATCTAACCAGCCTGCGCATGGTTTGACTTTCAGCGAAATCACATATGCAGATACGGGCACGGTGCGTGTGCAATACACCTATGTGATGGGAATGTCGGATTTCTACCAATATGAATATGCAGTGGAAGATGGCAAACTGCGCGCTCTCGTGCACGAATATGGAGAAGGCGGCTTCTCCGGCTATACTGCAGAAGAACAGCAGCGCGAGCAGGCGCGGCTGGATGAACTTGGCGTCGGCGTGAATGCTCCGTGATGGTTACTCCAGCGCGCGGATGTTGTCCGACAGCTTGAATACTTTGATGTGGTACAGCCGTCCTGGCTCGAGCGGGCCGAAGGCAAACTGGCCTTGTTCATCCGAGTAGAGCGCCCCGACCGGGCGCTCGGGTGCATCTGCACAGTAAACGGTCACGAGTGCACCGGGGACGGTTTTGCCGTCTGTGCCGAGCACCGTGCCGACAAGCGCGGGGCGCTGGTCGGCGGACAGCGCAACCGTTGTTTCCACAACCTCGTGCGCCGCGGGCTTGACAAAAAACGAGTGAGAGAAATTCATAGCGAAAACCCCTTATAAGTAAGTCAGTCAATTCAATTTATGAAACCATTTTAATAAAGGTGAAGGAGTTTCCAAGTATGGCAGATAAGAAAAAACTGGTCAGTGAGATCACATCCATGGACGTGGATTTTGCCCAGTGGTACACGGACATCGTAAAAAAGGCGGAGATGATCGACTATTCCTCGGTCAAAGGCTGCGTCATCATGCGCCCTTACGCGCAGGCGCTGTGGGAGAACATCCAGCATGTGCTGGACGGCATGTTCAAGGAGACCGGCCACGAGAACGTGGCAATGCCGATTTTCATCCCGGAAAGCCTGCTGCAGAAGGAGAAGGACCACGTCGAGGGCTTCGCGCCTGAGGTTGCGTGGGTGACCCATGGCGGCTCGGAAAAGCTGGAGGAGCGCCTGTGCGTGCGCCCGACCTCGGAGACCCTGTTCTGCGAGCATTACGCAAAGGTCGTCCGTTCCTGGCGCGACCTGCCCAAGCTGTACAACCAGTGGTGCTCGGTCGTGCGCTGGGAAAAGACCACTCGTCCATTCCTGCGCAGCCGTGAGTTCTGGTGGCAGGAGGGCCACACCGTCCACGCCACCGCCGAGGAGGCGATGGAGGAGACCCTGCGCATGCTGAACATCTATGCGAAGTTCTGCGAAGAGTATCTCGCCATCCCGGTGCTCAAAGGCGAAAAGACCGAGAAGGAGCGTTTCGCCGGTGCGGAAAAGACCTACACCATCGAGGCCATGATGCACGACGGCAAGGCGCTGCAATCCGGCACGAGCCATTACTTCGGCAACGGCTTTGCCAAGGCATTCAACATGCAGTACACGGACAAGAACAACACCCTTCAGTATATGGAGCAGACCTCGTGGGGCGTGTCCACCCGTCTGATCGGCGCGATCATCATGACCCACGGCGACAATGAGGGCCTTGTTCTTCCGCCGCGCATTGCGCCCACCCAGCTGGTGGTCATCCCGGTGGCAAGCCACAAGCCCGGCGTAACCGAAAAGGCGACCGAGCTTCTTGAGACTGTCAAGACGGCGGGCATCCGTGCGAAGATCGACCTGTCCGAGAACAGCCCTGGCTGGAAGTTCGCCGAGTACGAGATGAAGGGCGTGCCGCTGCGTCTTGAGGTCGGTCCGCGCGATATCGAGCAGGGCCAGTGCGTGCTCGTGCGCCGCGATAACCGCGAAAAGACGGTCGTGAAGTTCGAGGACCTCGCTGCGACCATCCCGGCGCTGCTGGAGGATATCCAGAAGTCCCTGTTTGAAAAGGCGCTCCGCAACCGCGAGGAGCATACCTACACGGCGAAGAGCCTGGATGAGATGAAGGACATTCTCAAAGAGCATGTCGGCTTCGTCAAGTCCATGTGGTGCGGCGACCGCGCGTGTGAGGAGAAGATCAAGGAAGAGACCGGCATGCCCAGCCGCTGCATGCCGTTTGAGCAGGAGCATATTTCGGACGTATGCCCGGTGTGCGGCAAGCCTGCGCACAAGATGGTTGTCTGGGGCATCGCCTACTAAAACACGACGACCCTGAGAAAGGAGAATGCTTATGGCTGCTTGGCTGGAGAACTTCATGCAGAACGAGCTGCCTGGCATTACGCTGACCGCACTGTTCATCGCGGTTACGGTCATCGTGACGCTGGTTTGCGTGCGGATCGTCAACCGCGTCCTGCTCCGGCTGATCGCCCGCCAGAAGCAGGTAAACAGCGGCAGCGCGACCATTTTGGCGTTCTGCCGTTATCTCGCGATCGCGGCCGTGTATTTTGCCGGGTTCGCGGTAATCGTCTCCAATATCCCGGCGCTCAGCGCGGGCATGAACAAGCTGATGGCCGCGGGCGGCGTGCTCGCGGTGGTCGGCGGCCTTGCGTCGCAGGAGGCGCTCGGCAGTATTGTCAGCGGCCTGATGATCCTGGCGTTCAAGCCGTTCGTGATCGGGGATGTGGTGCGCTGTGTGGACAACAACATCTCGGGCGTGGTTGAGGAAATCACCCTGCGTCACACCGCCATCCGCACCTATGAGAACAAGCGCGTGATCGTGCCGAACAGTGTGATGAACAGCTCGATCATCGAGAACGCGGACTATACGGACAGCCGCGTGTGCTCCTTCCTCGAGATTGGCGTGACCTATGAATCCGATATCGCGCGCGCCAAGGAGCTGCTGGCGGAGGAGATTGCCCGCCAGCCGGACTTCCTCGACGTGCGCACACCCGAGCAGATCGCAGAGGGCGCGCCACTGGTGCAGGTGGTTGTACTGGCACTGGCTGAGTCTTCGGTCACGCTGCGCGCTTCGCTCTGGGCCAAGGACAATGGCACGGCGTTCAGCCTCAAGTGCACGGTACAGGAGAATATCAAGAAGATCTACGAGCAGGAGGGGATCGACATCGCCTATCCGCATCTGGTTGTAGTCAGCAAAAAAGGAAATTCTCTGTAAAACAGTGCAGCAGATGGACGGAATTAGTAACATAAAAACGCTGGACTTAGTCTTGATCAACTAAGTCCAGCGTTTTTTGCCGGATGTTTTTGGGACATTGGAATTCTGTTTCGAACTTACCAGATCAGTAGGAAGCGTTCAATTAACATAACTGGTTTCTTGTTTTAAAAACAGTTCCATCCCCTTAATTATACAAAACTTTTCTTTTGTATAATTATATATCAAGATCAAAAAGGAAAGGTTAACCTTCCCCGCTTTGCGATTCAATATCCACAACAACAATTTCCGGAGGATTAAACAAACGCGGCTTCCAGTCCAGTAGCAAACCGCGCCCAACGATCTCAGTCATATCACCGTGTCGGTACAGTCCACCTGCATATTTTGGAAACCAGCCTTGGTTTGGTGCAATCAGACCATTCATCAGATACGGAATGCGCCATTGGCCACCATGGGCATGCCCGGATAAAACCAGATCGAATGGATACTGACCATATTCTTCAATGTATTCCGGACGATGTGCCAGCAGAATATTGAAGCTGTCCTTCGGCAAATCAGAGAACGACTCCAAGGCTTTTTGGTATGCTGTCCGGCTGCCGTAGGATCGCGGCTGACGGTCTCCGCTTCCTGCTGGATCGTCTACGCCGCAGATCATATAATGAACGCCGTCTACTGTGATCTCTTTCCGCGTGTCCCGCAGAACATGGATGCCGCAAGACTGCACCATGTCAAAGATACCCTCCGGATCATCCGACCAAAACTCATGATTGCCGGATACATAGTAACACGATGCAATATCTGCGATATGCTCCAGCAGCATTTGTGCGCCCTGCTGCGGCTCCTTGTCATCTACGATATCACCGCACAGCAGAATCACATCCGGCCGCTCGGCCGCGACCCTTTTGAGCAACGGTGACTGGTTGGCGCCATAAACATAGCTGTGCAGATCTGAAAGCATAACAATTCGAAGCTGTCTCCCGGCAGCTACCTTCCCGCTCTGAACAGTATAACGCCTAATTGCCAGACTGCATTGCAAACCTGCCATGCCTATACCAGCGGCACAAAGCAGCAGTGCACAGGCAATCCGTTTCTTTGTATTCATACGTATATCATCCTTTTTACTTTCCACTCATCATCTATTATAAATATAAAAGAGGGATACGGGTATTTCACCCGTACCCCTCCATTGAAATTTCAATCATCAATGTGCGCTCTGACGAGAATGAATCGCAACTTGCTTGGATTTGATAAACGTACTGAGATTTTTGTAGACAAGCATCGTGATGACTGTCAGAATAGCGCCCTTGATCAAGTTGAATGGCAGAACGCCGATCAACAGATAAGCCCCCATCCCACTGATTGAAGGATTGACTGCTGCGCAGGCCGCTAAAATCTCCTCAATCGGCATGCCGACCGCGGAATAAAACGGAATAATGAGAAAATAGTTGGTCAGCATGCCCACACAGGCCATAGCAACCGAGCCGACTGCGCAGCCGACTGCCGCCATTTTGCGGCTTTTGTGCGCGCGGTAAATCAGGACTGCCACAATGACCAACGTAGACAGCATCAAAAAGTCCGCCAGCTCGCCCGAACCGCCCGTCTGTGTCTGCGTCAGATGGATCAGATCCTTGATTCCAATCATCACGATTGCAGGCCGGATGCCAAAAATAAATGCGCCGATCAGTACGACCGCACCGGATAAATCCACCTTGAGGAACGGCGGCATAAACGGCAGCGGGAATTCAAAATACATCAGTACGGTGGCGATGGCCGCAAAGACTGCGGTATACGTGATTTTGCTTGCTTTGGTCATGGCATTGTCTCTCCCTTTTAAATCAGGAGTTCTGTTTGTTTGGGTAAACAAAAGCCTCTGGAATGCTCCAGAGGCGCGCAGACGTACCGAAATACACCTGTTTCTCTCATCCGGACTATAACCGTCGGTTGGGATTCACACCCATCATGCCTTGCGGCTCGCAGACTATCGGGGTCACGCCCCGTATACTGCCGGTGGAGACTTTCACTCCGCCCTGAAACAGAACTGATTGAATTTTACAGACCTATTATAGGACAGTGACAGAGATTTGTCAATCCCTTTCTGCGGCTTTCCGTAATACCGCTTCCACTTCCGCACGCGTACTGACCGCATTGATAAACTCCAGCAGTGCGTTGGCAGTCATGTGGGATGGCAGATCGAGCGCACGCAGTACTGCTGCGCGCCGTTTCGCGCTGTCCGGTCCGCCGGACAAGCCCCAGTCATAGAAATCCGCCTTAGTGATGGGAGGAGGCTGCTGTGCGGCCTCTTCCCCTTTCTCCTGCTCTGCAAACGTTGCCCCGGCGCGGCGGAGCGCCTCGAGAATGGTTTCCGGCCGCATTCCCTCCACGCCGAGTTTTCCCTCTTTGGAGCCATGGCGTTTGCGGCGCTCCTTGCCCATAATGTCGGGGATATACGCCTGCTTGACGCTGCCCGGCGGCAGCGCCCCCTTCAGATAATTTCGAATCACGAATCCTGCACCGTCACTGTCGGTCAGCACGATCAGGCCGCGTGTTGCAGCAATGCGGCGCAGTAAGCAAAGCTGCTCCTTATTGTTGAAAATACGGAAGCCGCCGCTCTCCAGCACGACAGCATCCACGACCTGACGCACCGTGTTGACGTCATACCGTCCCTCCACCAGGATCGCTTCCCGTACACGGATCATGCCTTGGCCTCCTTCAGTGTGGTCGCCATGGTCAGCAATGTAAGCTCGATCTGCTTCTGCCGGTCTACGGCGCTCCCCTTGAGCGCAGAATCGGTCTGCGCGCAGAGAGACGCCGCCCCACGCAGCCAGGAAAGCGGCACGCGCCGTGCTGCATTCTGAATCTGCCGTGCGTAGTAGGGGGATTTGGAACCGATCATCTCCATCAGCTGCTTCTCCCCTCCCCTCGCCTCTGCGCACAGCTTGGCTGCATACAGGCGCTGGATATGGCGTGTAATCGTAGTAAAAATCATGACCTCGTTATTTTTCTGTGCAATCAAATCACCGACCAGAGAAACTGCGCGGTCAAATTTTCCGGCCGTGATCGCATCAGTCAAATCAAACACGACCGCATCCAATACAGGGGAGCACACTGCATCAATGTTGTACTTTTTAACTTCGCCTGTTGTGCTGTGCGCTGCGGCCTTTTCCAACTCACCTGCAAGGTTGGTCATCGAATTGCCGCACAAAAAGATCAGGTAGGACGCATCCTCCGGCGCAATCGTACAGCCCAGCGCCCGAACCCGGCGCTCAATCCATGCAACAAGCTCATGTTCCTCCTGATGTGCGAAGTCCGCAAAGCAGGCGGTTTTCTCCAGCGTTTTATACAGCTTGGTGCGTTTATCCGGCTTGCCTTCGAGTACATCAAAGTAAAACACCAGGCAGACATAGTCCGGCAGATCGCCCAGCATCCCCGGAAGAACGTCTGCAAAACCTGCCGGAGGCTTGAACAAATCAAAATCCGTCACGATGATCAGCTTTTTCTCAGACATGGCCGGATAGCTGTCGATCGCCTCGGTTAGCTGCTCAGGCGTCAGCCCCTTCCCTTCAAATTCAAGCAGGTTGAAGTCAGAGAAGGTTGGATCGACCACCTTTTGCTTAAGCTCGCGCAAGTAGTGCTCCTTGAGGTAGCTTTCCTCGCCTGAGATGATATAGAGCGGTGCAAACGTGCCGCTTTTCAGGTCGCGGATCAGCTGCGCTTTTCCGTTTGATTTTGTCTTTGCAGCACGCATGCTGTCACTCCTTTTCAAACTGCCGCACGATCTCTCCGTTCCAGTAAGGGCTTTCGACCGGACGGCCGGCATATTCCTTCGTGATATCGCGGTATGCCGCCTGTACCACAAGCCGTTCCGCTCCAAATGCATCCAATGCCTGCTCCAGCAGGCCGATATCCTCCAGATTGTTTTCCGCAAGAACCACCTCGGGTGCTGTTGGCGGCGCGTCCGCCGTTTCCAGATAGCCAGCCAGCTGCTTCTGTGTCGGACTGTGCAGCACGAGCACATCATCCGATATCAATACACCGAGTTTTCCATCCGTAACCGGGAATACCGTGATTGGCACATCACCGGTATAGAGCATCTGTTCCGCGCCGATTTCCTGTGCGGCGGCTTCGTGCACCAGAGCAAGCAGATCAGTATTGTACTTGGTTTCCCTGCATCCGGCCGGGATGAGGATCTGCCCGACCTCCGTGCTGTCCAGCAGTGCAGGTAGATCACGCGCATGGCTGCGGTCGACCGCAGTCAAAACCAGTGTATCAATGCGTGGGCAGCCGTTCCAGCGCATCCATTCGCGCACTGAGGCGGCGGCATCGCGATATCCGCCGTCCCCCGCGCAGTCGATCAGGGTCACGTTACGGTCTGTGTCAGATACCAAAATCGCCTGGCCGGAACCACAGGTCAGATAAGTAACCGTATACCGCTGCCCATGGTAGTATGTACCCGCCGCCGTGATCCCAACCACCAGCACGCAGACACCGGGCAGCACAAACCGCCACCTGATTCGCTTTCCTGCAATCAGCCAAAGCAGGACCGTGCCGAACAGGATGACAACCGACGCGAGTCCAAATCCGTCGCTCCAGTTGACCACACCGAACGGGATATCGGCCACAAAATTAGCGACCCACAGAATGTAGTCCAGCATCGGCTTTTCCAGCGCGGCCACAACCGGCACGGCCGTTGGAAAGACTGCAGCTGCCACGCAAAGCACGATCCCGCCGATAAAGCTGGCTGCGGTCACGCCAACGACCAGCAGGTTGCTTAACAACGACAGCATGGAGACAGCGCCAAAGGATGTCAGCAAAATCGGTGTGGTGAAAATGGTCGCACTAACTGTGGAAGAGACCGCTCCTGCCGCGACCGAAACCAGCTTTTTGGCTGGCTTCGGCAGCTTGGCAAATGGCCGCATCATCCGGCTCTGCATTCTGCCGGAAAGCAGGATCAGGCCGAGCGTTGCGGCAAAAGATAACTGCAGGCTCAATCCGGCAATGGCATAGGGATTTTGGAGCAGCAGCACTGCGAGGACACCCAGAAGCGAGTTCAGGCTGTTAGCTTCCCGCCGCATGATGAACGCACCCGCTGCGACCAGATACATGAACGCCGCACGGATTACCGAAGGTGTCGCACCGGCAATCGGAATAAACAGCAGGATAAGCGGGACGGAAACCCATGTGCCGATCCGCCGCCCGAACAGCAGATAGCAGAACGCGACCAGAAAGGCGACATGCATGCCGGACACAGCCACCATGTGGCTCAGGCCGGAAATCTGGAATGCAAGCGTATCTTCATCCGGCAGGCCGGCGGTGTCGCCGATCAGGAACCCGCTGAGCAGGCTGCCCTCCCGTGCAGGCAAAGCGTCCAGCGAGGCCTGCTTACAGAAGCGGGCAATGCGCTGCGGCAACCAGAGCGGGCTGTCCCCCTCGTGGCCAATCACGGAAAAGGAAACTGGCTGGTCGTTTTCATCCTCTGTGCAGGAGGCAGCAATATACCAACCGTTGGATGCCTGATAGGCAGCCCGGTCAAATCCTTCAGTTGCGCTGGGGATATAAAACCCGACATTCACCTGAATCCGGTCTCCTGCGTGCAGCGGCTCCTCGGTAAGCGGCAGATAGCAAAGCATACGAAACGAGCGGGGCAGGAAATCGTTGTCATCCACCGATAGCTCAGCGCGTTGGCTGTCCTCATACACGTCTGGATCCTGCATCACGGTCGCTGTGATCTCCGCATGCCGCCCGGAAAGTTCACGCACCGGCTCGACCAGCAAGCTACGGTACAGCGAGAAAACGGAAAAAGCAAGAGCTGTAACAGCCAGTATGCAGGTGATGGTAAACAGACGGTTATGCCGGATCAACGCTCCTGCGGCAATCAGCAGGAGCGACAGAAGCAGGAGAGAAGCATGCAGGCCGGGAGAAAGGTCAAAGCACACTGCACCGTACAGCGCTGCCGCTGCCGGCGGGACTAAATAGATGAGTGGCCGTTCCAGCATGGGTATACCTTCCCCCTTTTCATATTGCATTGCGAAAAAAGAAGTGGCGGATGCGCCACTTCTTTTCCTGTCGGTTCAGCCCGGCGGCCAGGTCATATCACGGCCGGAGAGTACATGAAAGTGCAGATGGAACACGCTCTGCCCCGCCTGCTCGCCAATATTGGAGACAACGCGAAAACTCTCCAGTCCCAGCTCCTTTGTCACCTTTGCAATGACTTCAAAGCAGTGCGCTACGACTGCGCTGTTGGAAGCATCCACCGCAGCTGCAGACGGGATGTGCTGCTTGGGGATCACCAGAAAGTGTGTCGGCGCCTGCGGATCAATGTCATAAAAGGCATAGCACTGCTCGTCCTCATAGACTTTGTTTGAGGGGATATCCCCCGCAATAATTTTACAGAACAGACAATCCTGCATATTGACCGCTCCTTTCTTATACTACCAGTATAGCGGTTTTACAGCATCGCGTCAACAATGTTATTGACCGCCTCAAGCGCTTCTTCCAGCTTTTCCGGCTGCTTGCCGCCTGCGGTCGCACTGTCCGGCCGGCCGCCGCCGCCGCCGCCAACGATCTTGGCGACTTCCTTGATGATCTTACCGGCGTGCGCGCCCTTTTTCACAGCCTCTGCGCCGCAGACGCACAGCAGGCTCACCTTCTCGCCGTTGATCGAGGACAGCACCGCCACCATGTTGGGCGCTTTCTCCTTGATATCATCGCCCATTGTACGCAGCATATCCGCGTTTGCATCCTCCAGCTTGGTCGCAACGACGTTTACACCCTTGACATCGCGCGAAACATTGAACAGATCGACCATCTGCATGGAAGCGATTTTTCCGTTCAGCTTCTCGACCTTTTTGCTCATTGCGCGCAGATCGGCCATGGTCTGCTCAACCTTAGCTGCCAGCTCGTTCGGGGAGGTCTTGAGCGCTGCCGCCGTTTCGTTCAGGATATGCTGGCGCTCATTGAGGAAGTGCAATACTGCCTTGCCGGTTACCGCTTCGATACGGCGCACACCAGCGGCAACAGACGCCTCACTGATGATCTTAAACATACCAGCCTTGGCGGTGTTGTCCAGATGTGTGCCGCCGCACAGCTCGACCGAATCACCGGCCTGTACCACGCGCACCACTGCACCGTATTTTTCGCCGAACAGCGCCATCGCACCCTTCTTCTTCGCCTCGTCGATGGACATTTCCTCGGTAATGACCGGGCTGCCTGCCAGGATGGCCTCGTTGACCAGATTCTCTACCTGTTCCAGTTCCTCAGGAGTAAGCGCTGCGAAGTGCGTAAAGTCAAAGCGGATATGGTCGTTGGCTGTATAAGAGCCTGCCTGTTCGACATGGTCACCCAGAACCTTGCGCAGCGCTTTCTGCAGCAGATGGGTCGAAGTGTGCGCGCGGCAGATCGCCTGACGGTATTCGGCATCGACCTTGGCCTCGACCTCGTCCTCGACCGAGATCTCGCCCTCGGTGACAACGCCGATGTGCATATACTTGCCGTCCTTGGTCTTCTGCACGTCGGATACCATCACAACGCCGTTTTTACCAGCGAGCACGCCGTGGTCGCCGATCTGGCCACCCATCTCCGCATAGAACGGGGTGTGGTCGAGCACGACGGTAATCTTCTCTCCCTTTGCCGCTGCACCGGACGGCTCGCCCTCGTTGACGATCGCCAGCACCTTAGCGCTCTCGCCCAAGGTCTCGTAGCCGTCAAAGCGGGTCTTGATCGACTTGTCCAGGCCGAGGTCCTCGCTCTGCCAGCCGAGGTCGCCCATCTTTTTACGATCCTCACGGGCGCGCTCACGCTGCTCGTTCATCAGGCGGTCAAACTCATCGCGGTTGGTGGTCATGCCCTGCTCCTCGAGGATCTCGAGCGTCAGGTCGATCGGGAAGCCGTAGGTGTCGTACAGCTGGAACGCGTCCGCCGCAGGCAGTTCCTTGCCATCTGCCGCTGCAATACGCTCATTCAGGATAGACAGGCCGCTGTCGATCGTCTTATTGAAGCTGGCCTCCTCGTTTTCAATGACCTTGTGAATATACTTCTGTTTCTCGACCAGCTCGGGGTATGCGCCGCCGGACTCCTGAATAACCGTGGTCGCAACCTCGGACAGGAACGGGTGGTCGATGCCGAGCAGCTTGCCATGGCGTGCCGCACGGCGCAGCAGACGGCGCAGGACGTAACCACGGCCCTCATTGGACGGGATAACGCCGTCGCAGATCATCATAACGGTCGAACGGATATGGTCGGTGATAACACGCAGCGAAATATCGGTCTTTTCACTGTCGCCGTAGTGCTTGCCCGCGATTTCGGATACCTTGTTGGTGATGTTGCGCACAGTGTCGACATCGAACAGCGAGCCGACGCCCTGCACCACGCAGGCCAAGCGCTCAAGGCCCATACCAGTATCAATATTCTTCTGCTTGAGTTCGGTGTAATTGCCGTTGCCGTCGTTGTCAAACTGGGAAAATACGTTGTTCCAGACCTCCATATAGCGGTCACAGTCGCAGCCGACCGTGCAGCCCGGCTTGCCGCAGCCGTACTCTGGGCCGCGGTCGTAGTAGATCTCCGAACACGGACCGCACGGACCCGAACCGTGCTCCCAGAAGTTGTCCTCCTTACCAAAGCGGAAGATGCGCTCAGCCGGGATACCGATGTCTTTGTTCCAAATTTCAAATGCTTCGTCGTCATCCACATAGATGGACGGGTACAGCCGGTCAGGATCAATGCCGACCCATTCCGGACTGGTCAGGAACTCCCAGCTCCAGGCAATCGCTTCCTTTTTGAAGTAATCGCCAAAGGAGAAGTTGCCCAGCATTTCAAAGAACGTGCCGTGGCGCGCGGTTTTGCCCACGTTTTCGATATCACCCGTGCGGATGCACTTCTGGCAGGTCGTCACGCGATGGCGCGGCGGCTCCTGCTCGCCGGTAAAATACGGCTTCATCGGCGCCATGCCCGAATTGATCAGCAGAAGCGACGGGTCGTTCTGCGGGATGAGCGAAAAGCTCGGCAGGCGGAGATGTCCCTTGGTCTCGAAAAATTTCAGGTACATCTCGCGCAGCTCATTTAAGCCTCTGTACTGCATAACATTTATCCTCCAAAATTTAATTTGACAAAAAATAAAAGCTCCCGCCCAGACTTGTCAGGGGCGAAAGCAAACTTCCACGGTACCACCCTGATCTGCGCGGAAGTGCCGCGCATCTCAGCGATCCGGTATCGTGGATCAGACGGCTCCGCTTTCACGGGCTGCTCGGAAGTGGCTGTTTTCCGGGCTGAACAAGGGCTCGCACCGCTCCCCTCTCTCTTGGGATCATCCGGACGGAAAACTCGTTTCCTCATCGCGTTTACGATATTGCGTATCTATTATGCCACCTTTTCACCTTTTTGTCAACAAAAAACCGGCCCTAAGGCCGGTTTTTCAAGAGAGAGTAGAGAGAGTTTAGGTTGAGGGGGCGTCCTCCGGCCGTGTGACTTTTTTGACCCATTTCCAGCTGCGCAGCCGGATCACAACCGGAATCGCCTTATAAAGCTGATCCCACTTGAGCAGGAAAAATACAACAATGGGTGCACACTTCCACCAGAAAGCTGCCATGGCGGAGAACGGTACGACGATCAGCCACATACTGATCAGATTCATCTTCGCACTGAAAGAGGTGTCGCCGCCGCCGCGGATGATACCGTTATCACATGCCATTTGGTATGCAGTGCCGACAGTCGTGATTGCCAGCACGAGCATGAACTGCATGGACAGCTCGTAGGCTGTTTCTGTCAGCGAACCGCCGAAGATCATCAGGATCGGGGTGCGCAGTGCAAAGATCAGCAGCCCGGAGCAGAGGCCGATGGTGATAAACAGCACCTGCAGGGTATTGACCAGCGGGCGAAGCTTGCTTTCGTTGCCTTCGCCGATCGTTCGGCCGACCACAATACCGGATGCCGATGCGGCGCCGTAGCATACCACAGACAGAACCTGATAAACCTGCACTGCGATCGCGTTTGCCGCTGTGACGTCGCCGCCCAGGTGGCCGAGGATACCTGTCTGTACCATCTGCGCCACGCCCCAAAGGGCCTGGTTGATCAACACAGGCGAAGAGACACGTGTGTAATCGCGAACATAGCTTGTATCAATATGCAGTAGTTTTTTCAGTGTCAGATTGAGCTTGTGCTCCTTGAACTTGAGATAATAAATCACAATCAGCAGCTCTACGCAGCGGGCCACCAGCGTCGCAATTGCTGCACCGCGCACACCCAATTCGGGGAAGCCGAAGTTGCCGTAAATCAGGCAGTAGTTCAGGCATACATTAATCACCAGCGTCGAACCGGAAATGATGTAGCCGATCTTAACGATACCGATCGACCGGAGGGACGCGACCAGTATATTTGTCACGGTAAAAATCACATAAGTAAAGCAGATGATCTGAAAATACTTCGCGCCCTCTGCAATGACGTCTGGATCATTGGAAAGCAGCGACAGCAGCTGCGTCGGGAACAGCAACACAATCGCAAACATCAGGATCGCCAGCGCGCCCCCAAAGCGCAGTGCTACGCCAATGATATGCGGGATCGGCTCAAGCTTACCTTTGCCCCAATACTGCGACCCGAGCACGACCGCCCCCTCGCCTGCGCCAACGACCAGCATCTGCAGCAGGTACTGCACCTGGTTGCACAGGCTGACACCGCCCATTGCATCCTGGCTATAGCGTCCAAGCATGACAGTGTCCATCATGTTCACACCGTATGTCAGCAGGTTCTGCAGGGCAAGCGATAAAGCAAGGATCATGAATGACTTATAAAACGTCTTTTCCTTAATCATTATGCCAAACCTTCTTTAATCGTGAGCAATAGCATAGCTTATGCTCCTTTTCTTTTTCTATTGCAATCATACAAGAAAAATCTCATGCAGGCAATAACTAAACACTGCAAATCATTTATATTTTGTGCTATTATATCTGTAAAGGATGTGAGGATAATGAAAGTATTAAACGAGCCGGGGGTCCTGGCGCGTTCAGAGAGGTTTTTTTCAACACCATCGGCAACTGCGCGCGGATTATTTTTCTATGTCACCCGTGTTGGGCATTATTATTACGATGAAAGATATAATTTTCTTGACAGCTGTGATGTTGCACATCAAGACAGCCACAAGAATTTTTTTCTCGCTTATGTCCGATCCGGCACCATGTATTTCGAAACCAGCCAAGTCTTTACTGCTGAGCGTGGTCAAGTTGCACTGATCGATTGCCATAAACCGCATCGCTTTTTCACATCGGGCAGCGCCGAGTCCCTATGGATTCACTTTGATGGGGCAAACGCAGATTCATTTTTTTCGCAGATTATCGCGTTCCGCGGCGGCAGGCAAACTTTTAGTCCGGTTCCGGATGGGCGTATAGAGCAGGAGATGGCGCAGATCATTTCCGGACTGCGCAGTGCCAATATGAGTGAGGTGGATTGCTCCCAGCGTATTTACCGCATCCTTTGCAGCCTGCTGTTTCCGAATCCACAGCATGGACGCATGCCGGAGAATGACGCTATCGCCAAAGCTGTGCAGTTTATTGGTGCGCATCTGTTCGAGCAGTTGTCGGTACGGCGCGTCGCAGAAGCAGTTAATCTAAGCCCCTCCCATTTTTCCCGTTTGTTCCGCAGCACAACAGGCTTTTCCCCGCATGAGTATATTATGCTACACAGAATCGATGAGGCAAAAGCATTACTGCAATCCACAAGCCTTTCGGTCAAGGAGATCGCATTTCGTGTTGGATATCGCAGTGAGGTCAATTTCATCACGGCATTTACAGAGAAAACAGGAAACTCACCAACGCAATTTCGGCGAAACACGCTGTAAAAAGCTGTTTTGGGATGGTGGAAATTCTGGTTCATGCTCGATCCTAATTTCCTGCAATATTATGCTTATCCTGCTCCCAATTAAGTTTTCTATAGAAAGAGTTAAAATAAGGAGGAGGGAGTGGTAAGAGATGCTGGAGCGAGGGAAAATGGAACGGGACGTGATCGAGATCGTAGGGATAGACAGCTTAGTCCCGCAAGATCATCTGCTGCGAAAAATAGATCGAGCGGTGGATTTCAGCCGGCTGTACGAAATGGTGGAGCCATTGTACTGTGAAGACAATGGCAGGCCGAGTGTAGACCCCGTGGTGCTGTTCAAAATGGTGCTGATCCAGCATCTGTACGGGCTGCCATCTCTGCGGCGGACGGCGGAGGAGGTCTCCCTTAACATTGCGTACCGCTGGTTTCTGGGGTACAGCTTGCAGGAGGAGACGCCGCATTTTTCCACGGTGAGTTATAACTTCCGGCACCGCTTTACAGAGGAGACGGTAGACCAGGTATTCCGTTGGATCCTGGAAGAAGCGGCGGAAGCAGGATACCTTTCCCCCAAGGAGGTGTTTATAGACGACACCCATATCAAGGCCAATGCCAGCACGAAAAAGCAGGTGAAGGCGCAGGTTCCTGCCGCATCAAAGGTTTATGCGAAG
>NBJMR02800__coassemble_2002_pt1 | contig 18497 bp, 14 predicted proteins | sample NBJMR02800__metabat2_high_PE_027 | metagenome-assembled genome bin NBJMR02800 | reverse complement strand
TCGGCCAGGGCATTGAGTTCGACTACTGCTCGGTGCACGCGGTCTGGGCGCTGCAGGCGCTCGGCTGCGAGACCGTCATCATCAACAACAACCCGGAGACCGTGTCCACCGACTTTGACACGGCCGACCGCCTGTATTTCGAGCCGCTGACGCCCGAGGACGTGACCGGCGTGGTCGAGGCAGAAAAGCCGGACTTTGCCATCGTGCAGTTCGGCGGCCAGACCGCGATCAACCTCGCCGCGCACATCGAAAAGCTCGGCATCCCGATCCTCGGCACGCCCGCGTGGAGCATCGACGCGGCCGAGGACCGCGAAAAGTTCGACGTCATCCTCGAGAAGTGCGGCATCCCGCGTCCGGCGGGCCACACGGTCATGACCGAGGAGGAGGCCGTTCAGGCAGCCGACCAGCTGGGCTATCCGGTGCTCGTGCGCCCGTCCTATGTGCTGGGCGGTCAGGGCATGGAGATCGCCTACAAGGAGGAGGACGTGCGTGAGTTCATGCAGGTCATCACCCGCGACAAGGTCGAGAACCCGGTGCTGGTCGATAAGTATATGATGGGCCGCGAGATCGAGGTCGACGCCATCTGCGACGGCGACGATATCCTCATCCCGGGCATCATGGAGCACTTTGAGCGCGCGGGCGTGCACTCAGGCGACTCGATCTCCATCTACCCGTCCATCAACATCGAGCAGAAGCACAAGGACACCATCATCCGCTACACCGAAGCGCTGGCCAAGAACCTCGCTGTCCTCGGCCTGGTCAATATCCAGTTCGTGCTGTACAATGACCAGGTTTACGTCATTGAGGTCAATCCGCGCTCGTCGCGTACGGTGCCCTATATCTCCAAGGTGACCGGCGTACCCATGGTAGACCTCGCGACCCGCTGCATGTTCGGCGAAAAGCTGCGCGAGATGGGCTGCGGCACCGGCCTGCACCCGGAGAGCGACTACTACGCGGTCAAGGTGCCGGTGTTCTCCTTCCAGAAGCTGCGTGACCTCGACACCCAGCTCGGGCCGGAGATGAAATCCACCGGCGAGGTGCTGGGCGTGTCCACCTCGTTCCGCGAGGCGCTGCTCAAGGGCCTGACCGGCGCGGGCTACCAGATGAAGAAAAAGGGAGCGGTGCTCATTTCCGTGCGCGATTCGGACAAGCAGGAGGCCATCCGCATCGGCGAGCGGTTTGAGTCCCTCGGCTTTGAGATCTACGCCACAAGCGGCACGGCCAATGTGCTCAACCGCCACATGGTCGCGACCAATGCGATCCGCAACGTGGACGAGCCTTCGCCCAATATCATCGACTTGATCGAGTCCGGCAAGATCGACTATGTCATCGCGACCTCGGTCAAGGGCCGTCACCCCGAGCTCGGTTCGGTGCACATCCGCCGCACCGCGGTCGAGCGCGCCATCCCGTGCCTGACTTCGATCGATACCGCCTCGGCGCTGCTGCGCTGCCTTGAGGGCGATATCAAGATCGAAAACTGCGAGATGGTGGATATCAACAAGATCTGATCCGCTCCGTCCCCTCCCGGGACTGGAACGGCTGCCGCAGGCAGGGGATGCCGAAACCATGGTTTCGGCATCCCCTGCTGTTTCCCTCTGATAACCCATCCGCGAAACTGCCAAAGGAGGCGCCGCATGCCCACCGCACAGGACATTTTAAAACAGTATTTCGGCTACGACAGCTTCCGCCCCGGGCAGGACAAGCTGGTGCAGTCCATCCTGTCCGGCCGGGACACGCTCGGCATCATGCCGACCGGCGCAGGGAAATCCATCTGTTACCAGGTGCCCGCGCTGCTGCTGTCCGGGCTGACGCTCGTTATCTCGCCGCTGATCTCGCTGATGAAGGATCAGGTCGGCGCGCTGAACGAAGCCGGCGTGCCGGCCGCATGCGTCAATTCGGCCATGTCCGCCGAGTCCATGCGGGACGTGTTGGGTTACGCGGCGCAGGGCGGCTACAAGCTGCTTTACGTCGCCCCCGAGCGGCTGACCGCGCCCGCCTTCCTGTCCTTTGCGCAGCGCGTACCCGTTTCGATGGTGACGGTCGACGAGGCGCACTGCATTTCCCAATGGGGACAGGATTTCCGACCGAGTTACCTGAAAATACTGGATTTTCTCGCAGCGCTGCCCGCGCGGCCGCTGGTTTCGGCTTTCACCGCTACCGCAACCGAGGCCGTGCGCGACGACATCGTGCGTGCGCTCGGCCTACGCGACCCGTTCGCGCTGACCACCTGCTTTGACCGCCCCAACCTGTATTTCGCCGTTGAACGGCCGCCCTCCAAGCCGAACGCGCTGCTGCGCCTGCTCGCCACGCGCACGGGCAAAAGCGGCATCGTGTACTGCGCAACGCGCAAAACCGTGGACGATGTGTGCGACATGCTGCTGGCAAAGGGCCTGCCGGCCACGCGCTACCACGCCGGGCTGTCCGCCGAGGAACGCCAGCGCAATCAGGAAGATTTCCTGTATGACGTCAAGCCCATCATGGTGGCAACCAACGCGTTCGGCATGGGGATCGACAAGTCCAATGTGTCCTTTGTCATCCACTACAACATGCCCAAGAACATGGAGAGCTACTATCAGGAAGCAGGCCGCGCCGGGCGGGACGGCGAACCCGCAGACTGCATCCTGCTGTACAGCGGGCAGGATGTGCACACGGCGGAATTCCTGATCGGGCACAGCCATGAGGCCGGGGATTCGTCGGTTGATCCGGAGACCCGGCAGGCACTCATCGAACGGGACCGCGACCGCCTGCGCCAGATGACCTTTTACGCCACCACGGACGAATGCCTGCGGCGGTATATCCTGCGCTACTTCGGCGAACAGGCCCCCGTATCCTGCGGGCACTGCGGCAACTGCGACACCGTTTTTGAGCAGGTGGATGCGACTGTGGACGCACAGAAGATCCTGTCCTGCGTGTACCGTATGGCCGAGCGCGGGCTGCATTTCGGGCGCGGGATGGCGGCAGCGGTGCTGGTTGGCAGCCAAAGCGAACAGATCAAAAAATTCCGGCTGGATACGCTGTCCACCTACGGCATCATGCGGGGGACCAGCATGGCGCGCGTGCGCCAGCTGACCGACGCGCTGATCGAGCGCGGCTGCCTGAAGGCCGATCCGGACCGGTACAACGCGCTGTTCCTGACTGCCTCCGGCAACGCGCTCATGCGCGGGCGGGATACCTTCGTCCTCCGGCTGCCGCGCGAGAAAAAGCCGGAAACCAAGGCAACCCACCGCCGCGCGGTCCCGCTTGAGGCAGATGTGGACGAGTCCCTGTTCGAGCGCCTGCGTACACTGCGCGCCGCGCTGGCGCAGAAGGCGCATGTACCGCCCTATGTCATTTTCTCCAACGCGACGCTCGCGGACATAGCAGCACGGCAGCCGATCACAGAGTTCGAGCTGCTCACCGTACGCGGTGTCGGCGAAGCCAAGGCCCGCCGGTACGGCGACGCTTTTCTTGATGCGATCAAGGATTATCTGCGTGATAAACCATAATGCCGCGCTTGTCCGGAAGCACGGCATTATGTTATAGTATAAACAGGACAAGTAAGACAGGAAAGGATGAACCCCATGGAAAAAGCCAAGGTTTATTTTGCGGATTTCCGCACAACATTGACCGAAAACCTCCAGCAGAAGCTCACCCGCCTGATGAAGGCGGCGGGCGCAGACCAGATCGATTTTGATAAAAAGTTTACCGCGATCAAGCTCCATTTCGGCGAGCCGGGCAACCTCGCCTTCCTGCGCCCGAACTGGGCAAAAACTGTCGCGGACTTCGTCAAGGAGCGCGGCGGTAAGCCCTTTTTGACCGACTGCAACACGCTGTACGTCGGCGGGCGCAAAAATGCGCTCGACCACCTGGACTCCGCCTATCTCAACGGCTTCTCGCCCTTCTCCACCGGCTGCCAGATCATCATTGCGGACGGTCTCAAGGGCACGGACGAAGCGTATGTGTCGGTCGAGGGCGGCGAATATATCAAGGAAGCCAAGATCGGCCAGGCGATCATGGACGCGGACGTGTTCATCTCTCTGACCCACTTCAAGGGCCATGAGGCTTCGGGCTTCGGCGGCGCTCTCAAAAACATCGGCATGGGCTGCGGTTCGCGCGCGGGCAAGATGGAGCAGCACAACGCGGGCAAGCCGCAGGTTGACCAGAACCCCTGCGTGGGCTGCGGCATGTGCACCCGCATCTGCGCGCACGACGCGATCACCATCACGGACAAAAAGGCGCACATCGACCACGACAAATGCGTCGGCTGCGGCCGCTGCATCGGCGTGTGCCCGACCGACGCGATCGGCTGCGGCTACGACGAGTCCAACATCGTGCTCAACCGCAAGATCGCGGAGTACGCCAAGGCGGTTGTGGACGGCCGTCCGTGCTTCCACATCTCGCTCGTCATCGACGTGTCGCCCAACTGCGACTGCCACGCGGAAAACGACGTGGCGATCGTGCCGAATATCGGCATGTTCGCGTCCTTCGACCCGGTCGCGCTCGACCAGGCGTGCGCGGACGCTGTCAACGCCGCGCCGGTCAACCCGGCGAGCCTGCTGTGCGACGAGCACGAGCGGCACCACATCCACGACGAGAACGACCACTTCCATGCCGTACACCCGGACACCAACTGGCAGTCCGCGCTCGAACATGCGGAGAAGATCGGCATCGGCACGCGCCAGTACGAACTGATCAAAATCTGACCGTGAACGCAAAAAAGCGAGGCATCCGCCTCGCTTTTTCTTATATCTGTTTATATCCGATTGAGTCCGACGGGCAGCGCCAGCTTGAGCGCAACCATGGCAACCAGCGTTACGCCGAAAACGCCCTTCGCCCTGTCTTCGCCCAAATGCTCGCCGAGGCGCGCGAAGGAACGCTGCATGCGCTCCTCCTTCTCGTCCAGGCGGTCGAGCAGCCAGCGCCCGATGAGTTCGAGCGTCCCGATGGTCTGCACAAACGTCCAGGCGATGAGCAGCGCAAAGCCGACAATCGACCGCTCCTCCGGATGCGCCAGCAGCACCAGGCAGAACACCCAGCCGGCCACTGTCGCGATATGATGCAGGATCACACCGAAGCGGACAAAATCCTTCACTGCGGCATCATTTCCCTTCCCTCAAATTCTGCGCGCCGTCTGATATCCGCCATTGTAGCTTCAAACTGCGGGATGTCGAGCGACTGCGCGCCGTCGCACAGTGCGTTCTTCGGGTCGTTATGCACCTCGATGATCAAGCCGTCCGCACCCGCGGCGATCGCCGCGCGGGAAAGCGGCTGCACCATATCGCGCCGGCCCGCGGCATGCGACGGGTCGATGATAATGGGCAGGTGGCTGAACATCTTGACCAACGGCACCGCGGAAATGTCCAGATTGTTGCGGATCAGGTTTTCAAACGTGCGGATGCCGCGCTCGCACAGGATGACGTTGGTATTGCCGCCCGCAAAGATGTATTCCGCCGCCATCAGGAATTCCTCCATCGTGGCGGACAAGCCGCGCTTTAAGAGGATGGGCTTGTTCGAGCGCCCCAGCTCTTTGAGCAGCATGAAGTTCTGCATATTGCGCGCGCCGAGCTGGATAATATCCACGTCCGCGAACAAGTCGATATGCTTTTCACTCATAATCTCGGTCACGATCGGCAGCCCGGTCTGGCGCTTGGCCTCGAGCAGCAGCTTCAGCCCCTCGGCCTCCAGCCCCTGGAAGGAGTACGGCGAGGTCCGCGGCTTAAACGCTCCGCCGCGCAGGAAGGACGCGCCCGCCTTTTTGACCGCTTCCGCGACCATGACGATCTGCTCCTCGCTCTCGACCGAGCACGGGCCTGCCATGACGTTGAAATAGCCCGCGCCGATTTTGCGCCCCGCCACCTCAAGGATCGTGTCCTCCGGATGGAACTTGCGGTTGACAGCCTTGAACGGCTCGGTCACGCGCTGCACGCGCTCGACCACGTCATAGGCCATGATATCCCTTTCATCGAGCTTGGTGGTGTCGCCCATCAGGCCGAGGATGGTGGTATTATCGCCCTCGGAATAGTTGATTTTCAGCCCCATATCCATAAAGTGCTGCATCAACCGGTCGACATGTTCCTTGTCACTGTTCTGTTTGAGTACAACGATCACTTCAGTTCACTCCTTTATCAGTTGAAAATGTTATGCCCTTGCAGTATACCACCAAACCACACAAAAAGGAAGGGGCGATTTGTGAAAATCGCCCCTTCCTGATGCCCTGTTTTTTGTACGCTGTGATCAACCGCTAACCGGCCGCGTCCGCCGCCTTCAGTTCTTCGTACTTTTTCTCCACTGCCGCACAGAATTCGTCCCAGCGGCCGCTGTCGATCAGCTTTGCCGGACAGACCTTGCCCGAAAAGTCCTGATGCTTTTTGAGCGCTTTGGACGGCTTGAGGTCATATTCGATCAGCAGCCGGGCGCACAGCCGCTCGGCGTTGACCAGCGTCTGCTCATAGTTCCCATCCTCATTGACACACATCTCAATGCCGACGCCGTTCATATTGCCGCCGTCCGCTTCCATCAGGTCGCCTGCATGGTATCCCGGCTCATCGTCCGGCAGATGGTGGTAGATCTCGTGATCGTCCACTGTGTAATGCCAGGAGACAATGCCCTCCTCCGCGTTTGCGTTCTGATGGATAAATGAATTGTGCGCCGCCGCATCTGCGCCTGCGGAAAAATTATCCGTTTCATGGATGACCAGATATTTGATCTCACGAAGTCCGCCCGGCCGGGCACGGCTGCCCTCCGGGATATAATCGGTGATAACCGGGATATCCTCAATGTAGGTCAGCCCCGCATCGGTCTGCAGTGGGCGGTTGAGGACGCTGTGCGTCCACATCCCCGCAACAAACGATACCGCCATGAGCACAAGCACGGCAATCGGCTGCCAAGGGATGGTCCGGCTGCCTTTGCCCTTCCCTTTTCGTTTTTTGTAAAACCCTGCCATTTTCACGCTTCCTATCCACCTGATTCCCCTATATGCTTGTTAATTGTACTACGTTTCGGCACGGATTTCAAAGTATCGACTGTAAACTTTTTGTTCCGACACAAATAAACGGTAAACAACTCGTAAAAGTCACAAGAAGCCCTTGCATTCTGGTGGTTTGTACGATATAATGGAAGATACTCGGAGAGGCAAAGCCTTTACCAGCAGAATTCTTTGACCGCCCTCCTCCCGGAGGCGCCAAGGCCATACGGACAGCCGGGTCAAATGCCGAACATGGCAACTTTGTTGCCTTATTGAATTTTATAAGTTGGCTGACTAAAAGCCGTGTGCCGCGGGCACATCACAACTTGTGAAACAATCAATAAGAGTAGTAAAAGTAAATTCTTGCTATATAGACTCTTTCCTCTTCCACAGAAAAATCCCGTCCCTGCCTTCGCGCCGGGCGGAAGAGAAGATTGCATTTCCTCAAGCTGGATGGCCGCTGTGCACATCCCCTGCTTGAGGATTTTTTGATATTGTGAGGATACGGATATGCAGAACAAACTCAAACTGTATGGGTTCAACAACCTGACCAAGGCGCTGTCCTTCAACATCTACGACGTGTGCTATGCAAAAACCGAACGCGAACAGCGCGACTATATCGCCTATATCGACGAACAGTATAACTCCGAACGCCTGACCGGCATCATGGAACGGGTCACCGAGATGATCGGCGCGCATGTTCTGCACATCTCCAAGCAGGATTATGACCCGCAAGGAGCGTCTGTGACCTTTCTGATCGCAGAAGAGCACATGAAGCCTGCGCTTGAGCCGGATACGATCGTTGCCCATCTGGACAAGAGCCACGTCACCGTGCACACCTATCCGGAATACCACCCGGACACCTGTCTGGCTACCTTCCGTGTGGATATTGATGTCGCGACCTGCGGCGAGATCACGCCGCTGTCCACGCTGGACTTCCTGATCGGCTCGTTTGATTCGGATATCATCACCATGGACTATCGCGTGCGCGGCTTTACCCGTGATATCGAGGGGAAAAAGCTGTTCATGGACCATCAGATCACTTCGATCCAGGACTTTATCGACCCCAAAACGCTGGAGCGGTATGACGCATACGACCTCAATGTCTACCAGTCCAACCTGTTCCACACCCGCATGCTGGTCAAGGAGATCGACCTTCAGAATTATCTGTTCAACACGGATATCTATGAACTGCCGCCCAAGACACGGCTCAAGATCCATTCCGACCTGCGGCGCGAGATGATCGAGATTTTCAGCGGCAAAAACATCTACTGATGCTTCGATCGGAACTATAGTTCCGATCGAGTGGACGCACCGAACTGCGTTCGGATGCGTCCTTTGCGCAAATTTGCGCGCCGCAAACGCGGCACACAAATTTGCTTTCCTGTATCAAAACCGAGGTACATGCCCCCGGCTTTGATGGAAATTGCGGCTCACCGCAATTTCCAGTTTGATGCGCGCTGCGCGCGATTCCTGTTTGCGCGCGACATTCGCTCTTTTCCTATTCTGAAGAAGAAGGTATCTGCTTATGGATCAGTCCCGTGCGCCGATCAAGGAGGCGCTCGAACACTTTAAGGATATGCGCATCGTGCCGTTTGATGTCCCCGGGCACAAGCGCGGGCGCGGAAACCCCGAGCTGACCAAGTTCCTCGGCGAGCCGTGTATGACCGTAGACGTCAACTCCATGAAGCCGCTCGACAACCTGTGCCACCCGGTCAGTGTCATACGCGAGGCAGAAGAACTCGCCGCCGAGGCTTTCGGCGCGGCACACGCCTTCCTCATGGTCGGCGGTACGACCTCAAGCGTACAGGCGATGGTGCTGTCCGTGGTCAAACGAGGGGACGAGATCATCCTGCCCCGCAATGTGCACCGCTCGGTCATCAATGCGCTCGTGCTCACCGGTGCAGTCCCGGTCTATGTCAATCCGCAGATGAACGACCGGCTGGGCATTTCACTCGGCATGTCGGTCACAGACGTGAAAAAGGCGATCGAAAAACACCCCTCTGCCAAGGCGATTCTGGTCAACAACCCGACCTATTACGGCATCTGCTCGGATCTGAAGGAAATCGTCCGTCTGGGACACGCTGCGGGCATGAAGGTGCTCGCGGACGAGGCGCACGGCACGCATTTCTACTTCGGCGAGAACATGCCCGTCTCCGCGATGGCTGCGGGTGCGGACCTTGCCTCGGTCTCCATGCACAAATCCGGCGGTTCACTGACGCAGTCCAGTTTCCTGCTGTGCGGCCCGGCCATGAACGCCGAGTATGTGCGCCAGATCATCAACCTGACCCAGACGACCTCGGGCTCCTACCTGCTCATGGTCAGCCTGGATATTTCACGCAAAAACCTTGCCCTGCATGGCAAGCACATCTTCCGTAAGGTCACTGAGCTGACCGAATACGCCCGCGAGGAGATCAACCAGATCGGCGACTACTATGCCTACGGCAGCGAGCTCGTCAACGGCGACACGGTCTATGACTTCGACGTGACCAAGCTCGCGGTCAACACGCTGGATGTCGGCCTTGCCGGCATTGAAGTATATGACGTACTGCGCGACTTTTACGACATCCAGACCGAGTTCGGCGACCTGGGCAACCTGCTCGCCTATGTCTCGGTCGGCGACCGTGAACGCGATCTGGAGCGTCTTGTCGCGGCATTGGCTGATATCCGCCGGCGCTACAAGCGCGACAAAGCAACTCTCATGCGGCAGGAATACATCTCCCCGCAGGTAGTCGCCGCGCCGCAGGAAGCGTTTTATGCGGAAAAGCAGGCGGTCGCGCTGGACGAGGCAAATGGCCGTATCTGCGCGGAGTTTGTCATGTGTTACCCGCCCGGCATCCCGATCCTTGCCCCGGGTGAACGCATCACAGGCGAAATTCTCGACTACATCCGCTATGCCAAGGATAAAAACTGCATGCTTCTCGGCACCGAAGATCCGGATGTGAACAACCTGCAAGTGATCAAAGGAGTCATCAGCCCATGCGATTGACATTTACCGAAATGCATACGCCGACCGTCGGCCTGCAGATCCAGGTCGACCGTCAGCTTTACACCGAGCAGAGCGATTTCCAGCGCATCGACGTGTTCGAGTGCGAGGAGTTCGGCCGCTTCCTGACGCTCGACGGCTATATGATGCTGACCGAGCGCGATGAATTTATCTACCACGAGATGATGGTGCACGTCCCGCTCGCCGTGCTGGGCGATACGGTCAAAAAGGTGCTTGTCATCGGCGGCGGTGACGGCGGCTGCGTGCGCGAGCTGTGCCGCTATCCCGGCATTGCGCACATTGACCTTGTCGAGATCGACGAGCGTGTGGTCGAGGTCTGCAAGCAGTTCCTGCCGACCGTGGCCTGCTCGCTGGACGATGCGCGGGTGCACATCCTGTATCAGGACGGCCTCAAGTATATCCGCCGCATCGAGGACGAATACGACCTGATCATCATTGACTCGACCGATCCGTTCGGTCCGGGAGAAGGCCTGTTCACGATGGAGTTCTACGGCAACTGCTACAAAGCGCTCAAAGAGCACGGCGTGCTGGTCAACCAGCACGAAAGCCCGTTCTACAAGGGCGACGCGCTCGCCTGCCAGCGCGCGCACCGCAACATCGTGCACTCGTTTGAGCTGTCGCGCCTGTTCCAGGCGCATATCCCGACCTACCCGTCCGGCCACTGGCTGTTCGGGTTCTCGTCGCGCGGCATACATCCCGTGCGCGACCTCGACGCAGATGCGTGGAACGCCCGCGGCATCGAGACCCGGTATTACAACACCAACCTGCACAAGGGCGCGTTCTATTTGCCCAATTATGTGCAGAAACTGCTCGAAAAAGTAGAGGAGTAAGGCGCAAACCTGCACTCCCGCCCCCAGTGGCCTTGTCCGCTTTCCCATGCGGACGGAAAATGCGGCCTACGCGGCCGCACTGCGCACAAGAAGGGGAACACCTGCGGTTTTCCCCTTCTTGCGAATCAACCCCTTTCCCTTCAAGGCGCGCTACGCGCGCAAAGGCATTGTCCCGCTTTCGTTGGCTGCCGCCCCGCTTCTATATCACGCCAGCAAAGCCTGCTGCCACACCAGAATGGCAAACCACTTTCACAATATCATTATCATTTTGAGCATAAACCCACTCACATCGCTTCAACAAGGAGGAACCTACTATGGGAAAAGCCCTGATTATCGGCTGCGGCGGCGTTGCCGGCGTAGTCATTCACAAGTGCTGCCAGAACAGCGACGTTTTTGAGGAAATCATGATCGCCTCGCGCACTAAGTCCAAGTGCGACGCGATCAAGGAAAAGCTGGACGGCACCACCCCCACCAAAATCCGCACCGCCAAGGTAGACGCGGACAACCTCGACGAGCTGTGCGCGCTGATCGACGAGTATAAGCCGGACATTGTCATGAACATCGCCCTGCCCTATCAGGACCTGACCATCATGGATGCGTGCCTCAAGTGCGGCGTCAACTATATGGATACCGCCAACTACGAGCCCGAGGACACTGACGATCCGGAATGGCGCGCAATCTACGAGAAGCGCTGCAAGGAAGAGGGCTTCACTGCCTACTTTGACTACTCCTGGCAGTGGGCGTACAAGGAGAAGTTTGAAAAGGCCGGCCTGACCGCGCTGCTCGGCTCGGGCTTTGACCCGGGCGTAACGCAGGCATACTGCGCGTACGCGCAGAAGCACCTGTTCGACCAGATCGACACCATCGACATTCTGGACTGCAATGGCGGCGACCACGGCTACCCGTTCGCGACCAACTTCAACCCCGAGATCAACCTGCGCGAGGTTTCCGCGCCCGGCTCCTACTGGGAGAACGGCCACTGGGTCGAGATCCCGGCCATGTCCATCAAGCGCGAGTACGACTTCGACCAGGTCGGCCACAAGGATATGTACCTGCTGCACCACGAGGAGATCGAGTCGCTGGCCAAGAACATCCCGGGGGTCCAGCGCATCCGCTTTTTCATGACCTTCGGCCAGTCCTACCTGACCCACATGAAGTGTCTGGAGAACGTCGGCATGCTGTCCACCACCCCGATCGAGTTCGAGGGGCACCAGATCGTACCGATCCAGTTCCTCAAGGCGCTGCTGCCCGACCCGGCGACCCTCGGCCCGCGCACCAAGGGCAAGACCAACATCGGCTGCATCTTCACCGGCAAGAAGGACGGCAAGGATAAGACCGCCTATATCTATAACGTGTGCGACCATGAAGCGTGCTACCGCGAGGTCGGCTCGCAGGCCATCAGCTACACCACCGGCGTACCCGCGATGATCGGCGCGATGATGCTGATGACCGGCAAGTGGAACAAACCCGGCGTATTTACGGTTGAAGAGTTCGATCCCGATCCGTACATGGAAGCCCTGAACAAGTGGGGCCTGCCGTGGCAGATCAACGACAATCCGGTGCTGGTGGACTGATATGAGATTTACCGAGCTTCCCACCCCCTGTTTTATCGTGGACGAGAACCGGCTGGTGCAGAATCTTGCAGTGCTGCGCGGCGTGGCCGAGCGCACGGGCGCAAAGATCCTGCTCGCGCAGAAGGCGTTTTCCATGTTCTCGGTATACCCGCTGCTGCGCGAGTACCTCGCGGGCACTACAGCCTCCGGCCTGTATGAGGCCCGTCTCGGCAAGGAGGAATTCGGCGGCGAGACGCATGTCTACTCCCCCGCCTACGCAGAAGGCGAATTCCAGGAGATTTTACGGTACGCCGACCACATTGTGTTCAATTCGTTCAACCAGTGGAAGGCATACGGCAATCTGGCGCGCGCCGCGGGCAAAAGCTGCGGCCTGCGTCTCAACCCCGAGTGCTCTACCCAGCCCGCGGAACATGCAATGTACGACCCCTGCGGTCCCACTTCCCGCCTCGGCATCACGGAGGCCAACTTCCAGCCCGAACTGCTCGCCGGCATCGAAGGGTTCCACTTCCACACCCTGTGCGAACAGAACGCAGACGACCTTGTCCGCACGGTTGCAGCATTTGAAGAACGCTTCGGCGAATATATGGAAGGCATGAAGTGGCTCAACCTCGGCGGCGGCCACCACATCACGCGCGACGATTACGATGTGGAGACCCTCGTCAAGTGCATTAACGATCTGCGTGAAAAATATGGCGTGCAGATCTATCTCGAGCCGGGCGAAGCGGTCGTGCTGAACGCAGGCTGGCTGGTTTCCACCGTGCTCGAGGTCATGCACAACGGCAGGGACATCGCGATCCTGGATACCTCGGCGGCTTGCCACATGCCGGACGTGCTCGAAATGCCCTACCGCCCGCCGGTGTGGCGTTCGGGTGAGCCGGACAAAAAGGCGTTCACCTATCTGCTTACCGGCCGCTCCTGTCTTGCAGGCGACGTGATCGGCGAGTATTCGTTCGACACCCGTCTGCTCGAGGGCGAGCAGGTCGTATTTGAGGACATGGCGCTGTACACCATGGTCAAGACCAACACCTTCAACGGCGTGCCGCTGCCGCTCATCGCCATCCGCCGCGCGGACGGCACGGATGAGGCTGTGCGCATGTTTGGGTATGAGGATTTCAAGCGCAGGCTGTCGTAATGATGACACACAAACACTGCGGCTTGGCGGATATGGTTATCCCGTGCCGGGGACATTTTCCTGATATTCTGTACTCATAGCCGGCAATGGACGTTCTCCTCCGGAGTGCATAATGCCGCTGTCCTCTGCTCATCTTCGCGCTGGACGGAAGATGAATATTGCCCCCAGCAGAAAACACCCCCGCAGGCAATATGCCTGCGGGGGTGTTTTTATTCTGCCTGTGTTTTGGGAAAGCGCAGGGTGATCGTTGTCCCCTCGCCCAGAGCGCTCTGCATCTCGATCTCCGCGTGATGCATTGCCGCTCCATGCTTAACGATAGACAGCCCAAGCCCGGTGCCGCCGGTCATCTTGCTGTGGCTCTTGTCCACGCGGTAAAACCGCTCGAACACGCGCTGCTGGTCCGCAGGCGCAATACCGATTCCGGTATCCGCCACGCGCACAAAAGGCGCTCCGTTTTCCACGCCGGTTTCAAGCCGCACACTGCCGTTTGGATTGTTGTAGGCAATCGCGTTATCCGCAAGGTTGAAAATCATCTGTTCCAGCGTACGGCGCTCGCCGGATACCGTTACCGGCTTTCCGCCAATACTGAGCCTGATCTTGTGCGCCGCCGCCTTATGCTGCAGCCGGTCGCGCACCGTGCCGCACAGGACGCTGAGTTCAACCGGTTCAAACGCCGCCGGGGCGCCGCCCTCATCCAGCTGCGACAGACGGATAATATCTTCGATCAGCGTCAGCAGCCGCTGTGCCTCTGAACGGATTTTCCCCGCAAACGGAATGATATCCTCCGGCCGGACAATGCCGTTTTCCATGATCTCGGCATAGCCCATGATGCTGGTCAGCGGGGTTTTGAGCTCGTGCGACACATTTGCAGTGAACTCCTGCCGCTGGCGTTCCGCCTGGTCGCGCTCGGTAATGTCGACCATGAACAAAACCGCGGCATGCCCCTGCCCATCCTCCGCAACCGAACTTGCCGTCAGCGAATAGACACGGCCGTCCTTTTCCATGCGCCCATGTACACTTTTGCCGCCCAGAGCCGCCTCTACCACCCGGATATATTCCGGGTCACGGCACAGCGTCATATAGCCTCCGCTCGCGCTGTCCTTGGGGAACAGCGCGCAGACCGCACGGTTTGCGAACAGGATGTCCCCCTGTGCGGAAAAAAGGATCAGCCCTTCATCCATCCGGGCGGTAATATCGTCAAATTCCGCCTGCCGGCGCTTGAGTTCGTTCATCTGGGAATCGATTTTATGGTTCTGTTTATCCATGCGGTGCAGCAAAGGCGATAATTCGTCATATGCGTCATTTTTCAGCGGTGCATGCAGGTCGAGCGATACGATCGGCTCCAGGAAAACATGGGTCAGCCAGCTGGCCAGAAGCGCCGCCACCAAGAGTGCGAGAAGGACGATCAGCACAATCCACGGAGAGGCGGTCGACAACGCGCCAAGCGCACTGTCTGCCGTGGACGAAACGCGCAGCACCGTTCCGTTTCCCAGACGCAGCGCATAGTAATAGGTCTGTTCCGAAAGCGTTGCCGACAGTCTGCTGGATTCGCCTACGCCGTTTTCCAATGCATCTGCGACTTCCGGACGGGCTGCATGGTTCTCCATCTCTTCCGCATCACTCTCATTGTCATAGAGGACCGTCCCATCCGCATCGATCAGTGTGATGCGGTCTGCATACACTTGTCCAATGCGCCCCAGCTCTTCCCAGTCATTATCCTGCACAACCGCAGCAATATAGTTGCATTCATTTGCCAGACGGCCCCGCATATCATGCGACAGCCCGGAATGAACCGCAATCAGCAGCAGGGATGCAGTCAGCAGCAACGTGACCAGTGCGGTCAGAAAAATACTGCCGAATACGCGTTTTCTCATCCGTGGTCTCCCATGCGGTAACCTACGCCGCGCACGGTTTCGATCATCGAGCCGCCCGTACCCAGCTTCTGCCGCAGCGTGCGGATGTGCACATCCACTGTGCGGGTCTCACTCTCATTGCCATAGCCCCAGATATTTTCCAGCAGCACATCGCGCGTCAGCACTGCACCGCGGTTTTTCATCAGCAGGCACAGCAGCTGGTATTCCTTCAAGGTCAGCTGCACCTCGTTCTCTCCGACATACACGCTGTGCGCCCGCTCATCGACGCAGATGCTGCCCGCAACCAGCAGATGAGATTCCTCCTGCTCCTGCGTCTCACCCTGTGTGCGGCGCAGCACCGCGCGGATCCGGGCGACCAGTTCCATCATGCCGAATGGCTTGGCAATGTAATCATCCGCCCCGCTGTCCAGCCCGATCACCTTATCATACTCCGTGTTTTTTGCAGTCACCAGGATGACCGGCAGCTTTGCTGTTTCCGGTGCGGCGCGCAGCTGCCGCAGGATCGAGATGCCATCCTCACCGGGGAGCATAATATCCAGAAGGACCAGCTGCGGCTTTTCCATGCGCAGCGCCTCAAACAACGCTGCACCATCCGCAAATCCGCGCGCTTCCAGCCCGGTGTTCTGCAGCGTATAGACAACCAGCTCCCGGATGCCTGTATCGTCCTCCACGCAAAAAATCATGCGTTTCCTCCTCAAAAGCCGCCCCGTTGCGGCAATATCAAACCCAACTTCCGCGCCATCCGGCGCACATGTAACAGAAAATCACTGCTCCGCAGTGATTTTCACAAAAATACGGGCAGGCTCCGCCCGTACAGCGCGCGGACATTCCGCCATGGAATGCCCCGCGCCGCTTTTTGTCAATCAGTCATGCGTCCCCTTATGCGTGCCGGTAATGGAAAACTCCACCCATTCTGCAATATTGGTCGCATGGTCACCGATGCGCTCCAGGTATTTTGCGATCATCAGGATATCCAGCACACGCTCTCCGTCATCCGAATTCTGTGCGATTTCCGCAATCAGATCCTTTTTGCACTCGGTAAACAGATTATCCACCACATCGTCATACTCGATCACGCTCCATGCGAGCGACAGATCGCGGCGCACGAACGCATCCAGGCTGTCGGTAACCATCTTGATGGTCGCCTGCGCCATTTCCTCGATGTGCTTATTATGCCCGCATGCCCCGGACAGGAAGGTGACAATCTCCGCAATGTCGCTCGCCTGGTCGCCGATGCGCTCGATATCCGTGATCATCTTAAGCACGGACGAGATCAGACGCAGGTCACTCGCGACCGGCTGCTGCTGAAGCAGAAGCTTTAAGCACATGGACTCGATCTCGCGCTCCTTGCGGTCGATCTCCTGATCGATGCGGATAGCCGAAGCGGCAAGCTTGACGTCCCCGTTGAGCAGCGCCTTGACCGAGCTGGCGATCGCATTTTCGCAAAGCGCGCCCATGGCGATCAGCTCGTTGTTCAGCTCCATGAGCTGGGTGTCGAAACGGTTTCTCATCAGCCGAACCTCCCCGTGATATAATCCTCAGTGCGCTTGTCCTTCGGCATGGAGAACAGGCTTTCCGTATCGCCCGCCTCGATCATATCGCCCAGCAGGAAAAAGGCGGTCGTATCGGACACACGGGTCGCCTGCTGCATATTGTGCGTCACCATGACAATAGTATAATCTTTTTTCAGCTCTAAAACAAGGTCTTCGATCTTTGCAGTCGAAATCGGGTCAAGCGCAGAGGTCGGCTCGTCCATCAGCAGCACCTCCGGATCGGCCGCCAAAGCGCGCGCAATGCAGATACGCTGCTGCTGGCCGCCGGACATGGACAGCGCAGACTTTTTCAGGCAGTCCTTGGTCTCGTCCCAGATCGCAGCATGGCGCAGCGAGGTCTCGACGATCTCGTCCAGCTTGACACGGTTTTTGATGCCGTGCGTACGCGGGCCGTATGCAATATTATCGTAGATCGACATCGGGAACGGATTGGGCTTCTGGAACACCATGCCCACGCGCTTGCGCAGCAGGTTTACATCGCAGTCATGGTAAATGTCCTCGCCGTCCAGCCGGATGTCGCCCGTGATCTTGCAGCCTTCCACCAGGTCGTTCATGCGGTTGAGCGAGCGCAGCAGGGTGGACTTGCCGCAGCCGGACGGGCCGATAAACGCCGTGATCTCATTTGCCTTGATGTTTAAGTCAATATCGTGCAGGGCATGGAAATCTCCGTAATAGAGGTTCATGTCCTTGATCTCAATTTTATTCTGCTCCATGGCTTCCTCCGATTACTTTTTGGTCAGCTTTTTGGCAACTAACGCCGAGAGCGCATTCATCAGCAGCACGACGACCAGCAGCACGACTGCAGTCGCGTACGCTTCGTTCATGTGCAGGCCCTCGCCGGACAGGACATACATGTGGATCGCCAGTGTACGGCCGGACTGGAACAGGCCGGGGATCTGCGCCATCGTGCCCGCAGTAAAAATCAGCGCGGCGGTCTCGCCGACGATACGGCCGATCGCCAGGATGATGCCGGACAGGATGCCGGGCATCGCGCTCGGCAGCACGATGCGGAACACCGTGCGCAGGCGGCCGGCGCCCAGGCCGAACGAGCCCTCGCGGAAGGTATCCGGCACGGCCATCAACGCTTCCTCTGCGGTGCGCATGATGAGCGGCAGGATCATGATCGCCAGCGTCATGCCGCCCGCGATCAGCGAGTAGCCCCAGTGCAGCTGGGTGACAAAGAACAGCATGCCGAACAGGCCGTACACGATGGACGGGATGCCGGACAGCGTCTCAGTCGTGATGCGGATCAGATTGACCAGCTTGTTGCCGCGCTTGGCATACTCATTGAGGTAAATGGCGGTGAACAGGCCGAGCGGTACGGCGATGACCAGCGCGAGCAGGGTCATCTCAACCGTGGTAATGATCGCCGGCATCATGGATACGTTGTCCGAATTGTAGGTCCACTCAAACAGAGAAAGCTTGAGGTTCGGGATGCCGTTGATCAGGATGTAAGCGATCAGGAACAGCAGCACGGCAAACGTGATGACCGCCGCTGCATAAACCAGCCCTTTCTGCACGCGCGCCTTGCCGCGCCCGTACAGCTTTTTGGGCTGCTCCTTTGCCTTGGTTTCGACTTTTTCC
>NBJMR02800__coassemble_1988_pt1 | contig 18800 bp, 19 predicted proteins | sample NBJMR02800__metabat2_high_PE_027 | metagenome-assembled genome bin NBJMR02800 | reverse complement strand
TTCCTGTGTTTGTTGTCTCATAGCGCGATATCAATCTATTGCACGATGCCGCTCCCCGCTTCGCTGCGTCTTGCGTACCCCGGGCTGCTGTGCTATGATACTGGCAGATAAGAGGTGGTATGCTGTGAAGCGCTGTATTGCAGTCACCGGAATAGCAAACGGATCATATTTTATCAGGAGGTATCCCATATGTCTATTCCGGAAAATACAATCTATCCCCGCACGGGCGACCGTGAAACCGTCTATCTGAAAAACGTCGTCACCGATCCGAACATCACGGTCGGCGACTGGACGATGTACAACGATTTTGTAAACGACCCGCGGCAGTTTGAGCGGAACAACGTGCTGTACCACTATCCGGTCAACCGGGACCGGCTGGTGATCGGCAAATTCTGCTCGATCGCCTGCGGCGCGCGTTTCCTGTTCACCAGCGCCAACCACACCTTGCGTTCGCTTTCCACCTATCCCTTCCCTCTGTTCTTCGAGGAATGGGGGCTGGACAAGGCAAACGTGACCGACGCCTGGGACAACCGGGGCGATATCATCATCGGCAACGATGTGTGGATCGGCTACGAAGCCGTGATCCTCTCCGGCGTCACGATTGGCGACGGCGCGGTCATCGGCGCCCGCGCGGTGGTCACCAAAGATGTGCCACCTTACACCATTATAGGCGGCGTGCCTACCAGGCCCATCCGCAAGCGGTTCGACGATAACACCATCGCCGCCCTGCTCCGGCTCCGTTGGTGGGACTGGCCGCGCGAGCGCATCGCGCGCAATCTCCCCGCCATACAGGCCGGACGGCTCGACCAGTTGACGTAAGCATACCCGCAAAAAGCGCGCTTTGCAATGCAAAGCGCGCTTTTATCATAATGGGCGATACTGCCTCTTGTTGTTGGACTGTCCGGGAGCCTGCGCGGTATTCCGTCCCACAGGGCCGAACAGATTTTTATATGCCTTCCCATGAAGAAGTTCTATAGTGAAAAGGGTCTGTTCCCTTGCTGTGATTATAGAATACAACATCTATATGTCAGAAGTTTGGCGAATCTTTGAAGGAACTGTAAACACTTTTCCGCGGCAACCAATAGTTGACAGATGCTTGGTAGACACCCGGTTGTATTTCTTGTATGATTACGGCATGAAAGGTGGTGTCCATTATGGAACTTGGTTCCCGTATCCGCGCGCTGCGCACCGAGCGGCAGTTATCTCAGGAGCTCGTTGCTGAACAGCTGCATGTTTCCCGGCAGGCGGTCGCAAAATGGGAAAGCGGCGCTTCCCTGCCCAGCACGGCCAATTTGCTTGCCTTATGCGAATTATTCGGCGTGTCGCCCGAGCAGCTTACTGCGCCGGCGCCTGTGCAGCAGCCAATGCATCGGCGCTGTACGGCCCCATTTGTGCTGTTCTCCTTGGCGCTCATCCTGCTTCTCGCAGGGGCGGCGATGCTTTGGCGGCAAAGCCAGTTGCCAAACAGCATCATCGGCTATGCCGATGCCGCGACCGGGCTGTACGTTGCCGGTGCTTCCCCCCTGCCGTTTCTGCTGTTCGGCGCAGGAGCGCTGCTGGCGGCGGGTGGCGCAGCGCTCCTGCTACGGGCAAAGCGACAAGCGCCGGGCAAATAATGCATTGTCTCATCTTGCGCAAAACAGGAAAAAAGAGCAGATGCTTTTGCATCTGCTCTTTTTGAATCTCATCTTAGCGGTATCTTTTCTTCTTCGCGCGCGCAGCCTCAGACTTCTTGCGACGCTTGACGCTCGGGCTTTCATAATGCTCACGCTTGCGGAGCTCGGAAAGCGTACCCGCCTTGGCGCACGAACGCTTAAAACGGCGCAGCGCGCTGTCAATAGACTCGTTTTCCTTGATGCGGATCTCCGACACAGTTTTCCCTCCCTCCGCGCGTTCCCCTATGGAGGAACACTTTGCACGGCTTCCTGTACCTCCGGCACAAAAAACCGTAAGAATATTATATCTGTTTTTACCGTCTGTGTCAATAACAAAGTTCACAGATCACAGATAGTGCAAATTTTACAACAGGGTCACCAGCAGCACGATCACGCCCAGCGCGATACGGTACCAGCCGAACACCTTGAAGTCGTGCTTGCGTATGTAGCCCATCAGGAACTTGATGACCACGACCGAGGTCAGAAATGCGACCAGCGTACCGGCGCCCAACACCAGCAGTTCCGCCCCGGTAAATGAAAAGCCGAACTTCAGCAGCTTGATCGCACTCAGGCCAAACATAACCGGCACGGCCAGGAAAAAGGTAAACTCCGCTGCTGCTACACGTGAGACGCCGATCAGCAGCGCGCCAACAATCGTAGCGCCCGAACGCGAGGTGCCCGGGATGATGGAGAGCACCTGGAATAAGCCGATGATGAACGCCGTGCGATAGGTGATATCCTCCAGCCGCGGAACCGTGGGGACCTGATGCTTGTTCCACGTCTCGATCACAATAAACGCAACGCCGTACACGATCAGCATCGCCGCGATCACCGGCGCCGTGTGCAGATGCGCTTCGATATAGTCGTCAAACAGCAGCGTCACAATGGCGCCGGGGATACACGCGACGACCACCTTGAGCCACATGGAGATCGTATCCATTTTAATCAGCGGCTTGGAGCGGTCCTCCAGTTGGATGGGAATCATCTTTTTCCAGAAAAACACCACGACCGCCAATATCGCGCCCAGCTGGATCACGACAAAGAACATTTCCTTGAAGCTGTCGCTCATGTTCAGCGTCAGGAATTCATCTACCAGCAGCATATGGCCTGTGCTGCTGATCGGCAGCCATTCCGTAATTCCTTCTACGATCCCCAGGAAGATCGCCTTTAAGATTTCGATCAAGTCCATACTCCCTTCCGTCCGGCAGCAGTCCGGCAGCTTTCCGCCCTGCTGCTATACCCATATAAAAGGGGGAGGCAGCCGTCCAGCGGCATTGCCTCTCCCCCGACTTCTTGATTGGTTTGGTCAGCGAACAACCAGATTGACGATCTTGCCCGGCACGACGATCTGCTTGACCATCTGCTTGCCCTCGACCGCATGCTGCACCTTTTCCTCGGCCAGTGCGGTATCGATGGCAACCTGCTTGTCGCAGTCCACCGGCAGCTTGATCGTGCACTTGAGCTTGCCGTTGACCTGCACCGCGATCTCGACCGTATCCTCGACCGTCTTGGCCTCGTCATACTGCGGCCACGGCGCGATGGAGAGCAGGCCCTCCCCGCCCATCTGCTGCCACAGCTCCTCAGTGATGTGCGGCGCAAAGGGGTTCAGCAGCGTCAGGAAGGCCATATACTCGGCGCGGTTGACGCCTTTATCATAGAATTCGTTGAGCATGGTCATGAGTGCTGCGATCGCGGTATTAGCCTTGAGGCTGTCCGCATCCTCGCCGACCTTCTTGATCGTGCGGTGCATGAGTACCTCATGCTCCTTGGAATACGTGTCGCCGTCCTGCACCTTTTCCGCCAGCGCCCACACGCGCTCGAGGAAGCGGCGGCAGCCCTTGATCGACTTCGGGCTCCACGGCGCTGCCTTCTCGAAGTCGCCGATGAACATCTCGTACAGGCGCATGGTGTCCGCGCCGTAGGTATCGACGATCTCGTCCGGGTTGACGACATTGCCGCGGCTCTTGGACATTTTCTCGCCGTTTTCGCCCAGGATCATGCCGTGGCTGGTGCGCTTGGCATACGGCTCCTTGGTCGGCACCACGCCGATGTCATACAGGAACTTGTGCCAGAAGCGGCTGTACAGCAGGTGAAGCGTGGTATGCTCCATGCCGCCGTTGTACCAGTCGACCGGCGACCAGTATTCGAGCGCCTCTTTAGAGGCGAGCGCCTTGTCGTTGTGCGGGTCCATATAGCGCAGGAAATACCAGGACGAGCCTGCCCACTGGGGCATGGTGTCAGTCTCTCGCTTGGCCGGGCCGCCGCAGCACGGGCAGGTCGTGTTGACCCAGTCGGTCATGTGCGCGAGCGGGGATTCGCCGTTGTCGGTCGGCTCATAGGTGTGCACATTGGGCAGCTCAAGCGGCAGCTGATCCTCCGGGACCGCTACATAGCCGCACTTGTCGCAGTGTACGATCGGGATGGGCTCGCCCCAGTAGCGCTGGCGGGAGAACACCCAGTCGCGCAGCTTATACTGCACCTTGGCACGGCCGATGCCCTTCTGCTCGAGCCATTCGATCATGGCCGGGATCGCGTCCTTGACCGTCTTGCCGTTTAAGAAGTCCGAGTTGACCAGGATGCCGGTCTCGTCCTTGGCGGTGAAGGCAGCCTTCTGCACATTCTCGCCGCCCGAGACGACCTCGATGATCTCGCAGCCGAACTTCTTGGCAAATTCCCAGTCGCGGTCGTCATGCGCCGGCACGGCCATGATCGCGCCCGTGCCGTAGCCCATCAGGACATAGTCAGATACGAAAATCGGGATCTGCTTGCCGTTAACAGGGTTGATGGCTGCCACACCGTCGAGCTGGACGCCAGTCTTGTCCTTGTTGAGCTCGGTGCGCTCAAAATCGGACTTACGCGCCGCTTCCTCGCGATAGGCGCGCACCGCGTCTATGTTTGCGAGCTTATCCGCCCACTTCTCAACCGCCGGATGCTCGGGCGAGATGACCATATAGGTCGCGCCGAACAGCGTGTCCGGACGGGTGGTATAGACGGTCAGGGTATCTCCCTCGGTAGTCTTGAAGTCCACCTCTGCGCCGGTCGAGCGGCCAATCCAGTTGCGCTGCTGCACCTTGACGCGCTCGATGTAATCCACATCGTCCAGATCGTCAATCAGGCGCTGCGCGTACTTGGTGATGGCCAGCATCCACTGGCTCTTGGTCTTGTGCACAACCTCGCTGCCGCAGCGCTCGCACACGCCGTTAACGACCTCTTCATTCGCCAGCACGCACTTGCAGGACGTACACCAGTTGACGTTCATTTCCTTCTTGTAAGCCAGGCCGTGCTTGAACAGCTGCAGGAAGATCCACTGGGTCCACTTGTAGTAGTTCGGGTCGGTGGTGTTGATCTCGCGCGACCAGTCGAACGACAGGCCGAGCGCCTTGAGCTGGCTCTTGAAACGCGCGATGTTCTTCTTGGTCACCTCGGCCGGATGGACGTGGTTTTTGATGGCATAGTTCTCGGTCGGCAGGCCGAACGCGTCCCAGCCCATCGGATAGAGCACATTATAGCCCTGCATGCGCTTCTTGCGCGCGACGATATCCAGCGCGGTGTACGAGCGCGGATGGCCGACGTGCAGGCCCTGGCCGGACGGGTACGGGAACTCGACGAGCGCGTAAAACTTCTCCTTGTCGCTGCCGTTCTCGGCCTCGAAGCAGTGCGCCCCGTCCCAGATGTCCTGCCACTTCTTTTCGACTTGTTTATGATCGTACTTCAACGGAATTTCCCCCTAAAGTGAGTGTTTTATTTCAGGCGCGGCAACGCGGCGGACACGCTTTTTGCGCCCGCCGCATCCCGTTTTTATTCTTCGATGCCCAGTTCGGCCAACGGCACAGGGATGCCGTCCTTCCACAAATTCTCCAGATTATAGAATTTGCGCGCCTCGGGCATGAACACATGCAGCACCACGCAGCCATAGTCCAGCAGCATCCACTGCGCGGATTCGTAGCCCTCCGTGTGGTGGACCAGCGTTTCATGATCGTATTTGAGCCGCCATTCGACATTATCCGCCAGCGACTTGACCTGCGTGGTCGAGGTTGCAGAGCAGATGACAAAATATTCGGTCAGCTCGGTCAGGCGCTCGACCTGCAGGACCTGGATGTCCACGCCTTTCTTTTCAAGCAACGCCTCGCAAATCGCTTTTACAGTCTGTTTCGCAGTCAAATTCACAAACTCCTTTTTCTACTTCTTATGCTTCCGGATCGACCGGTACGGACGTATCGCCGCCCGAGGTTTCCCCGCCGCCGGTGCCCGGGTCGGTCGTGCCGCCGCCGGTGTCACCGCCGCCTGTGGTTTCCCCGCCGCCGGTATCGCCGCCGGCACCCGGGTCAGTCGTATCGCCGCCGGTATCGCCGCTGCCGGTGGTTTCCCCGCCGCCGGTATCGCCACCGCCTGTAGTTTCGCCGCCGGTATCACCGCCGCCCGTGGTCTCTCCGCCGCCGGTATCACCGTTTCCTGTGGTCTCTCCACCGCCGCTTTCGCCGCCGCCTGACGGTTCTTCATAGCCGGTGTCCGGCTCCGTGTAGTCTCCGCCGGTATCGCCCCAGACATAGTTGTCATCCGGATCCGAACTGTAATCCACGCTGCCGCCGGAGTAGCTTTCCGGCCCGCTCACCATATCGAGAGTGGTGATGTCCTCTTCATATGGATTGAAATACTGGTTGACCAGCTTAAGCGTCTCGTCATAATACGGGAAGAAGAACGAGTATGCCGTGGAAGTCCCCGCAGTACTCATCGCACCATACCCGGGCAGGGTGAAGAACTGGATCTTGCTGTTGTCGATCTGCAGCGCCTGCATGCCCATCCAGAGCAGCTCGCCCGCTGTCAGATCGGTTTTTACGTTATTGAATACCGCCTCCGCGATCGAGGGGATCTTGGTGATGTTGGACAGGGTGAGCACCTGGCTTGCCAGTTCCTTGAGGAACGCCTGCTGGGTCGCTACACGGCCCTCATCGCCGTTCGGGTACTGCACCGAGTAGTCGTTGTTGTGGCGCCAGCGCAGGAACTCCACGACCTGTTCGCCATCGAGATGCTGCATGCCGGCATCCAGATCAATATGCAGATCCTGCGAGGGGTCGTCATACTCCATGCGGAAAGGGATCTCATAATCCACGCCGCCGATCGCATCCACGATTGCCGCAATACCGTCAAAGTTGACGATCACATATTTGTCCGGCTGGAAACCCATCAGCCGTTCGATCTCGCGCTTGGTCTGCTCGATTCCGCCCATCGCGTAGGCCGCATTGATCTTGCGGCTTGCGCCGCTCGCCGAGTTGTTGCACATGGTATCGCGCGGGATGTTCATGATATTGACGGTCTTCGCATTGGTGTCCATCGTCGCAACCATAAGCGCATCAGTTCGCGTCTCATCTTCATCCACAGCGCCGATCACAAAGGTGAACACGTCGTCGATGCGCGTGCCCGAGTTGAGCAGGCCGTCCACATTGATCTTATCGCCGTTTTCCTTGTCCTTGATAGTGGGATCATTCGCCTGCGGCGGACGGATAAAGATGGCAGCAGCTGCCGCCACACTGGCCAGCAGGGCGATCACAACCACTGCCGTAATAATGATGCGGTTGCGCTTTTGCTTTTTAGTAAGCTGTTTTTTGACCTTTTTCCCTTTTTTCCCGACAGGCTTAGGTGCGGTCTGCACCGCATGCGGCCTGTCTGCCCCTTGCTGGGAAGCTGCCGGAGCACGATATGCCGGTGCTTCGCTGCTTCGTTTTGCGCGGCTCTTGCTGTTTTTATGTCCGCCGCTGCCTCCGAAAAGTTTCAAACGATTTCTGCCTCCAGTGTTCATTCATCGCGCCAGCGGACACCCTGCCGTATCATATCGTTGTATGCGGCAATGGTATCGCTGTGAATCAGCTTTCCACGCGCGACCAGCTCGGTCAACGTCTGGTCGTAGCAATAGAGCAGGGCGCGGTCGATATCAACCTTCGCCAGCTCGCGCGCCTTTTCCACGCCGGGAAAATCGCGTGTTTCCTCGATGTAATCCGCCAAATAAAGGATTTTATCCAGCAGGGTCATGCCATGCCGCCCGGTGGTGTGGCAGGCGATTGCGGTGCAGACATCCTCGGGCATGCCGTATTCCTCCCGCGCGATCGCCGCCGCAGTTTTCCCGTGCAGCATTTTCGGCTCACTTTTTTCGACGGTACAGGGTATTATACCGTATTTCTCACATAAATTCAACTGTTCCTGCGGAGAAAGATGCTTAGTTATGTCATGCAGTATCCCGGCGACGGCGGCTTTTTCCGGGTCTCCCCCGTACTTTCCGGCCAGCCAGACAGCCGCCCGCTCCACGCCCAGCGAATGCTGGTACCGGTATCCCTTCAGTCTGGAAAGGATGCCCTTTCTCATTTCCTCGTTACACAACATAACCTTGACCCGCCTTTCTTTTATACCGATTTTTCTATTGTCAGTACCCATACAGGTGATTTCGCTCGATATAATCCGCAACTGCGGGCGCGGTATAGCGGCGCAGCGCGCCGCCCTGCCGCAGCTCGGTCGACGAAATGGTCAGGCTTTCGCCCCGGACCAGTTCGATTTTGGCGTCCATTGTCTTACGCAGCAGCAACGCCTTCTCCGCGATCGCCGCCCAGTCCTCATCCTCCCGCGCGCACACGGCCAGCGTGCACAGGCGCGCAATCTCCTCCGGCGCGCGCCAGATGCGGTCAAACGAGAGCAGCATATCCGTACCCACGATCAGGTACAGGCCGTCCTCGCCCCGCGCGTACAGCGCGCGCAGCGTATCGACGGTATAGCTCGCGCCGCCGCGGTCGACCTCGATCGTATCGAGCCGCGCCCAGGGTGCGTCCGCTGTCAGCAGGCGCACCATCTCACAGCGGTCTGCTGCGGTGGCGGTGTCCTCCGGCAGTCGCTTGTGCGGCGGGATGTTGGTCGGGATGAACAGCACCTTGTCCAATCCGAGTGCATCTTTCGCCAGGCAGGCGGCATGCAGGTGCCCCAGATGCGGCGGGTTGAAAGTCCCGCCGAGTATCCCCGTCCTCATTTGACGAGTACGATCCTGCGCTTGTCTTTGTCCCGCGCCTGGCGGTACAGGACGAATTTGGAGCCGATGCGCTGCACGGTGTCTGCCCCGGTCGCTTCGCTCAGCGCCTCTGCGACCGTGCGCGGGGTGAGCATGGCGCTCTCAAGCACCTTGCCCTTGACCAGCTCATGTGCCTCAAGCAGCTGGTCGAGCTGACGCTCGACCGCGTCGGTCACACCCTCCTTGCCGATGATCAGCGTATCGGCGAGCGGATTTGCCAAAGCGCGCAGCTGGGCGCGCTGTTTGGTTGTCAGCATAAAATGAATTCTCCTTGTTGATGATTGATACACATTTCGCGGCTTACAGCCGTGCTTCCAGTTCCTCGCGCAGCTTGCGCAGCGCGCGGCCGCGGTGGGAGATCCGGTTCTTGGTCTCCGGCGGCAGCTCACCGAACGTGCAGCCGTATGCCGGCACATAGAACAACGGGTCGTACCCGAAGCCGCCCTCGCCGTGGCTCTCGCGGAGCAGCTCGCCCTCGCATTCGCCGCGCACGGTGAGCGTCCCGCCATCCGGCAGCACACACGCGATCGCACACACGAACCGGCAGGCGCGGTCGTCCTTGTCCGACATGTTCTGTAATAGTAACGTATTGCGGTCGAGATCGGTTCCCTCGCAGTAGCGCGCGGAGTAGATCCCCGGAGCGCCGCCCAGTGCGTCTACGCACAGGCCGCTGTCGTCCGCGATCGCGGGCAGGCCGGTGAAATCCGCCGCGCTTTTCGCCTTGATCATGGCGTTTTCCTCAAAGGTCGCGCCATTTTCCTCAGGTTCGGGTGCGTTTTCAGGCAGCGGGACGACTTCGATATCCAGCCCGCTCAGGATGGCCGCCATTTCCGCCATCTTTTTTTTGTTGTGGGAGGCGAGTACGAATTGCATTACAGACTCTCCCCCATCACCTTGCTCTGCACCCTGCACAGGCGCGCGCAGCCGCGCTTGCCGAGGCCGAGCAGCTTTTTCAGCTCGGTGTCCGAAAACGGACGGCCCTCGCCCGTGCCCTGCACCTCGATAAACTGCCCCGCCGAGGTCATGACGACGTTGCAGTCCACGATCGCGTGGCTGTCCTCGGCGTAATTGAGGTCGAGCACCGCCTCGTCCTCAAAAATGCCGACTGAAACCGCCGCGACCTGCGCGGTAAGCGGCATGGTTTCGATCACGCCTTCATCCAGCAGCTTTTTGCACGCGAGCCACAGGGCGACAAACCCGCCCGTGATGGATGCGCAGCGCGTGCCGCCGTCCGCCTGGATAACGTCGCAGTCGATCGTGATCTGACGCTCGCCGAGCGCTGCACGGTCGACCACCGCGCGCAGGCTGCGCCCGATCAGGCGCTGGATCTCGCTCGAGCGGCCGTCCAGCTTGAGGCTCTTGATATCTCGCTTTTTACGCGTATTCGTAGCACGGGGCAGCATGGCGTACTCTGCCGTCACCCAGCCGAGGCCCTTCCCCTCAAGGAAGGGCGGCACCTTATCCTCGACCGAGGCAGTGCAGATCACCTTGGTGTTGCCCATTTCGACCAGCACCGAGCCTTCGGCGTACATGGTATAGTTCGTTGTGATTTTCACCGGGCGCATCGCGCCTGCGGTTCTTCCGTCCGGTCTCTGCATCATTCGTTTCCTCCTTGTTCGGGCAGCAGCGCTTCCAGGAAGGATGCGCGGTCGAAGTCGATCAGGTCGTCAATGCCCTCGCCCACGCCGACCAGCTTGACCGGCACACCGAGCCCAGCCGAGATCGCAATGACGATGCCGCCCTTGGCGGTGCCGTCCAGCTTGGTCAGGATAATGCCGGTGAGGTGCGCGGCCTTATTGAACTCCTCTGCCTGGTGTACGGCGTTCTGCCCGGTGGTTGCGTCCAGCACGAGCAGGGTCTCGCGCGATGCGTCCGGCAACTCGCGCGAGATGACGCGGTCGATCTTGGCCAGCTCGTTCATCAGGTTGGCCTTGTTGTGCAGGCGGCCCGCGGTGTCCACGATGATGACATCGCTGCCGCGCGCCTTGGCCGCGGAGATCGAGTCAAATACGACCGCCGCCGGATCGGCGCCCTCGCCGTGACGCACGATGTCCGCACCCGCGCGTTTTGCCCAGATTTCAAGCTGGTCAGCCGCCGCCGCGCGGAAGGTGTCCGCCGCACTCAGCATGACCTTTTTGCCCTCGCTGACATAGCGGGCTGCCAGCTTGCCGATCGACGTGGTCTTGCCCACGCCGTTGACGCCGATCACCAGGATGACCGCGGGCTTACCCGAAACGTCCAGCGGCTGGTTGTCCAGCATGTTGTCGGTCAGCACCTCGCGCAGCAGGTCGCGCAGCTCAGGCGCGGTGGTAATCTTCCGGAGCTTTGCGCGCTTTTCCACCTCGGCGACGATCTTCGCGGAGGTCTCCGCGCCTACGTCGGACAGGATAAGCGCTTCTTCCAGCTCTTCGAGCAGATCCGCGTCGATCTTGACGAACGCCGCGAACACGTTGTCCAGCGAGCGGTTCACTGCATCGCTGGTTTTCTGTAAACCTTGCTTGATTTTGTCAAATAATCCCATTTTACTCTCCTAACTATGGCCTGTTTGAAAAATCGAAACCACTGTCTTTTTTCAAACAAGGCCTAATTTTTTCAAACCGCTGTTATCCGATGCCCCCTGCGGTGATGCACACCATGAGCAGGAAAATCCGGCGGCAAATCCCCAGCCGAGCAGCGTGTTTTCCCGCTGTTCCTGTGCAGTATTTTCTGGACGCTGCACCGCGCGCCGGATCAGCCCGGTAAGCGTCCCCACGAACACGAACGGCCAGACAAACCAAGTGGCCGCACAAATCCAAGCCAACACTTGAAATACAGTCCCGAACATCGATTCTTCCTCCTTCTCCGCTGCGCGGTTACTTCACTGCCCTGCCGTTCCGGCTAATAGCCTATAACCGTCACAGCAGTGCAGAACATAACCAGCAGGGATGCCCCGCCGAGGATCTCGCAGTACAGCTCCTTCTTTTTCCGCTGTTCCTGCGCGGCCGCGTCCTCGTCATCCGGCGCACGCATATAGAAGATCGTGCGCTTCAGGCAGAAAACGAACGCAAACGGCCATACAAACCACGAGACCATCCCGATCGCTCCAAAAACCTGAAAAAACGAATCAAACAGCATCTCTATCCCCCATCTCTTTACCGGATCACCTTACCCAGCTGCTTCTCCGCCTCGGCGAGGTTGAGCATGAGCATTCTGGACACGCCCTGCTCCTGCATGGTCACGCCGTAGAGCATGTCGGCCTCCTCCATGGTGCCGCGGCGGTGCGTGATAACGATGAACTGCGTCGAATCGGTCAGCCGCCGGATGTACTGTGCAAACCGTGCGACGTTGACGTCGTCCAGCGCGGCCTCGATTTCGTCGAGCACGCAGAACGGCGTGGGCCGCAGCTTGAGGATTGCAAAATACAGCGCGATCGCCACGAACGCCTTTTCGCCGCCCGAAAGCAGCGTCAGCGTCTTGACCGCCTTGCCCGGCGGGGAGACGCGGATGTCGATGCCGCAGTTTAAGATATCCGAAGTATCCGCGAGCGACAGCTCGGCATGGCCGCCGCCGAAGATTTCGCGGAAGGTCTGCCCGAAATATGCATTGAGCTTGGCAAACGCGGAGGCGAAAATCTCCTTCATATTGACCGTGAGCTGTTCGATGACCTTGTACAGCTCCTTCTGCGCTTTTTCGAGGTCGTCCTTCTGCTCGCCCATAAAAGTATACCGTTCGAGCACCTGCCTGTATTCCTCGACCGCATCCAGATTGACGTTTCCGAGCGCGCGCATCTGCGTGCGCAGGTTTTTCGCCCGCTCCCTTGCGGCGGGCACATCTTCCAGCGGCCTTGCGACCTCGGCCGCAGGCGAGGGCGTCAGCTCATAGTTTTCCCACATTTTGTCCAAGATCTGTGCTTCCTCGGTTTTCAGCTGGCCGGCGCGGTTTTCCAGGCGCGCCGCCTCGCGCTCGAGGTTCAAAATTTCATCATTTTTGCCCTGCGCCTCGCGGTCGACCCGGGCGCGCTCGCCCTCGACCCGCTCGCGCTGGTTCATCTGTGCGGCGATCTGTTCGTTCAATCGGGCGGTAACCGTCCCGGTGTCCTCGCGCGTGGCTTCGGCATGCGCGAGCTCTTCAGTCAAGCGTGCGATCTCGGCCTCAAATCCTGCGATCGTGTCCGTCGTGCCAGATACGCCCGCGTCCAGTTCAGCCTTGAGCTGTTCGAGGTCGGCCAATGCGCGGGCTTCGCTCGCAGCCTCCGAGCGGTTTTCCGCAATCTCGGTCTGCAGCGACGCGGCCTGTGCAGTGTTGTCTGTTGCCTCGGCGGCGAGCTTGTCGATCGCCGCGCGGCATGCCGCGACCTGCGCTTCGGTCTGGTCATAGGCCTGCCGCGCGTCCGCCTCGCGGCTTTCGCACTGGGCGATGGTGTCCTGATACTGCTGCTTGGCAGCGGCGAGGTTGTCCCGCTCGAGCACGAGGTTATCGTATTGCAGCTGCAGGCTCTCGAGCAGCAGCCCATGCTGGGATACCGAGGCGCGCAGCCCGGCCTCCGACTGTTCAGCGCGGATGCGCTCGGCCTCAATGGCCTTGAGGTCGTAATCCAGTGCAGCAAGCTCGTCCTTGGCGGAACGGAAATCCTCCTCAGCCTCCGCGCGGCGCACCTCGAGTATTTTCACCTGTTCCTGCGCATCCCGCAGGCGGCCCGCACGGGCGAGCGCGCCCGTGCCGCGCGAGGCCGAGCCGCCGGTCATCGCGCCGCCGGCCTGCAAAATCTGGCCGTCCAGCGTGACGATGCGGAAGCGGTGGCCGTACGCCCTGGCGAGCGCAAGCGCGGTGTCCATATTTTCGGAAACGACCGTGCGTGCGAGCAGGTTCTGCACGATGGCCGCATAGCGTTTTTCAAAAGTGACCAGCCGGTCGGCAGTGCCGAAACAGCCCTTCTGCGTTTCCAGGCCGGTTTCCCGCAGCGTATTCGGGCGAATGGTGTCGATCGGCAGGAAGGTCGCGCGGCCGCCGTCCGTGCGCTTCAGATATTCAATGCAGCGCTTGCCGTCCGCCGACGTGTCCACCACGATGGAGGACGCGGACGCGCCAAGCGCCGTGTCGATGGCGGTGACGAACTTGTCCTCGGTCGCGATCAGTGCGGACACCGGGCCGTGCACACCGTGCATCGCCCCCCGTTCCACCTGATGCATGACCGACTTGACCGCGCGCGAAAAGCCTTCATAATCGCGCTGCATGTCGGACAGCATCTTGACGCGGTTTTTGGCATCAGTCAGCGCCGCCGTTGCTTTGGACAGCTCGCTTTGCAGGCTGTCCACCTTTTTGCGGCGGCTCTCCGCCTTAAGCGACACGCCCTGCACCTTATTCTTCGCACTCGCAAGCGTATCCAGGCAGTCGCGCATGCGCGCTTCCAGCGCCTCATGCGCTTGCTTTTCGCTGTCCAGCCGCTTGCCCGCGGTCTCGATATCAGCTGCGATGGTATCGCGCCGCCCATCCATGCTGGCAAGGCCGGTCTCGGCCGCCGTGCGGTCGATCTCCAGCGCGTGCAGCCGGTTCTGCTGCTCGGTGCGCGCCCTGACGGCTTCGCGCAGCACCGCCTCGGCCTGCCCTCGCTTTTGGGACTGCCCTGCCGCCTGCTGCGTCAGGTCATCCAGCCGCGCGGCCAGGCCCGCGTGTTTGGTGTCCAACAATTCGATGCGCGACCGGCGCTCCGCAAGCTGCGCGCCCAGATTCTGCGCCTGTTCGGCGCGCTGGGCGCTCTCGCGCTGCGCGCGGTCGATGTTGTCCTTGTTGTTCTGTATGTTGGCTTTGAGGACCGCCGCACGGCTCGCCTGCTCGGCGGCGCGCTGCTCGGTCTCGCGCAGCTGCTGCCGCAGGCGGTCGGCCTCGCGGTCGATCTCCCGCATATCGGCGGAAAGCTGCTCGGACTGCGCGTACAGCCCTTCCTGCGCCTGTTTGGCAGCGGAAAGCTGATCCGCACAGATTTTGGTGTCCTGCTCCAGCTTGGCGCTGTCTGCCTTGATGCGGTCGAGCGATAGAAGCCAAAGTGAAATCTCCAGCACGCGCAGCTCATCGCGCAGAAGCAGGAACTGCTTTGCTTTTTCCGCCTGCTTTTCAAGCGGCCCGACCTGACGCTCGAGTTCGTCATACAGGTCGCGGATGCGGGCGAGATTGTCCTCAGTGGCGGCGAGCTTGTGTTCCGCTTCCTCCTTGCGGTAGCGGAATTTGGTGATGCCGGCGGCTTCCTCGAAGATCTCGCGCCGGTCCTCGCTCTTGAGCGACAGGATCTCGTCAATACGGCCCTGCCCGATGATGGAATAGCCGTCGCGCCCCAAACCGGTATCCATGAACAGCTCATGGATGTCGCGCAGACGGCAGTGCTTTTTATTTAAGAAATACTCGCTCTCGCCCGAACGGTAATAGCGGCGGGTCACCATGATCTCGGTGAATTCCGAGCGGAACACGCCCTCGGAATTGTCCAGGATCAGCGAGACCTCGGCAAAGCCGACCGGCCCACGCTTAGCAGTGCCGCCGAAAATGACGTCCTCCATCTTGGCGCCGCGCAGAGAACGCGAGGACTGCTCGCCCAGCACCCAGCGGATAGCGTCCGATATATTGGATTTGCCCGAACCGTTCGGCCCGACGATCGCGGTCAGGCCACCGAGAAATTTGATCTCGGTCTTGTCCGGAAATGACTTAAAGCCCTGTAAAATCAGGCTCTTGAGAACCATGTAACACCTCTAACGTATATATGGTTTTATTTTACCACCGCAGGCCGTGCTTTTCAATGCGCAAACCCAGAATTTACACCCTGTCCACAAATCCGGCCTATCATGCTATAATGGAGACAGCTAACGGAATGTGTCAGGAGGAAGTAAGATGGAACAGCGCGAGCGGATCATCCGGCAATGGTTTGATATGTGGTTACAGGCAAGGGACAGCGGCATCCTGGACATTTTTGCGCCGGGCTGCGTATATACTGAAAGCTGGGGGCCGGAATATCACGGCGCAGCACAGGTCAAGCACTGGTTTGACGAGTGGAACACGCGCGGCCGCGTGCTGGTCTGGGATATCAAGCAGTTTTTCCATCAGGGCGACCAGACCGCAGTCGAATGGTATTTCAAAAACCGGATGCAGGACGGCCGCACAGAGGAATTCGACGGCATTTCGCTCATCCGCTGGACAGCGGGCGGTAAAATCGCCTCGCTCAAGGAATTCGGCTGCAATAAAAACACCTATGACCCGTATGCGGGCGGCCCCGCGCCCCGCTTCCGGAACGAAAAAATAAGCTGGTTTTGATTTGCCACATAAAAATCCCCCGTGACTTTGTCCCGGGGGATTTTTCTTTATTCCACGCCCATGGCCTTGAGCGCCTGCTTGGCTGCCATCTGCTCGGCTTCCTTTTTGCTCCGGCCGGTGCCGGATGCAAACACATTGGAGTTGAGCAGCAGTTCCATGGTGAAGCGCTTGTCGTGATCCGGGCCGGACTGCCCGGCAAGCCGGTACTCGAGCGTCTCCTGCTTGTTTTTCTGCACGATCTCCTGCAGCATGGTCTTGTAGTCCTTGAACGCACCGCCCGCGATCGCAACGTCCACCTTATGCGGGATAAAGCGCAGCACAAATGCGCGCGCAGGCTCAATGCCACCGTCCAGATAGATCGCGCCGAGCAGCGCTTCGGTCGCATCCGCCAGGATAGACGGCCGCTCGCGCCCGCCGCCGGTCTCCTCGCCGTGGCCCAGCCGGATCTCCTGCGGGATGCCGAGTTCCCTCGCGATCTCGCACAGCGCGCCCTCGCACACGACCGCCGCGCGCAGCTTGGTCAAGTCGCCCTCGGGCAGCTCGGGATAGTGCGTAAACAGGTAATCCGCCGTGACAAAGCCCAGTACGGAATCGCCAAGGAACTCCAGCCGCTCATTGTGGTGCAGGTGGCCTGCGCGATGCTCGTTGGCATAGGACGAGTGGGTCATCGCGGTCTGGTACAGCGTCTTGTCCTTAAACTGATAGTCGATGTTCAGCATGTGTGTTTCACCTCCTCCACCGCGCTTCCGGCGCGGCTTTCCGGCAGCAATGCGTCTTATTCTGCAATGGTCATGTACTGTATGTTTTCCGAAACCGCCTGGATCATACCGGATTTCGTGTAGGCGATCGCCTGCCGCACCGCATTCATCACCGCAATTTCGTTCGACGAGCCGTGCGCCTTGATGACCGGCTTTGCAATGCCGAGGAAGGGCGCGCCGCCGATCTTGTCCTGGTTGAACAGGTCGCGGAACTCATCCATGCCCTTTTTGCACGCGAGATAGCTCAGCTTGGTCGCCGTATTGCGCATGAATACGTCCTTGATCGCGCCCGCCATGAACTTGGCAACGCCCTCAATGGTCTTGAGCATCACGTTGCCCGAGTACCCATCGCACACCGCGATGTCGCACGCGCCGAGCGGTACCATGCTGCCCTCGACGTTGCCGACAAAGTTGAGCCGGCCCTCGTCACCCGCTTTTTTGAGCAGCGCGTAAGCTTCTTTACGCAGCGGGTCGCCCTTGGTGTCCTCGGTGCCGTTGTTGACCAGACCCACGCGCGGGTTTTTGATGCCGTTGATCTTTTCCGCATACAGCGAGCCGAGGAAGGCAAACTGCAGCAGCATCTCGGCCGTGCACTCGGTGTTCGCGCCCGCGTCGCACAGCATGACCTGACCGCCCTTACAGGGCATGACGGGCGCGAGCGCGCCGCGGCGGATGCCCTTGATGCGGCCGCCGTACAGCGTCGCGCCGGTGAGCAGCGCGCCCGTGTTGCCCGCGGACACGAGCGCATCGCCCTCGCCCGATTTGAGCAGTTTGAACGCCACCGCCATAGAGGAGTCCGGCTTATGGCGCAGCACGGTCGCAGGGTCGTCGTGCATGTCCACCAGATCGGACGCAGGCATGATGGTCACACCCGGGGTGTGCTCCATGCCCTTATCCTTAAGGACCGCCGCGACCTTGTCCGGGTCGCCGACGAGCAGCACTTCCTCGCCGTATTCCTTCGCCGCGAGCGCGCCGCCCCAGGCTGCAGACTCCGGTGCGTTGTCGCCGCCCATTGCGTCCACAATGATCTTCATATCAAAGCTCCCCTTTCAGACTGTCGATCTTTTCGAGCGCCCGCTCGGAAATCTTCATATTCTTCTCCCGCTTGCCCTTGATCTTATAGCCCAGCGGGTCGATGATGCCGAAATTGATGTTCATGGGCTGGAATTTCGTAACCGTGTGGTCGGAGATGTAGCACGCCAGCGCGCCGACTGCGGTCTGCCGGTCAAGCACAGGCACGGGCTTGCCCAGCACTTCGAGCGCGGTTGCAACGCCCGCCACCCAGCCGGAGGCGGTGGATTCGACATAGCCCTCCACGCCGGTCATCTGGCCCGCAAAGCGGATGCGCGGGTCGCTCTTCAGCGCATAGGTCGCATCCAGCAGGCGCGGCGAATCCAGGAACGTATTGCGGTGCATCACGCCATAGCGCACAAACTCGGCGTTTTTCAGCGCCGGGATCATGGAAAACACGCGCTTCTGCTCGCCCCACTTGAGGTGCGTCTGGCAGCCGACCAGATTGTACAGCGTGCCTTGCGCGTTGTCGCGGCGCAGCTGCAAAACCGCATACGGGTCCTTGCCCGTCTTGGGGTCGGGCAGGCCGATGGGCTTTAAGATGCCAAACCGCATGGTATCGTATCCGCGGCGGGCGTTGACCTCGATCGGCATGCAGCCCTCGAACACCTTGGAATCCTCAAACCCATGCACAGGTGCCTCCTCAGCGGTGGTCAGGGCGTTCCAGAACGCGTCGTACTCTTCCTTGGTGAACGGGCAGTTGATGTAGTCCGCCGTGCCCTTGCCGTAGCGCGAGGCGATATAGGCGGAGTCCATGTCGATGCTCTCCGCGGTCACGATGGGCGCGGCCGCGTCAAAAAAGTGCAGGAACTCACCGCCCACCTTGCGGTGGATCGCGTCGAACAGCGCATCCGAGGTCAGCGGGCCGGACGCTATAACCACCTTCCCCTCCGGGATCCCGGTCACCTCTCCATAGACCACCTCGATGTTCAGATGGGACTTGATCTTTTCGGTCACCGCGCGCGCAAACGCCTCGCGGTCGACCGCAAGCGC
>NBJMR02800__coassemble_1981_pt1 | contig 18976 bp, 23 predicted proteins | sample NBJMR02800__metabat2_high_PE_027 | metagenome-assembled genome bin NBJMR02800 | reverse complement strand
GCGTTCGGCGCACTGAATGCGACGGGAGCGGATAATTTCCGCATTGAGATTGGCCACGCAGAGATCTATAAGTCGCTGATCGAAGAGCTGGGCGTGGACAGTGCGGCTGCGGAGAGCATCCGCCGCCTGATCGAAAACAAGTCGTTCGCTGCGCTGGGCGACGCGCTCGCGCCCTATGGCGACCGCCCGGCGGCAAAGGCGCTCCGCGCGATGCCGCAGCTGTTCGGCGGCGTGGAGGTGCTGGACGAGGTCGAAGCACTGACCGGCAACGTGCGCGTGCTGGGGGCTGTGTCTTATCTGCGGCGGCTGTACAAAGCGCTGGACGAAGCGGGTTACGGCAGCCGCATCATGATCGACCTTGGTCTGGTGCACGAGATGGATTACTATACGGGCGTGATGTTCCGCGGCTATATCGGCGGCGCGGGTGCGGCGATCCTGTCGGGCGGGCGATATAATTCGCTGTGCGCCAAGTTCGGCAGGGATCTGCCTGCGGGCGGCTTCGGCATCGACGTGGAGAGCATTGCGGACAGCCTGCAGGGCGCCGGACGTCCGGAGACGGCGACCCGCCGCGATACCGTGCGCATCGCGTTGACCAAGGGCCGTCTGGAGAAGAAAACGCTTGCCCTGCTGAAAGCCGCAGGCTATGATATCTCCGAACTCGAGACAGGCTCGCGCAAGCTGATCTTCGCTCTGCCGGATTCCGGCGTTGAGATCGTGCTGGCCAAAGCGGCGGACGTGATCACCTATGTTGAGCACGGCGTGTGCGACATGGGCGTGGTCGGCAAGGACACGATCATGGAGAAGGGCGGCAGCTTTTATGAGATGGTCGACCTTGGCTTCGGCAAGTGCCGTTTTGCGCTGGCGACCAAAAAGGGCAAGGATGTATACGGCGGCTATAAAACACCGGTCATTGCGACCAAGTACCCGGCGGTCACCAAGGCGTTCTTCCATCGCAAGAACATGGACGTCGAGACCATCAAGATCGAGGGCTCGGTCGAGCTTGCGCCGCTTTTGGAGCTCGCGGACGCAATCGTGGATATTGTCGAGACCGGTACAACGCTCAAAGAAAACGGCCTCGAGGTGATCGAGGACGTCGCTCCCATCTCGGCGCGCGTGATTGTCAACCTCGCAAGCGCCAAGCTGAAAAAGACCGCCATCCAGAAGGTTATTGCCGAGCTGGAAAACGGCCTTGAAAAATGATACAATATAAGTGCGAAAGCAGAAGAAGCAGGACGATGGGCGGCGAGCAGGAATCCGTCCTCTACTGATGGATAATGCAGATGAGGGGTTACAGCCATGTTTTTGAAAACCGTTCTCGCGGACGGGCAGGCCGAGCAGGCGGTCATCCGCGAGATGAAAGCCCGCGCCGAGGGCGCGCGCGGCGATATCGAGAAAACCGTCCGCGCGATCATGGACGACGTCAAAGCCCGCGGCTTTGACGCGGTCTGTGAGTACGCGGAAAAGTTTGATAAAAAGGCGCCTTATGTGGTCGAGCCGTCTGTGCTGGACGAGGCGTATCGCGCCTGCCCGCCGGAGCTCATCCGCGCGCTGGAAAAGGCCGCGGCCAACATCCGCGATTACCACGAGCAGATGCTCGCGAAATCGTGGGAGTGGAAGCGCGCGGCAGGGGAGACCCTCGGCCAGACCGTGCGCGGGCTGGCGCGCGTGGGCATCTATGTGCCGGGCGGCACGGCGGCATATCCGTCCAGCGTGCTGATGAACGCGATCCCGGCCAAGGTCGCGGGCGTGGGCGAGATCATCATGGTCACCCCGCCGACCGATAACATGAGCCGCGAGGTGCTTGCGGCAGCCAAAATCGCAGGCGTGGACAAGGTGATCGCGGTCGGCGGCGTGCAGGCGATCGCCGCGCTAGCCTACGGCGCAGGGCTGATCCCGCAGGTGGATAAGATCGTCGGCCCGGGCAACGCCTTTGTCGCGGCGGCGAAAAAGCTCGCGTTCGGCACGGTAGATATCGACATGATCGCCGGGCCCTCCGAGGTGCTGGTCATTGCCGACCATACAGCCAACCCGACCTGGGTTGCAGCCGATCTGCTCAGCCAGGCTGAGCACGATAAGCTGGCCTCCGCCGTCCTGCTGACCGACTCGATGGCGCAGGCGCAGGCGATCTCCTGCGAGATGGAACGGCAGGCCAGGGCGCTGCCGCGCTGGGATATCATTCGCGAGAGCGTTCAGAACTACGGCTGCGCGATCGTGTTTGAAGATTTGAAAGATGCGTGCAAAATGGCGGATATCGTCGCGCCCGAACATCTCGAAGTCGTGACGGCGAACCCACGCGAGCTGCTGCCGTACCTGCACAACGCGGGCGCGATCTTCCTCGGGCAGTATGCGCCCGAGCCGCTCGGCGATTATATGGCGGGGCCGTGCCACGTCCTGCCGACCTCGGGCACGGCGCGGTTTTTCTCGCCCTTGTCCACGGATACATTTTTGAAGAAAACAAGCATCATCGAATACACGCGCGACGCCCTTCAAGGCTACGCGCAGGATATCATCGCGCTCGCCAAGAGCGAGCATCTGGATGCGCACGCCAATTCGGTCGCGGTGCGCTTTGCGGAGGAACCACGAGATGAGAAAAGCTGAAATCAAACGCAAAACCAAGGAGACCGACATTGCGCTCACCCTCGACCTCGAGGGCAGCGAGCGCAGCATCGACACCGGCATCGGCTTTTTCGACCATATGCTGAACAGCTTTGCCGTGCACAGCGGCTTCGGCCTGACGCTTACCTGCAAGGACGACCTCGAGGTGGACGGCCACCACACGGTCGAGGACTGCGGCATTGCACTCGGGCAGGCGCTCAGCCAGTGCCTGGGCGACAAGGCGGGTATCGCGCGGTTCGGGCAGGCGTTCGTGCCCATGGACGAGGCGCTCGGCTTCTGTGCGCTCGATATCTCGGGACGGCCGTATCTGGTGTTTGACGCGCCCATGCCGCAGCCCATGTGCGGGCAGTATGACACCTGCCTGACAGTTGAGTTCATGCGCGCACTTTCAGTCAATGCAGGGCTGACCCTGCACCTTAAATGCGAATATGGCGACAACGCGCACCATATTACCGAGGCGCTGTTCAAGGCGCTCGCGCGGGCGCTCAAACAGGCGGTCGCGCAGACGGGCGGCGGCGTGCTGAGCGCCAAAGGAGTGCTGTAAATGAGGGCGTTTTTCGCAGGGCTGGGAACGGCTGTTGCGGTCTTTGTTATCGCAGCGCTGGCTGCCGAAGGGCTGCCGCTTGCCGCGACAGAGGATTTAGGCGTACGGTTCTGTATGTACGCGCTCTGTATTGCCTGTGGGCTGATCGTCGGCTTCGGCTGGAAGATCCTCGACGAAATAAAGGCGCTGAAAGCCCGTCTGCCCAAGCGGGAGGATGCGAAATGAGCGCGTTTCTTGCCGTCGGCTTAGGCGGCGCTTTTGGTGCAATGGGGCGGTACGGCATCAGCCTGCTGCCGCTCAAAAGCGCGTTCCCGTGGCTGACGCTGCTGACCAACGTGCTTGGCGCGCTGGTGATCGGCTTTGTCGTGGGCGTGACGGCAGATAATACGGCTTCGCCTAATACCGTGCTGTTCTGGAAGACCGGCGTGTGCGGCGGTTTTACGACGTTCTCGACTTTTTCGCTCGAAACCCTGCGGCTTTTTGAGAGCAGCCAAACGGTGTCCGGCCTGCTGTACGCGGGCGCGAGCGTGGTGCTGTGCGTTCTGGGGGTGCATATCGGTGAGCTGATGGGCCGCGCGCTGGTGCGCCGCGGCGGCTGACCCGACCGGATAGACAAAGGATGATTTGATGAGTTATATCGCAATCGTAGACTATGGCGCCGGGAATCTGATGAGCGTGCACAATTCGCTCGATTTCCTGGGTTATGAAAATAAAATCGCCGCCTCGCCCGCGGTGATCGAGCAGGCGGCAGGCGTTATTTTGCCCGGCGTGGGCGCGTTCCCGGACGCGATGGACGCGCTGCACGCCTCCGGCCTGACCGACGCGGTGCTGGAAGCAGCGAGGACAAAGCCTTTCCTCGGTATCTGCCTCGGTATGCAGATGCTGTTCGAGGAATCGGACGAGGTGCGCCCCTGCAAGGGACTCGGACTGCTGCCCGGCCGCATCGAGCGCATTCAGACCCACCTCAAGCTGCCGCAGATCGGCTGGAACGCGCTTGATATCCTGCACCCGAACGCCATGACTGAGGGTGTGCAGCAGGGCGGTTATGTGTACTTTGTGCACAGCTTTATGGCAGTACCCGCGGAGGAGGGCGACCTCGCCGCGGTGACGGACTACGGCGCGCGTGTGCCTGCGATGGTGGCGCGCGGAAACCTGTTTGGATGCCAGTTCCACCCGGAAAAAAGCGGGAAAGTGGGGCTGGCGATGCTGAAAAACTTTGCGAAACTGACGGAGGTGGAGATGTGAGGGTTATCCCGGCAATTGATCTCAAAGGCGGACAGTGTGTGCGCCTGCAAAAGGGCGATTACAACACCGTGCATAAGGTGGCGGAGGATGCGGTCGAGACCGCGCGCCGGTTCCTGAACGCGGGCGCAACACTCATTCATATGGTTGATCTGGACGCGGCCAAGGACGGCACGCACGCGAACTATGACGTGGTCGAGCGCGTCATCCGTGAGACCGGTGCAACAGTCGAACTGGGCGGCGGCATCCGTACGATGGCGGACATTGAAAACGTGCTCAAGCTGGGCGTGTGGCGTGTCATCATAGGCTCGGCAGCGGTGCGCAATCCTCCCTTTGTGGTGGAGGCCGTGAAGGAATACGGCGACAAGATCGTCATCGGCGTGGACGCAAAGTCCAAGACCGTCCGCACGGACGGCTGGCTGGGCGACAGCGGCGAGAACTATATCTCGTTCGCCGAGCGCATGGAGTCCTACGGCGTGAAAAATATCATTTTTACCGATATCGACAAGGACGGCATGCTCGCCGGGCCGAACTTTGACCAGCTCGCCGCGCTGCGCGCGTCGGTCGCCTGCTGCCTGATCGCGTCGGGCGGCGTGTCCACGATCGAGGATATCCGCCGGCTGAAAAAGCTCGGCATCGAGGGCGCGATCGCAGGCCGTGCGGTCTATACCGGCACGCTCGATCTCGCTGCGGCGATCCGCGAAGCGGCGCTGTAATGGGTAATCTGTAAGAAAGGGGTGCGTTTTATGTTAGCCAAACGCATCATCCCCTGTTTGGATGTAAAGGACGGCCGCGTGGTCAAGGGTGTGAACTTTGTCGGCCTGCGAGACGCGGGCGACCCGGTGGAGCTGGCGAAGTTCTACTCGCAGGAGGGCGCGGACGAAATCGTGTTTCTGGATATCACCGCGACCAGCGATAACCGCGACACGATCGCGGACGTGGTGCGCCGCACCTGCCGCGAGGTGTTCGTGCCGGTGACGGTGGGCGGCGGCATCCGCACGGTGGACGATTTCCGCGACATCCTGCGCGCGGGCGCGGACAAGATCTCAGTCAACTCGGCGGCGGTCAAAAACCCCGGCCTCGTGGACGCAGCGGCGGAGAAATACGGCAGCCAGTGCGTGGTCGTCGCGATCGACGGCAGACATACGGACAAAACGCCTTCGGGCTTCGAAGTTTATGTCGCGGGCGGCCGCACGCCGACCGGCATTGACGCGGTCGCGTGGGCGAAAGAGGTATACGAGCGCGGCGCAGGCGAGATCCTGCTCACCTCGATGGATAAGGACGGGACCAAGTCCGGCTTTGACCTCGAACTGACAAAGGCGGTCGTGGACACGGTCGGCATCCCGGTGATCGCATCCGGCGGCTGCGGCTCGCTGAACCATTTTTCCGAGGTGTTCGAGCAGACCGGGTGCGACGCGGCGCTTGCCGCGAGCCTGTTCCACTACGGTGAGCTGACCGTGGGGCAGGTCAAAGCGCACCTGCGCGAAAAAAATATCCCGGTGAGGTTATAACAATGGATTTATCGAAATTTTTCGTCAAAGCGCCGCTCATCCCGGTCATCTGCCAGGACGAGCGCAGCGGCGAGGTGCTCATGCTGGGCTACGCCAACGAGGAGGCGCTGCGCCTGACCATGGACACCGGCACGGCGTGGTTTTTCTCGCGTTCGCGGCAAAAGCTGTGGAACAAGGGCGAGACCTCGGGCAATTTTATCTACGTCAGCAAAATTTTGTCCGACTGCGACGATGATACGCTGATCTATTCCGGCACACCCAAGGGGCCGGTCTGCCATACCGGCAACCGCACCTGCTTCTACACGACGCTGTGGGAGAAACCGGAATGAGAAGCGTGATCGAGGGTGCCTGCGCAGGTCTGGCCGCGCTGGGCGTGGGCCTGATTGGCAAGGAACGCGGCTGGAGCCCGCTGCAAGCGGCGGCAGCAGCCGCAGCGACCGCGTTTGCCGCCGCCCTGGCGCTGAGGCAAATCGGTGATACACAAAGCAGGGAGGAAACAAGCAGATGAATTCCTTTGAACAGATGGAGTCCGTGATCGCGCAGCGCAGGGCTGAGCCGCAGGAAGGCTCGTACACCTGCTACCTGTTTGACAAGGGGCTGGATAAGATCCTCAAAAAGGTCGGCGAGGAATGCGCCGAAACCATCATTGCCGCGAAGAACGGCGACAAGAAAGAGCTGGTCGGCGAGATCAACGATGTGTTTTACCACATCATGGTCATGATGAACGAGTGCGGCGTGACGCTTCAGGACGTGTGCGGAGAGATGGATGTACGTGCGCAGAAGATCGGCAACCTCAAGCAGTTCCACGTGTCCGACCACAATACCTGAAGAACAGAACAATATCCTTTCCTGCGCCGTGTTGCTTGCAGGAGGAAAAAATCCCCCGTCTGTTTGCAGATGATCTGCAACGGATCGGGGGATTTTTGCCTCTTATAAACAGAGGGCTTCAGAATATCTTAAGAAATATCCTGCGGGAATCTTAAGAAAGCCCTGCTATACTGAACATACGGTACGGCGGACGCCTTACTGGGCGCGCGCCGGGAAAGGAAAAGGATATGACGACGCGTTACATCAACATGCAGGGGGAAAACATACAGCAAGCCGCGGCGGCTGCGCCTGCTCGGACAGCACCCAAGCCTGCGGGCAAAACCGCGCCGCGCCGGCGCAGGAAGGTAAAGAAACGCCGCCACCCGTTTCGCACATTGCTGCTGCTGGCGGTGCTGGCGGCGGCTGCGTGGTACGGCTGGGGGCTGCTGGACGGCATGCGTGTAGAAGCCGACTGGGCGGCGCGCGGCATCACAGTGCAGGAGGGTACGGCATCCGCGATTGCGGGGCTCGCCCGGCAGGACAGCCGCGCGCAGGCGATTCTGGACAACCCGGAGGCGTACCCCACGGATTATCTGGACATGCTCGCGCGCAACAGCGAAACGCTGGATTTCGTACTGGGCTATCCCGAACACCACGACGACGCGCCTGCCGGGAGCTTGACCGAATCGCTCGACACCGTGCCGCTGCTTATGCAGTGGGACATGCGCTGGGGATACCAGACCTATGGCAGCAGCACGATCGCGGTCAGCGGGTGCGCGCCGGTCTGCCTGTCCATGGCGGCGAGCTACCTGACCGGGGATGCCTCCGTCACCCCATACCGTGTAGCGCAATACGCGGCAAATGCGGGCTACTATGTGCCCGGACAGGGGACGAGCTGGTCGCTCTTGAGTGAGGGGGCGCCCGCGTTCGGCATCAGTTGCCGCCAGCTGTCGCTGGACGAGGCACAGATCAACGCAGCACTGGACGCCGGGCATCCGGTGATCTGCTCGATGTCGCCGGGCGACTTTACGACCGAGGGGCATTTCATCGTGCTGAACGGCCGTACGGCGGACGGCTATCTGGTGCGCGACCCGAACAGCATCGCGCGCAGCGAAAAGATGTGGACCTATGACCGGCTTTCCGGCCAGATCGCCGCATTGTGGGAGTGTACAGCAATGTGACCGGAATCGGAAGAAGGGGGGGAAACGGTATGAAAAACGCCATCCTGCGGGCGGCGTCAATGCTGTTGGTTTCCGTTTTGCTCGTAAACGGGACGTGGTACTGGTGGCGGGCGGAGAGATACCGTCCATACATCGCGGGAATGCAGCCGCAGGTGTTCCATACAGTACTCACCCCCTGTTATTATGCAACGGATGCGGAAGGATATGTTTTCAGCGTCGCCTATCCGGGATATCTGTCCGTAACCGGCAACCTTTGTGTCGGCACGCCGATGGGAGCGGACGGCAACCCGTTTACCGATGCACTCATCATCTGGCCGCGCGAGAACGGCGGCTATGATTATGGCCTGCTGCTGTATGACGGACAGACCGGGTATCAGATCATGGCGGACCGCCGCGGGCATGCTCTGGACAGCGCGCTCGAACATGTGGTGCAGGCACATGCTCCGTCGGTCGAAGTTCTGCTGCAAAAAGCAAACGCATGGTGGGCTCTGTCCTGACCTGATATTTTACGCGATATACCTTGCGGGGAGGATGAAAACATGCTATGCTTGTCCCGAGGTGAGATAAGACGATGCGAAGAAAAGACAGGGAGATCTCCGGACGGGAGAATATCGAGCCGATTCTGCAGGCGTGCAGGACCTGCCGCCTGGCGATGATCGCAGACGGCGCGCCCTATGTGATCCCGCTCAACTTCGGCTATACCTGGGATGATGATGGGCTGACGCTTTATTTCCACAGCGGGCTCAAGGGCAAGAAGATCGACGCGCTGCGCGCTGACCCGCGTGTGTGCTTTGAAATGGATACCGAGCAGGGACTGACCGGCGAGGGCGACCTCGCCTGCCGGTACAGCTATGCGTTTTCCTCCATCGTAGGCTATGGGAGCATCGAGTTTGCGCAGAACAACGAGGAAAAACGGCGCGGCTTTGACGTGATCATGCAGCACCAGACCGGACGCGGCGGCTGGACGTATACCGATGCAGCGCTGTCGGTCGCAGAGGTGTTCTGGGTGCGTGCAGATTCGTTTGAAGCGTCCCAAAAGCTGGCTAAATAAAAAGGCAAAACGAACAGGCGCAGAAGAGCTGCGCCTGTTTTCCTTTGTACGGGTAAAATGGATGCAGGTGGGAAAGACTATCCCTGCGGGGCATTCTGCGGCGGCGCAGAATAGAAGGTTCCGCGGGGAGGGATGTGCCATGAAAGCAGGTACACAGAACAGCTGGGCATATGACCTGGCTGCCGACCTTGCGGGCGGCGTGTGTTATGCGGTGGGCATGTACGTGTTCGCCATGCACGCGGATTTTGCGCCAGGCGGCGTGTCCGGTCTGGCGCTGCTTCTGAACCGCCTGCTGGGGCTTCCTGTCGGCCTCGGGACGCTGCTGCTCAACCTGCCGCTGTTTGCACTCAGCTACCGTTTTGTCGGGCGGCGTTTTTTGGTACGGACGCTGCGCAGCATGCTGATCTGTGTACTGCTGTTGGATGGCGTGTTCCCGCATCTGCCGGTCTATACAGGCGATCCCTTCCTGGCAGCACTTTATTCGGGTGCTTTCCTCGGCGCGGGGCTGGCGCTGTTTTATATGCATGGTTCGTCCTCCGGCGGCATGGATCTGCTGACTATGACGATCAAAAAGCTGCGGCCGCATCTGTCGGTAGGGGCAGTGATGATGGCGATTGACCTGGTTGTCATCCTGCTGGGCTGGCCGGTGTTCGGCAATGTGGACGCGGTCCTGTACGGCATGACCGCAGTTGTGGTCACCGCATTTGTGCTGGACAAGATCATGTACGGCGCGGGCGCCTGCAAGCTGGTCATCATCATCACGGATGCAGGGCAGGCAGTTGCCAGACGCATTGCCGCCAGATGCGGGCGAGGATCGACGCAGATCCGTGCGCTCGGCAGCTACACAGGCACAGAACGTTATGTCCTGCTGTGTGCCTGCGGCAAGGCGCAAGCATATAAAGTCCGCACTGCAGCGCATGAGATCGATAGGGGTGCTTTTGTAATGGTCACAGAGGCAAGTGAGGTGTTCGGTGAGGGGTTCTCTGCCCACAGCGGGACACAGGAATAAAAAGGCCCTTCCGGCGTTCAGCCGGAAGGGCCTTTGCGAACAGATCAGTAGTTCAATTCCAGAAGGACTGTGCGAGACGGTCAGCCTCGGCTTCAGCCTCACAGAGGATGGCCTCCACATCGTTGCCCTGGATATCCAGCCCCTCGGCAGCGAGCGTGTCGAACCGCGCACCGGAGAGCAGCTTGCAGATCGAAAGCAGATAGGCGGAGGCATGGTCGGCCAGCGCGGGATCGTCGTTATTCACCAGACCGCCGCGCGTAGTGACGTATACGAACCGCTGCACGCCGCAGTCGCCCACCGGATAGCCATGCTCGTTGTAATGAAAAGTCAGCCCGGTGACACACAGGCGCTCCAGATAATTACGCACCATGGAAGGGACGCTCAGATCCCAGAACGGACAGGCGAGTACGACCGCGTCCGCATTCTTGAACTGATTTGCCAATGCAAAAAACGGCAGGCTGAATGCGCCCGCCGCCGAGAGCGCGTTGCGCTCGGCAATGTCTTTTGCATCATACGGTGTCAGGTGCAGCGCAGGCAGCGCAAGCACGTCGATATCAGCATTGGGTATCTGGCGGACCAGGCGCTGGGCCAGACGCAGCGTGCGGGACTGGGCCCCGCGGATACAGCCGTTGACAAATAACACTTTTTTCATGGTTTGCTTACTCCTTTGGAAGCTCCCTGCCGCATTTGCGGCAGAAGGCAAAATCTTGCTGGACCGGCGCTCCACAGTACGGACAAAAATGCGTCGGCGTCTCGGAGGCGCCTGACTGGATAGAGGTTTTGCCGAAGCGTTCGTCTAACGGATCGGGCTCCTCATCGCCATCCGTAATATCAAAAGAAGAATAACGGTTTTCGCTGGTGGCGTTTTTGAAATGATAGACCGCATTCATGATGCCGATGATGATAAACAGCACACCGAACAGCGGGAACATCACGCCGATGATCCCCATGCCCCTTGTCATGGAAGCGGCGAGAACCGTCCAGAAAACGCCGAAAACAATGCTGCACACCGCCCCGACTCCGCCCATCATGGACGGTCCGCGGCCGGGTTTAATACTTTTCATACCCTCCACCTGCCTTCTGCTTCATCATAGCACAGCGGCAGGGGAAAGGCAAGACAAAGCGCGCCCCGGCAGGGCGCGCTTTGCTTATAAAACGGAAACGGAGAAAGATTTACATTTCGCTGCGCTTGACAAATTTGCTGCGCGGAGCGCGGCAGATCGGGCAGATGAAATCGTCCGGAATGTCTTCTGCAAGGCGGACATAGCCGCATACTGTGCATTTCCAGCCCGCATCTGCAGAAAGCTCATGATAGACCGGCGCGACCGGCGGCACATCCTCGCCGCGTTTTTCAAATTCCTTGACCGTCAGGCAGTCGCCGCTGCCGAGCACCTCGGCGTCGAGCAGTTCGCAGATAAACAGGGTATACGAGCCGATGGCAACGGTTTCGGTCACCTTGAGGCTCAGGCGCGAGACCATGCCCTCCTTGAGGTAGGGACAACCCTGGCTGTCGGTCTCAAACGGGAAGGCGGCAAATTTATCGACCGCGCGGCCGGATTTATAGCCGAACTCGTTGACGACCTTATCCTCGGCCTCCTTGGCAAGCAGGGTGACCGCAGCGACGCCGCTTTTTTTGAGTGCACCGCAGGTGGCGGAGTCGTTGTTCAGCGACAGGGTAAACTTCGGCGGGCGGGAAGAGGTGACCTGATGCAGGGAATTGATGATGCAGCCGAAACGCTTTCCGCCCTCTGCAGTGGAAATGAGCGACAGGCTGTAGTCCAGTTTTTTATACGCGGCGTTGTTCATAAAATACCCGTCCTTTCTTGTTGGAGTGCTAATAGAATTAAATATTATTAGCAATTCAATACTAACATATTTCAGCTCAAAAAGATACAGAAAAATCAACAAAATTTGGAGAAGTTTTTTGTGGTTCAGAACAGGTTTTTCAGGCTGGGCCGCTGCAGATCGGGCAGGTGGTGCAGCTGGGTGAGCAGTTCGGAGCAATCAATCCGGTAATCAGTGGTGCTTTCGATGTACTCAGCTGTAAGCACACGTTGGAACAGGCGTTCGGCCTGGTCGATCTCATCGTGCAGCAGAAGCGAGCCGAGCAGAAGCTGCGCATCCTCCCATTGGGCATAGGCCTGCTCCAGTTGACCGGCTTCGACTGTGAGAGCGATCTCATCCATCGTGCGTTCCACCACCCGCAGGCTCCATATGCTGCCGGACACAAGCGCTGCGCAGAGAAAAAGGGCGGCAATAATCCGCTGCATGCTACCGGCCCTCCTTCCGTTGAAGAAAGGTATTGCCGCAGTCATCCAGCGTCATCAGGAATACGTCGGACAGAGCGATGCTCTGGTTGTTCAGTCGGTTTTCAATATCGCGGGGGTCGAGGTGCAGCAGCTGCAGTGAACGGTTGACCAGCTTGCCGTCTGATACGACGACAAGCGGCAGGCCGGCGTCCCGGGGGCTTAATCCAAGCATGTCTGCAGTGACCGGCTGCTTGGCCTGCCTGGGAATCACTGTCAAGGTGCCGTCCGGTTCGATCACGCCGTATTTCACATCTGCGACGGATGCAACATTCTGTTTTCGCAAAGTCTCGATGACCTCATCAGTCGTCAAACGCATTTGGCGCAGCTTCTGGATATCAAGTTTGCCGCTGCGGATAATAATAGCGGGCTGTCCGTTGAGCAGACGACGGAACGGACGGCTTTTAAGCGCGAGAAAGCTCAAAAGGATCTCGAGCACGATCAGCGTGGCGATTGGCACCAGGCCGGATACCATCGGGATGCCGAGGTCCTGCATGGGGACGGCAGCAAGGTCAGAGACCAGAATGGTCACAACCAGTTCGGACGGATCCAGATCTCCGATCTGCCGTTTGCCCATCAGGCGGATGGCGGCAATCACGGCGATATACAGCAGCAGTGTGCGCAGCATAGGAACGGCCATTGTTTTTTACACCTCGTTTTGGTTCGCATTTCGGCTGAAGAATGCATATAGTATGGCCGTAATGCGGCAGATTATTCCTGCGACAGGAATTTAACAATGTAAAATGCGAAAAGATGTTGACAATCGCCCCGCGCGGTTTTATAATATGAATTACATTTTGAATATAGCAACAAGGCGATGACCGGAAAAGTAGCGTCTGGAATCCAGTGAGAGAGCCGTCGGTTGGTGGAAGACGGTGGAGGAAGGGAAGAGCGAAAGTCCTCCGAGAGCCGAGCGTCTGAAATTGGATGAAACAGGGCCTTGTGTAAGGCGCTCCGCGTGATCTGCGTTAAAGGATCAAGGTGAGTGGTCGCGCTGTGCTTTTGCGTGCGCGGCAAAAAGAGTGGTACCGCAGAGTGATAGTCTTTGTCTCTTTGAAGAGATAAAGGCTTTTTTTATTTTTGTTTGACAAGAAAGGAGGCGGATCCGCATGGTAAAGAACGGCTCAGAGATTTTGGTGGAGGCACTGGTCGAGCAGGGCGTTGATACGATTTTCGGCTACCCGGGCGGCGCAGTCCTCAATATCTATGATGCGCTTTACAAGAACAGCGACCGCATTCGACATATTTTGACAGCCCATGAGCAGGGTGCCGCCCACGCGGCGGACGGCTATGCCCGCGCGACCGGCAGGGTCGGCGTATGCCTGGCGACTTCCGGCCCGGGGGCGACCAACCTGGTCACGGGCATTGCCACAGCTTACATGGATTCCATCCCGATGGTTGCCATCACCGGCAACGTCGGTACCAGCCTGATCGGGCGCGACTCGTTCCAGGAGGTGTATATCGCCGGTATCACCATGCCGATCACCAAGCATAACTTTGTTGTGCGCCACGTGGAGGAGTTGGCGGACACCATCCGCAGTGCATTCCGTATCGCGGCATCCGGCCGTCCCGGCCCGGTCCTGGTTGATATCCCCAAGGATGTCACCAGTGCGGAGTGCGAATATATCCCCGGCGGTAAGGTCGAGGTGCATGAGACATACGACGTAACGGAGTCACAGTTCAGAACCGTTGCTTCAATGATCGCGCAGGCGGAGCGCCCGATGATCTATTTTGGCGGCGGCGTCGAGACCGCAAACGCGGGAGCAGCGCTGCTGGAGCTTATGCGCAAGGCGGATATCCCGGCTGCACACACGATGATGGCGATTGGCTGTATCCCGGATGCCGAGCCGCTCAGCCTGGGGCTGGTCGGTATGCACGGCACGGTTTCGGCCGACTGGGCGGTCGAGCGCAGCGACCTGCTGCTCTGCATCGGGGCGCGTTTCTCCGACCGCGTGGCGACCAATACCTCGCGCTTTGCGCCCAAGGCAAAGCTGGTCCATATCGACATTGACGCTGCTGAGATCAACAAGAACATTGGTGTGGATTACTCGGTGGTCAGCGACGCGGAAAACTTCCTGGAAAAGCTGCTGCCCTATGTACAGCCGGCAAAACACAGCGAATGGCGCGCACAGATCGCTGAATGGCAGCGCACGCTTGATTATGTACCCAAGGATGACGACAGTGTTATCCATCCGCACCAGCTGCTGCACACGCTGTACGACATGATCGGAGACGATGCGATCGTTGCGACCGATGTCGGCCAGCACCAGCTCTGGTCGGCGCAGTACAACCGCTGCACCAAGGTCCGGCATTTCCTGACCTCGGGCGGCTTGGGTACGATGGGCTTCGGCTACGGAGCGGCCATGGGCGCGCAGATCGCCTTCCCGGATAAGACGGTTGTCCACATCACGGGCGACGGCTCTTTCCACATGAACCTCAACGAGCTGTGTACGGCAGTAACCTATAACCTGCCGATTATCACGGTCATCATGAACAATAACGTGCTGGGCAATGTACGCCAGTGGCAGACCATGTTCTATGAAAAGCGTTATTCCCAGACCGACCTGTACCGCAAGACCGATTACATCAAGCTGGCCGATGCGTTCGGCGGCCGCGGCTACCGCGCGACCAATATCGCCGAGCTGCGCGCTGCGCTCAAAGAGGCGCTGGCGCACCGCAGCGGCCCGGTGCTCATCGAATGCACGATTGACAAGGACGAGCGCGTCCTGCCTATGATCCCGGCGGGCGGCACGATCGACGACCTTGTGGCGGACTGAGAAAGGAGAGAGAACATGCAGAAATATATCCTTTCCGTGACCGTGCAGAATAATGCGGGCGTTCTGGCCCGTGTGTCCAGCTTGTTTGGCCGCCGCGGCTATAACATCGATTCACTGACCGTGTCTGCGACCACTGATCCGAAAATCTCCCGCATGTCGATCATTGTGCAGGGCGACGAGCCGATCCTGGAGCAGATCATCAAGCAGCTGCTCAAACTGGAGGAGGTCATGCGCGTCGACCATCTGCAGGAAGATGAATCCTGCTGCAGTGAGCTGGTATTCGTCAAGCTGCGCGCCGAGAGCGGCTCTACGCGCGACGATATCCGCCAGCTGTGCGGCCTGTATGATGCGCACATTGTTGAGACATCGGACAATGCAATGATCGTTGAGTTGTCCGACGTACCCAGCCGCATCGACGCATTCCTCGACGTGGTTTCCAATTTTGAAGTCATTGAGATGAGCCGCTCGGGCGTGACCGCGATCCAAAAGTAAGCGCGGTATCTTCAATTTGTTTTCCTAATTCACTTTATACATATTTAGGAGGTCATTAAAATGGTAAAGATGTACTATGATTCGGACTGCAATCTGTCCCTGCTGGACGGCAAGACCGTTGCGATTATCGGCTTTGGCTCCCAGGGCCATGCCCATGCGGAGAACCTGCATGACTCCGGTGTCAACGTTGTTGTCGGCCTGCGTCCCGGCTCCCGCCATGAGGCCAAGGCGAAGGAAGCGGGCCTGACCGTCATGACCCCGGCTGAGGCTGCTGAAGCGGGCGATATCGTCATGATGCTGGTTCCGGACGAGAAACAGGCGGACATCTACAAGGAGTCCATTGAAGCACACCTCAAGCCGGGTAACTGCCTCGCTTTCGCACATGGCTTCAACATCCACTTCAAGCAGATCATCCCGCCGAAGGATGTCGACGTTATCATGATCGCTCCGAAGGGCCCGGGCCACATTGTCCGCCGTACCTACACCGAGGGCCAGGGTGTTCCGGATCTGGTATGTGTATATCAGGATGCAACCGGCAAGGCAATGGATCTGGCGCTGGCTTACGCCTGCGGCATCGGCGGCGGCCGTGCGGGCATCCTCGAGTCTACCTTCAAGACCGAGACCGAGACCGACCTGTTCGGCGAGCAGGCTGTTCTGTGCGGCGGCGTTTGCGAGCTGATGAAGGCTGGCTTTGAGACCCTGGTTGAGGCTGGCTACGCGCCGGAGAACGCTTACTTCGAGTGTGTCCACGAGATGAAGCTGATCGTTGACCTGATCAACGAGGGCGGCTTTGCCAAGATGCGTTACTCGATCTCCGACACTGCGGAGTACGGCGATTACCGTACCGGCAAGCGCATCATCACCGAGGAGACCCGCAAGGAGATGAAGAAGATCCTGCGCGAGATCCAGGACGGCACCTTTGCTTCCGAGTGGATCCAGGAGAACAAGGCCGGCGGCCGTGCCCGCTTCCTGGCGACCCGCGAGCTCGAGGCGAACACCCAGCTCGAGGAGACCGGCAAGAAGCTGCGCAGCATGATGAGCTGGCTGAAAAAGTAAAACCCTTATAGGGGGCTTCAAAAGCCCCCTATATACGAAACACGGTTCCCAAGGAAACCGCGTTTCGATACCCGAACGACGCCGCCCAAGGCGGCTGGGTCGGGGTGTAAAAACCCACGCGCATGTCGCGGGTTTTTACGAAAAACAATGCTTGCATTGTTTTTCTGTTTGATGCGCGCCGAAGGCGCGTAAAAGTCGAATGCGCACAGGCGGGCGGGTTTCCGCCCGCCTGTTTCGCAAAAAGGAGGAATCCCCCGTGTCCAAGAGAAGCGACAACATCACCGCGGGTGCAGAGCGCATGCCCAACCGCTCGCTGCTGCGCGCCTGCGGCCTGACCGAAGAGGAGATGAAAAAGCCGATTATCGGCGTTGTCTCCGCATACAGTGAGATCATCCCCGGCCATATCAACCTCGACAAGATCGCGGACGCCGCCAAGGCGGGCGTGCGCATCGCGGGTGGCACGCCGGTCATGGTGCCGGCCATCGGCGTGTGCGACGGCATTGCGATGGGCCATATCGGCATGAAGTACTCCCTGCCCAGCCGCGAGCTGATCGCGGACAGCGTGGAAACGCTGGCGCAGGCGCACCAGTTCGACGGCCTTGTACTCATCCCGAACTGCGACAAGATCGTGCCCGGCATGCTGATGGCCGCGGCGCGCCTCAACATCCCGTCCATCATCATCTCGGGCGGCCCGATGCTCGCGGGCCACTACGATGGTGAGGAGATCTCGCTTTCCAAGACGTTTGAGACGGTTGGCGCGTACAAGGCCGGCCTGATCGACGATGAAAAGCTGATGGAGTGCGAGTGCGGCTCGTGCCCGGGCTGCGGCTCGTGCTCGGGTATGTATACCGCGAACTCGATGAACTGCCTGTCCGAGGCGATCGGCATGGCGCTGCCCGGCAACGGCACGATCCCGGCCGTACACGCGGCGCGCATCCACCTGGCAAAGCACGCAGGCATGCAGATCATGGAGCTGATCGCGCGTGACATCAAGCCGCGCGATATCCTGACTCCAGCGGCGTTCCGAAACGCGCTGACCTGCGAAATGGCGATCGGCTGCTCGACCAACTCGGTGCTGCACCTGCTTGCGCTGGCAAACGAGGCGGGCGTGCCGCTCGACCTTAAGATGCTCAACGAGCTGTCCGCCAAGGTGCCGAATATCTGCCACCTTGCGCCCGCAGGCCCGCACCACATCGAGGAGCTGTACATGGCGGGCGGTGTCCCGGCCATCATGAAGGAACTCACCAAACGTGACCTGCTCGACCTGTCGCTCATCACCGCGACCGGCAAGACGGTCGGTGAGAACCTCGAAGGCGTGGTTAACAAGAATCCCGAAGTTGTGCGTCCGCTGGAGAAGCCGTACTCCGAGACCGGCGGCATCGCCGTGCTGTGGGGCAACATCGCGAAGAACGGCTGCGTGGTCAAGCGTTCGGCGGTTGCACCGGAAATGATGGTGCACGAAGGCCCGGCGCGTGTGTTCGACTCCGAGGACGACGCGATCAAGTCCATCTACGCTGGCGAGATCCACAAGGGCGACGTGGTCGTCATCCGCTACGAGGGCCCGAAGGGCGGCCCCGGCATGCGCGAGATGCTCAACCCGACCTCCGCGCTGGCGGGCATGCAGCTCGACAAGGACTGCGCGCTCATCACGGACGGCCGCTTCTCCGGCGCGTCACGCGGCGCGTCCATCGGCCATGTGTCGCCGGAAGCCGCGGCAGGCGGCGAGATCGCGTTGATCGAGGAGGGCGATATCATCTCGATCGACATCCCGAACAGCAAGGTGAACGTCAAGATCTCCGACGAGGAGATGGAGGCGCGCCGTGCGAAGTTCGTTCCGCGCGAACCCAACATCAAGTCGGGCTGGCTGTACCGTTATTCACGGATGGTCACCTCGGCGGATCAGGGCGCAGTGCTCAGATAATGCAAAAGACCCGGAACCGGCAGGGTTTCGGGTCTTTTTTGCATGACAGAGCAAGCGGTTGGCCTTCCCGGCGTAGGGCGCGACGACCCCGGCGCGCCGCCTTTGGCGCTTCGCCCTCCCCGGGCGAAGGGGGGGAGTGCCAGCCGTCAGCTGGCGGGGATGCGGCCTGCGCGGCCGCACCGCGCACAAGAGGAGGGGGGAACCCGTGGTTCCCCCTCCTCTTGCGAATCACCTCCCCCTCCTTCAGGACGCGCTTCGCGCGTAAAAGTGGGTGACGCTTTCCGGCTGCCACCCAATCGCCCTTTACAGCATGGAGGGCATGACTGCCACCCCAGAGCACCCCTTGGGGTGGCACTTGTTCCGCTTACCCGGCCATAGCAACCGGGCGGCAATTGGAATGCGTCACTTACCCTTGCGCGCGCAGCGCGCCCTGAAGGGAATGGGGTTGATTGGCAAGAAGGGG
>NBJMR02800__coassemble_1968_pt1 | contig 19094 bp, 17 predicted proteins | sample NBJMR02800__metabat2_high_PE_027 | metagenome-assembled genome bin NBJMR02800 | reverse complement strand
CCCCGGCAGAAACAGTGTTTTTTCGTTCTGCGAAAAAGCTGAAACACAACCGTAATATTTTTTGCATTGACAATCGACGGCTCCGGTAATATAATAAATACAAATATTGCACAAAGCGATGACAGAGGAAAGTAATCGTTCCAAGTGCGGCTTTCAGGGAGTGTCCGGCTTGACTGGAAACGGACGCAGACGCCGGCACGATGAAGTTCCCTCTTGAGCTGCGGCGCTGAAATACATTGTTTTAGTAGGCGCCGACGGGACTCCTCCGTTACAGGGATAGGATATATTTTCTGTATCCGAAAAAGTGCGGCATAGTTTTATGCCGAATGTGGGTGGTACCGCGGAATGTTTGTCTTTCGTCCCTCTTTGTGGATGAAAGGCTTTTTTTATGCTTTTTCTCCGCCGGACAAACGCAAAACCAACCCCTATTTATCCAAAGGAGAGAACAAAATTATGATCATTATTATGAAACAGGGCACGACCCGCGAGCATGTTGAGGAGCTTTCCCGGCATATCGAGCGCTGGAACGTCAAAGCCAACCCGATTTACGGCGCAGGTACGATCGTCATCGGCCTGGTCGGCGACACGGGTGCAGTCGACAAGGACGCGCTGCTGCGCGACCCGCAGGTCGAAAACATCCTCAAGGTGCAGGAGCCGTTCAAACTGGCAAACCGCAAGTTCCATCCGGACAATACGCAGGTCGAGATCGCGCCGGGCGTTGTCGTAGGCGGCAAAAAACTGGTTGTGATGGCGGGCCCCTGCTCGGTCGAGAGCGAGGAGCAGATCATCGACGTGGCAAAGCACGTGCGGGCTGAGGGCGCGGCAGTGCTGCGCGGCGGCGCATGGAAGCCCCGTTCTTCCCCGTACTCCTTCCAGGGTCTCAAGGCCGAGGGTCTCGAACTGCTGCACAAGGCGCACGAGGTAACCGGGATGCCGGTTGTCACTGAAATCACTAATCCCGCACACATCGACCTGTTCATGGACAAGTGCGACTGCTTCCAGGTCGGCGCGCGCAACATGCAGAACTTCGAGCTGCTCAAGGAACTGGGCCAGACCAAAAAGCCCGTCCTGCTCAAGCGCGGCTTCGCCAACACCATGGAGGAATTCCTGATGTCCGCCGAGTACATCATGGCAGGCGGAAATGAGGACGTTATCCTGTGCGAGCGCGGTATCCGCACCTATGAGAAGTACACCCGCAACACGCTGGACATCTCCGCTGTGCCGGTGCTCAAGCGCATGAGCCACCTGCCGGTCATTGTTGACCCGAGCCATGCAGGCGGTATCTACTGGATGGTCGAACCACTGGCCAAGGCTGCTGTCGCCGCGGGCGCGGACGGCCTGATGATCGAGGTGCACAACGATCCGGCGCACGCGCTGTCGGACGGCGCGCAGTCGCTCACCTACGATTCCTTCCACGAGACCATGAACAACCTGCGCGCGGTCGCGCAGGCGGTGGGACGCGAAATTTAAGTTCGATTGGGGCGTACAGCCCCAATCGAGGGAGACACACCGCGCATCCGCGCGGATGTGTCTCAGGCTTCGTAAAGTTCCTCAACACGAAACTTTACTTCGCTCTTGTATAAAAAGCCACGCACATGTCGCGGCTTTTTATGGGAATGGCGCATGGCGCCATTTCCAATTTTATGCGCCTGACGGCGCGGCGCATATCCGCAAAGTTTATCATCAAAGGAGTGTTTCCAGCAGTGCAAACCCTGAGCCTGACGGGCGCGAACGGCGTGTCCGACATTCTGATTGAAACCGGCCTGCTCGCCCATGCGGGCACGGTCATCCTCGACACTTTTTCGCCCAGCCGCGTACACATTGTCACAGATTCGACGGTCGCACCGCTGTATCTGGATGCACTCGAAGCGCAGCTTTCCCTCCCGGTTTCGCATACGGTCATCCCCGCGGGCGAGGAGCACAAGCGGCTAACAACGGTCGAAACCATCTACCATGACATGCTCGCTGCGGGTATGACGCGCAAGGATCTTGTCATCGCGCTCGGCGGAGGCGTGGTAGGCGACATCACAGGCTTTGCCGCTGCGACTTTCCTGCGCGGCGTGTCTCTCTGCCAGATCCCGACCACCCTGCTCGCGCAGGTGGATTCCTCGGTCGGCGGCAAGACGGGCGTTGACCTCGCGGAGGGCAAAAACCTCGTCGGTGCGTTCTACCAGCCGCGTCTGGTGCTGATCGACCCGGAGGTGCTCTCCACCCTGCCGGACGCGACCTTTGCCGACGGCATGGCCGAGGTGGTCAAGTACGGCTACATCGCGAACAAAGACATTCTGGACATGGTGTCCCAGCCGGACTACAAGGCGCATATCGAGGGCATCATCTACGAATGCGTCAAGATTAAGCGCGATGTGGTCGCAATCGACGAGCACGACACCGGCCTGCGCATGATTCTGAATTTCGGCCACACGATCGGGCACGCAGCGGAAAAGCTCGGGAACTATACTGATCTGACCCACGGGCAGGCGGTCGCGATCGGCATGGTGGCCGCGATGCGGCTTTCTGCTTTGCTTGGAAATGATGACCTGACCACGCCGCTCGTGTCGCTTTTACAGCACATCGGCCTGCCGACCGGACTCACCTACGACCGCGCGGCGGTCTTTAACGCCCTGCTGTCGGACAAGAAAAAGTTCGGCGCGACGGTCAATTTCATTCTGGTCCGCGAGCCGGGCCGCGCCGAGATCACGCCGATCGAGGCGGAAAAACTGCATGAATACATTCTGAAACTGTAAGGAGGCAATGCCCAATGGGTTCCACTTGGGGAAACGCCATCAAAATATCGGTTTTCGGCGAGTCGCATGGCGCGGGCATCGGTGTAGTCATCGACGGGTTCCCGTCCGGCGTCGATTATGACGAGGCCTTTGTGCTGCGTGAGATGGAGCGCCGCGCGCCAGGCCGTAACAAGCAGTCCACCCAGCGCAAGGAAGCCGACCTGCCGGTGATCCAGTCGGGTATTTATAACGGCAAAACCACTGGCACGCCCATCTGTGCGCTCATCCAAAACTTAAACCAGCGCTCAGGCGACTACGCCGAGCTTGCTGCACAGCCACGTCCGGGCCACGCGGACTACACCGGCATGGTGCGCTACAAATCGTGCAACGACCCGCGCGGCGGCGGCCATTTTTCCGGTCGGCTGACCGCGCCGCTCGTGTTTGCAGGGGCGATGTGCAAGCTGTGGCTCAAAACGCAGGGCGTGCTGGTCGGCTCGCATATCCAGTCCATTGCGCAGATCCAGGACATGCCGTTTGACGATGTGGACATCCAGACGGTGCAGCTGGAAGCGCTGCGGGATGCGGACTACCCGGTTAATAACCCGCGCGCGCTGGACGCGATGCTCGCCGCGATTGAAGAGGCGCGCGAGGCGCAGGATTCGGTCGGCGGCGTGATCGAATGCGCGGCCATCGGCCTGCCAGCGGGCATCGGCAGCCCGATGCTGGACACCGTGGAAGGCCGCCTGTCCTCCCTGCTGTTCGGCGTGCCAGCGGTCAAGGGCGTGGAGTTCGGCGCAGGCTTTGCCTTTGCCGCGCTGCGCGGTTCTCACGCGAACGACACGTTTTATCAGGACGGTGGCACGGTTAAGACCGAGACCAACAACAACGGCGGCATCAACGGCGGCATCACAAACGGCATGCCGCTCGTGTTCCGGGTGTGCATCAAGCCGACCCCGTCCATCTCGTCCGTACAGCAGACGCTGAACATCCAGACCGGCAAGGTTGAGCCGCTGTCCATCCACGGGCGGCACGACCCATGCATTGTCACGCGCGCCGCGCCGGTCGTCGAGGCGGCCTGCGCCATCGCGCTTGCAGACTTACTGAGGGAGGCGAACGGCTATGCGTGAGTTGCCTGCGATCCGGCAGGACATCAACGATGTCGACGAGCAGATCCGCGCGCTGTTTCTCAAGCGGATGTCGCTTGCGCTCGAGGTCGCTCAGACCAAGGCTGAAACGGACGACAAAATCTACAAGCCCGACCGCGAAGCGGAGATCATCCAAAAGCGCACCGCAGGTATGGACGAGGAACTACGGCTCAAATACACGGCGCTTCTGCAAAGCATGATCCGCGCGAGCCGCGAATATCAATACAGCGAGCTGCTGCGGCAGAAGCCGGGACGCTTCCCCTTCCATCCCGCCAAGACGGCGCTCGACCCGAAAAACGTCTACTATCAGGGTGTGCCGGGCGCGTATCAGGAGCTGGCGGCGCGTGCGCTGTTCCCGCAGTGCGAGCCGATCAACGTGCCGACCTGGGAGCAGGTGTTCCAGTCCGTACGCGACGGCATTGCGGATATCGGTGTCGTCCCGGTCGAAAACACAACCGCAGGTACGGTCAGCGAGGTCTATGACCTGCTGCTCGAATACGACCTGTGCATCAACCGCTCGTATATCAAAAAGATCTCGCACTGTCTGGCCGCCGTGCCGGGTGCGCAGCTTTCCGACATCAAAAGCGTCTGTTCACACCCGCACGCCCTGCCACAGTGCCATGCGTTCATTTCCGAGCATGACCTGGAAGCGATCGAGGTGGCCAACACCGCGATCGCGGCGCAGAATGTACAGAAAAAGGGCGATATCCACCTTGCGGCGATCTGTTCGCGCGAGGCGGCAGAGCGGTACGGGCTGACCGTGCTCGCCGAGGGCATCAACGATATGAAGCACAACGAGACCCGCTTCATCGCGGTCAGCCGCACACTGACCACCCAACCTACAGACAACCGCATTGAGATCGCGTTCCACATCCCGAATGTGGCGGGCTCACTGAACACGGTGCTGGATACCTTTGCACACTACGGCATCGACATGACCAGCATCTATTCCCGCCCGCTGAAGGACAGCCCGTGGTGCTATGTGTTCTATATCGACTTCACCGGCAACATGGGCGACCATGCGGTGCAGTCGCTGCTGTATCAGCTCCACGAGGAGCTTCCCTACATCAAAGTCATCGGCAGCTATCAGGTTTCCGATGCGACGGAGGAGTAAAACAAATGCAAATCCAACCCTGCGGCCCGCTGCGCGGTGAACTGACCGTGCCGGGCGACAAATCCATTTCGCACCGCGCGGTCATGCTGGGCGCGCTGGCCAGCGGCACAACACACATTACCGGCTTTCTGATGGGCGAAGACTGCCTGTCCACCATCGACTGCTTCCGCAAGATGGGCGTGGAGATCGAGATCACGGACAAGGAGGTCATCGTCGAAGGCGTCGGCCTGCACGGCCTGTGCGCGCCGGAGGAGGAGCTGTATACCGGCAACTCCGGCACCACCACCCGCCTGCTGTGCGGCATCCTGGCCGGCCAGCCGTTCACCGCGACCCTCAACGGCGATGCTTCCATCCAGAAACGCCCGATGGGCCGTGTCATCAAGCCGTTGCGCGAGATGGGCGCTTCCATTGAGGGCAAAAACGACAACTACTGCCCGCTCACCCTGTATCCCAGCGAGCTGTACGGCATTGAATACCGTCTGCCGGTCGCATCCGCGCAGCTCAAGAGCGCGATCCTGCTTGCGGGCCTGTACGCTGAGGGGCAGACCACGGTCATCGAGCCTGCGCCGTCACGCGACCACACCGAGCGCATGTTCCGCGCGCTGGGCGTAGAGATCGACACGGAAGGCAACACCATCACGCTTGATCCGCCGGAAGACCTGCGCGCGGTGGACATCGAGGTGCCCGGCGATATCTCGTCCGCAGCGTTTTTCCTGGTCGCGGGCGCGATCGTCCCAGGCAGCGAGCTGACCATCAAAAATGTCGGCGTCAACCCGACGCGCACGGGTATTCTGGACGTGCTGCGCGACATGGGTGCAGATATTTCCATCTCGAATTTCCGCGACAACGCGGAACCGGTGTGCGATCTGACCGTCAAATACAGTGCACTGCGCGGCGTCGAAATCGGTGGGTCGATCATCCCCCGCCTGATCGACGAGCTGCCGGTCATCGCGGTTGCAGCTGCCTTCGCGGAGGGCGAAACCATTATCCGCGACGCGCAGGAGCTCAAGGTCAAGGAGTCCAACCGCATCGCAGCGATGGTCAATGAGCTGACCCGCGCGGGCGTCAACGTCGAGGAGACCGAGGACGGTATGATCATCCGCGGCGGCAAAAAACCGCACGGCTCATCCTTTGAGACTTACAAGGACCACCGCATCGCCATGAGCCTTGCCGTGCTCGCGCTCGCGGCGGAGGGTGCAAGCCGCATTGACGATCCCGATGTTGTTGCGATCTCCTATCCCGGCTTCTTCCATACGCTCGAACAGTTGGGAGGCTGAGGACATGCTGCTTACCATGGAGGAGTTCCGTGTGTTCGAGCCGCAGAAGCCGACCTATGCACTGATCGGCTGGCCGCTCGGCCACACGATGAGCCCCGAACTGCATGCGCAGCTGTTCGAGGTCTCCGGGCAGGATGCGAATTACATCGGCATCGCTGTGCCGCCAGAGGAGCTGGAGGAGGCTTTCCAGCTGGCAAAGCGCAAGCTGCGCGGCATCAACTGCACCATTCCGCATAAAAAAGCGGTCATCCCCCTGCTGGACGAGGTCGATACCGCCGCACGCGACCTGCATTCGGTCAACACCGTGGCCTTCCGCGACGGCAGGGCGATCGGCTACAACACGGATATCCTTGGCTTTGCTGAGTCCCTGACGCGGGACGGCGTGACCCTGCGCGGCAAAAAGGTGCTTTTACTGGGCTATGGCGGCGCGGCGTCTGTTATGGCGTACCACTGCGTCACGCAGGGCGCATATGTGACCATCACCGGCCGCAATCTGGAAAACGCCGCGGCGCTACAAAAGCAGCTTTGCGCGGCTGTTCCCGGTGCGCATGTGGCGGTTTTCAGCCGCAAGCACATCCCGCGCGATATCCAGATCGTGTTAAACTCCACCCCGGTCGGCATGTTTCCAAAGGAGAATGCCTCCCCCCTGCATTATCTGCCGCACAAGACCGAATATGTGTTTGATGCGATCTACAACCCGCCGGTGACCGCCACCATGAAGCTGGCAAACCACAAAAAGACCAAAACACGTGACGGCCTGTATATGCTCGTCATGCAGGCGGCGCATGCGCAGACCATCTGGTCGGACGTGCAGTTCGAGCCGCAGGCATGCGAAACCATCCTGCGCCGCACCTACGGCAAAATGGCGGTCAAGCGCCTGCACGAAAAGCACGGCAAGCGCAACATTGTGCTGTGCGGCTTCATGGGCAGCGGCAAGACCACCATCGGCCGCAAGCTTGCCCGTCTGACCGGCCTGGACTTTGTCGACGCCGACCAGTATCTGGAGGCGCAGGAGGGCAAAAAGATCTCGGATATCTTTGCCGACGAGGGCGAAGCCTACTTCCGCGACCGAGAGACTGCCTACATCAAGGAGCTGTCCCAGCGCAACGGCATCGTGCTGTCGCTCGGCGGCGGCGCGGTGCTGCGTCCGGAAAACGTGGAAGCGGTCCGCGAGACCGGCCTGCTCATCCATCTGGATACGCCGTATTACCGCATCCTGAAAAATCTCTCCTATTCCAACACCCGCCCGCTGCTGGATAAACCCGACAAACAGGCGGAAACGCGCCGGCTGTATAATGCGCGCAAAGCGATCTATCATCGGGTTTCCGATGTTTCGGTGCGCAGCCCGAAGATCTCCGAGGTGCTGGAGAAAGTTGTGAAGAGCATATAAAAAAGATTTCGTTCCAAACATACAGTTTGGAACGAGGGGGATGTGCCGCGCAAGGCGCGGACAAATCCCAAGCGCCATTTTGCGCGCCGCTCTGCGGCACACAAAATGGCTTCCTTGTATCAAAAGCCAGGCGCATGTCCTAACTTTTGATGGATGGACGCGGCAATGCCGCGTCCATCCAGTTAAATTGGCCCTGCGGGCGGGATAGAGGCACGCGGGGCGTGCGCTGCGCGCGGAGTGGGGGCGCGGCACAGCAAAGGGTTTCCACTGATTTCAGAAACGAGGAGGATCATGAAACATCTCGCAAAACTTTCCTGCCGCCTGCTGGCGGCCTCGCTCGCAGCTGTGCAGCTTCTGACTGCGGCTGCCGGTGCGGCGTTCACCAACGCTTTTACTTATTCTTATCCGGTTGGCGAGGGCCTGACCTACACCCGTACGGAAGGCAAGAACAGCGCCGGCAACCAAACGGCCAATATTCTGAGCTATCAGCCGAACACCGGCGTCACGCCGATCATGGTGTACGCGGACGAGCAGCTGTATGGCAGCCAGGCAACCATCACAAATGCGGTCAATTACCTGGAAAGCCAGGGCATGCGTGTCATCGGTGGCACGAACGCTGACTTTTTCGTCATGTCAAGCGGAATCCCGATCGGCCTTGTCATTGACAAAGGCGAGCTGATCTCATCCGATGCGTGGCAGTACGCGGTCGGCTTCAAAGCAGACGGCACGGCTGTCATGGGCCGCCCGACCATGAGTATGTCTGTTTCCGGCACAAGCGGCACGGTTTCCGTCTCGTATTTCAACAAGACACGTACCACGGCGGGAGCATACCTGCTTGACTATAACTACGACGATGCGACGCATTTTTCTGCAAACGGCACGTACATTGTCCTCGAACGTGTGGACAGCACACCTGTCACGGTAAACGGATCTGTCAAGCTGCGTGTCGTCAGCAAGGGGACCGGAAACAGTTCATTTGCCATTGCGGAAAACCAAATGGTGCTGACCAAGTCGGATGGGGCCAATGTCGCCAGCTGGACCGACTTCCAGGTTGGCGAGGAAGTGACGCTTTCCGTCTATGCAAGCGACAGCAACTGGGCGGATGTGGAATATGCGGTCGGCGGCAAGCTGCTGATTGATAACAGCACCGTTACGACCTCGGGTATTGACGGTGCTTCTTCCACCCGTGCGCGCAGTGCGATCGGTGTCAAGGCAGATGGAACTGTCGTGCTTTATGAGATCGACGGCAACCAGTCCTCGAGCGCAGGCCTGACCGCCGCACAGCTCGGGCAGGAACTGCTTGAGCTCGGCTGTGTCCGCGCAATCTGTCTGGACGGCGGCGGCTCGTCCGCCATGGCACTGCGCAAGCCAGGCGAAAGTACCGCTTCGCTGATTTCCAGCCCTTCGGACGGCTCGCAGCGCGCCTGCGCTAATTACATTTTCTTTATCAACAATGTCGCATCGGACGGCGTAACCACCTATGCGTTCCTCACGCCGAGTTACCGTTATGTGATGCCCGGCGCTTCGACCTGGTTCTCAGTCAAGGGAGCGGACGCATCCTATGGACCGGCTGCCGACCCGGCAGATCTGACCTATACCGTCTCGAACGATTTGGGTACGGTAAATGGACAAACCTTTACCGCCGGCATGACAACCGGCACGGCAACAATCACCGCTTCGAACGGCTCGGCGAGCGGCTCCATGCAGGTATGCATCACGGGCGATATCCAGTCGATCTCGCTGCAAAGCGGCGGAGAGGATATCTCTTCCGTCTCCCTTGATCCCGGCGAGAGCATTGACCTGGACGGCATTGCCTACCACCTTGGCCAAAAGATGGCATCCGTTGACACCTCATTCACCTGGCAGGTTTCGGACGGCATCGGCACTGTGGACGAAAACGGCGTATTCACAGCTGGCGAGAACATGGCCAGCGGCACGCTCACGTGCTCTTACGGCTCGGTCAGCAAATCACTTTCGGTCAATGTCGGTATGGGTGATCCACAGGATGCAGAGACCGTTGCCGGATTCGAAAGCAGTACAGACGGCTGCACTGCGACCACAGGCGTTACGCTGTCCCATGTAACCGATTATACCGAGGTCGCGCGCGGCACCGGTTCGCTGCAGGCTGCCTATGACGGTACGCAGGTTTCTGCTGCCACCATTTCGCTGCCGCAGACCGATGTCTCCGATATGAATTACCTGACGCTGTGGGCACGCGGCACGGGTACGCAGGTGACACTGACTGCGGTATTCGCTGATGCGGAAGGCAACGAGCTGACTGCGTCCCTGTCTGCTGCAGCAACGGACAGCTGGCGGCAGTTGACTGCGGTTGTGCCGGATGGTGCAGTATACCTGACCGGCGTCCGCTTTAACCGCAGCGGCACCAGCGCTGCAAATTCTGCCCTGTATCTTGACCAGATCGTGGTTTCTGCCGACCATGTCGTCACCAATACAGATGCCCCGGCAGTCAGCCTGAGCAGCACGGCCCTGACCGTAAGTGCAGGCGCTTCTGCTACGGTCACCGGCACTGCGACAATGGAAAACGGCAAATATCCGGCCCGTGCTGAGAATATTTCCGTGAAGGTGGACGGAAAGTCAGTCTCCGGAGCGGCTTCCATGAGCGGATCGACCATGACTGTGACCACCGGTGCATTGTCAGCCGGAACGCATTGCGTAACAATCGATGTATCGGATGACGCAGGCAACCGCACGCGCGTGACCGCTACTGTCACTGCCGGCAGCGCCGGAAGCGTATTTGCGGACACTGCAAACCACTGGTCCGGCGGCTATGCTTCCCTGCTGTATGCAAACGGCATCATGCAGGGCGAAACAGGCAGTGATGGTAGCAGCTATTTCAACCCGGACCGCAACCTGACCCGCCAAGAGTTTGCTGTCACAATTGCGCGTCTGCTTGGCCTGGATACGTCGTACACCGGCGAGATGGACTTTGCAGACGACAACAACATTGCATCATGGGCGCGCGGCGCGGTCTATGCAGTATCGCAGGCAGGCATCATGCAGGGCTCGTCCAGCGGCGGATCGCTCTACTTTGAACCCAATGCCGAAATGACGCGCGCCGAGGTCATGACTGTGATCGGCCGCTGCCTGCCGCGCGGCTATGCGTCTGCATCGCTTTCGTACAGCGACGCATCCTCGATCCCCTCCTGGGCACGTGATCAGGTCCAGATTTGTGTTTCCGCCGGTATCATCAGCGGTTATGAAGACAATACCCTCCGTCCGCTCGGCAACATCACCCGCGGTGAGATCGCTAAGATCCTTGCGATGTTCTGATATGCTGCCGGTATTGCGGCCAATCAAAAAGTGGTCTGGAAGTTTCCAGACCACTTTTTTCTTTGTAATGTCCCTCCCTGCCGGAGATTCGCGGTTGACAAATGCAGGCATTTGGTGTAATATACAATGCATTGTATATCGTAGAAAGGCAGATGATTGCAGCTTGGAAGTCGAGTATACTCTTGCAAGGAAAATACTGCATTTGGCCAACCAGATTATCCGGAACCGCAATGAGGATCTCAAGGGGCTTGGAATCACAGCGGATCAAGCCGATACGCTGCTTTTTTTCCAGTCCGGCATCAACCGATCCGCCGTGGATCTGAAGCAGCATCTCGGCGTCACGCATCAGGCAGCGCGTGCTGTCATTGAACGCATGGTGACAAAAGGGCTGCTCCAAACCAGAGTCTCGCAGTCGGACGCCCGATACCGGGAGGTATCGCTTACTCCGCGCGGTTTGGAACTGCTCGATATCATGCGGGAAAACTGCACGCACACCGGCAATCAGCTGCTGAGCAGCATGACCGCCGCGGATAAAGAGAAGTTTGTTTCTCTGATTACCCAGGCACTGGACAACCTCGGCGTTTCCGGCCAGGCAGACGGCAGCCTCACCAAAATACAGAACAGGGGAATGGAAAAGTGAATCTTAACGAAACGGTTTTCAAGCGGTCTGTCTGGTATATTATCGGTTTGAACTGCATTGCATTGGGCGTTGTGCTCAACATCCGCTACGACCTTGGTGTTGCGGCCTTCAGCTCGGTAATGTATGCGATTTCTGAGATCTACCGCATTTCGCTCGGCACGGCATCGATCATCTGTTATCTCCTTTTCGTTGCGCTGCAGTGCTTGTTATCAAGGAAAATAACCATCGTTTTCCTTCTTGAGGTGCCGCTCTCCATCGTATTTGGCGTTTTAACCGACCTGTACGACCTTCTTATTCCGGATCTTGTCATGAGACCTGTACTCTGCGCCATCTGCTTCGCGCTGACCATGTTTCTCACCGCCTTGGGTGTTTATCTGTGTATCAAGAGCAAAATGGTGCTGACACCGACCGACGGTATTGTCAACACCATTTCCGAAGTTTTTCATCTGCGTTTTTCCGCGGTAAAAAATGCCTTTGATATTTCCATGGTACTGATCAGCGTACTGCTTTGCGTGACCAATCACAGCCCATTCTATGGGATCGGCATAGGTACCATCTTGTCCGCGCTGCTGCTTGGCCGCATCATCAAAATCTACGAATTATTGGAAAACCGATTCCATATAGCCGATACGATGCATATCGGCTCGTCCTCCTGAACCTTCCCGCACAGGCCGCTTATATGCCACGCAATAAAATTCTTCTGAATACTGACCAGGGCATGCCGCATACTTGATTCGGCACGCCCTGGTGCTTTTATCGTTGGAAAACACGATTCCCTGAATATGCAAAAACTCCTGTATCGTTTGATACAGGAGTTTTATGGTCGAGGTGACAGGATTTGAACCTGCGGCCTCTTCGTCCCGAACGAAGCGCTCTACCAAGCTGAGCCACACCTCGGATTCGCTGTTCAGCATCTCTCAGCCGTGACAGCTTTTATATTATATCGCGGGGCGCGCCAGTTGTCAACACTTTTTTCACATTTTTTTTACAAGCGGAAATCCGGTTAAATCCTTCCAACCAGCGAGGTGATCAGGCGGCGGAAATCCGCACCGCGGCGCATGGCAATCTCATTGACCTCTGCGCCTGAAAGCGGCTGCATGAGCACACCGGCCGCCATGTTGGTGATCATCGCAATCCCTACGACCGGCAGGCCGCAATGCGCGGCGGCAATCACCTCAAACACGGTAGACATGCCGACCGCGTCCGCGCCAAACGTGCGGAACATGCGGATCTCCGCCGGGGTTTCAAACTGCGGCCCGTTCACACCGCAGTACACACCGCGGTGCAGTTCGATCCCGCAGTCCTGCGCGGCCTGACACGCCTTCTCCCGCAGATCCGGCGCATAGGCAAAGGTCATATCCGGGAAGCGCGTGCCGAGCGCATCATCATTGGGGCCGGTCAGCGGGCTTTTACCGGTCATATTGATATGATCCCCGATCAGCATAAAGTCTCCTACTGCAAACGAGGTGTTGATCCCCCCCGAGGCGTTGGTCAGCACAAGTGCACGAGCGCCGAGTGCCTTCATCACATACACCGGATACGCAATCTCATCCGGCGCCCAGCCCTCGTAGCCATGCAGGCGGCCCTGCATGCACAGCACCCGCCTGCCCGCCAGTGTGGCGCATACAAGCCGCCCCGCATGGTCGGGTGCGGTCGAGGTTTTAAAATGCGGAATATCCCCATACGGAATATATACTGCATCTTCCAGCTCATAGGCGAGCGGCCCCAGCCCGGAGCCAAGCACAAGCCCGATCTCGGGCGAAGACGGCAGCATTGCTTCCAGATATGCGGCCGATTCGAGCACCTGTCTTTTCGTCGTCATGGTCTGCACCTCCTCACAGGCTGCGCAGGATGGCATCTGTATGCCGCTGCGCTTCCGCCTTTACCTTCTCGATATCAATGGTCGTGTATGTCCCGTCTCGGTAGAGCACCTCGCCGTCCACCATCGTCAGGCATACATCCGCACCTTGCGCAGCATAAACCACATTACATGCCGCGTCGGTCATGGGGATAAACTGCGGTGTGTCCGTATTGATTACGCACAGGTCGGCCCGGCAGCCGACAGCCAAACGGCCGCAGTCCCCGCGCCCCTGTGAAAGCGCGCCCGCGCGTGTCGCGGCATAAAGCGCCTGTGCAGGCGTAATGAGCGTCGAATCATGATAATAGCCCTTGTACGCCACTGCAAACAGGTACAGGTCCTGCAAAATGTTCAGATTGTTATTGGAGGCTGCGCCGTCCGTACCGAGCGCAACATTGATACCCATTTCCAGCATCCTGGGTACATTGGCATAGCCGGACGCCAGCTTGAGATTGCTCGCCGGACAGCATGCGACCGTCACTCCATGGTCTTTCAGGATATCGAAATCCTCTCCTTCCAGCCAGACACAGTGCGCAGCCGTCGTGGGTACATCAAACACGCCGCGCGCCTGCATGTAGGCCGCCGGGGTCATGCCATGCCGCTGCTTGCATTCCTCATGCTCAGCCTGCGTCTCGGACAGGTGGATATGCATGCGCGCACCGCGCGCCTTGGCCTGCGCCGCGACCGCCTCCACCACCTTCGGCGTAGAGGTATATTCGCCGTGGATGCACAGATCGGCCAGCAGGCGGCCGCCGTTCATCCCGTTCCACTCGTCCAGCAGGCGCAGATTGTCTTGATAGGCAGCGGTCTGTTCATAGCCGCTGTCGTCAAATACGGTCAGGCCGCGGCTCAGGTTGCACTTGATACCGCTTTCCAGAATGGCCTTTGTCATGCCGTCGAGGAAAAAGTACATGTCGGTAAACGATACCGTGCCCGAGGCCAGCATCTCCGCAATGGCAAGCTGTGTGCCGTAATATGCGGCCTCATCGCTCAGCTTGTCCTCAAATGGGAATACCTTCTCGTTCAGCCAGCGCTGCAGCGGCAGGTTTTCCGCATAGCCGCGCAGCAGCGTCATGGGCGCATGGCTGTGCACATTGTAAAAGCCGGGCAGCAGCAGGCGATGGCGGCCGTCGTAGACTTCACCGTAATCCTCGGCCGGGGCGGCAGCGCCGATATAACCAATCACGCCGTCCTTTACGCCGACGTACTGCCCGCGCTGCAGCTCAAAATTTTCATCCAACAGATCGATATTGCGAAACAGCATTTTGTTCTCCTTTGTTCAGGTATGTATTGCGGTCTTTCTCATATTTCAGGAGGGATTTCCCTATGGCACGTTCATCGGCACGGCATAGGTGGAAAAACGCACGCCGAGCTCGGTATTGAAATGGTCGATCGACTTCATCAGCCCGATACAGCCGACCTGGAACAGGTCGTCCGGCGATTCGCCGCGCCCCTGGAATCGCTGCACCACGCTCAGCACCAGGCGCAGATTGCCCTGTATCAGTTCGTCGCGCGCCTGCTTATCCCCCTTTGACGAGCGGCGCAGCAGCTCGTCCGTCTTTTTGGCGGACAGCACCGGCAGCCCGGATGTATTCACCCCGCAAATCTCCACTTTGGTCTGCATGAAAAAACCTCCTGTCCGTTGCACCTGCAGTGCTCACTATCAGGATTTTCCCCTGCGCACGGGACGAATATACCGACGAAAAATTTTGCCAGTCGACGGTTTCCGACCGTTTTTTTGCCTGCCTTGTGCTTATCCCCTGCGGCTACAGCACGATGTAGTGCGGGATAATATCCGCGTATCCGCCGTCCGGCATGCGGAAGCCGCCGGGGATCGTGCCGAGCTGCACAAAACCCAGCTTTTTGTAAAGCCGGAGCGCAGGCAGGTTGCTTTTGACCACTGCGTTGAACTGCAAAATGCCAAAGCCGAGTGTTTTCGCCTGCTCCATGCAGTGGCGCACCAGCATTTCGCCGATGTGTTTTCCGCGCAAGCCGCTTTTGACCGCATAGCTTGCGTTGCAGATATGCCCGCACCGGCCAATGTTATTCGGATGCAGGATGTACAGGCCGACGGTCTCTCCCGTCTCCGCACTGTATGCAATACCGGTGTAGGACTGCTCCGCAAAAAATGCATGCCCGCTCTGCGCGTCCAGCAGCTCGGTCTGCGGGAATGCATCACCCGCTTCTACGACCTCGTTCCAGATCGCCGCAGCGTCAGCCGCATCCTCCTGCCGGTAATCCCTGATCTCTATCTGCATGGCAGACCACTCCCCCGTTTTTTCATTCCGCCTTTATTGTACCGCATTTCCCCCTGCCCCGCAAGCATTCTGCGCAGGTCAGAAAAAAGCCGGAGCGTTGCCTCCGGCTTTTGTTCATGCATAATTTTTCAGGATGTCCTTGCGCATGCGTGCGATGATGCGTTTTTCCAGGCGCGATATGTAGCTTTGTGAAATGCCCATCAGGTCGGCCACTTCCTTCTGTGTCATGGCCTCCGGCAGACCTAACCCAAACCGCATGGAGATGATTTTCCGCTCCCGCTCGGGCAGCCTGCGCAGCGCGTGCAGCAGCAGGGTGCGGTCCACGTCGTCCTCGAGCGGACGCAGCACGCTGTCCGGCTCGGTGCCGAGGATATCTGAAAGCAGCAGCTCGTTGCCGTCCCAATCCGCGGAAAGCGGCTCATCGAGCGACACCTCCGTGCGCCGTCCTGCAACCTTACGCAGATACATCAGGATCTCATTCTCAATGCACCGCGACGCATAGGTCGCAAGCTTGACGTTTTTATCGCTCCGGTAGGTGCCGACCGCCTTGATCAGCCCGATCGTGCCGATCGAGATCAGATCCTCCGTGCCCACGCCGCTGGATTCAAACTTACGCGCCAGAAATACCACCAGCCGCAGGTTGTGCTCGATCAGCGTGTCGCGCGCTTTCCGGTCGCCGGCCTGACAGGCGGCAACTGCTGCCGTTTCCTCCTCTACCGAAAGCGGCGGCGGCAGGATCTCACTGCCGCCAATATAGAATACCGCCGGTTTTGCAAACAACCGCTTCAGCCTGTCAATGATCCGCTGCACTATCATGCATCTCTTCCTTTCAAACACCGATGAGCCCCTCGTACGCACCCTGTCCCAGTTTTTCCGGCCCGACTGCACACACGCAGTCAAGCACGCTCCCGTCTGCGCGGCGCACCCTGTCCGGCCGGAAATATAGCAGAAGCCCCGCCTCCGTGCCGACCGCGCGGTAGGGCAGCAGCCCGCAGCGCCGCGCCGCTTCGGGCTGCCATGCCGCGAGCTGTGCAGCAGGGTCCTGCGCGGCGTCCAGCACGATCCCCCGCCCGGCCAGCAGCGCCTGTGCCGCCGCCCGCTCCAGCACGACGACCGTCCGACCGGATACCGGCTCTGCCAGATCGTTTCCCGTGTCGTGCAGCACACGCACCGTGCGCTCGGTCGAGCCGAACCGTACGGTCAGCTGCTCCACCTCCCGGCGGAGCGGGCCATGCTGTGCGTCTCCCCGCAGCAGAACGCCGCTAACCGCGTAGCCCGCCGCTGCTGCCAGCAGCAGAACGCGCATCGGCACGGCGAAGTAATATCCCGCACCGTACAACAGCTGCCTTCCTGCCGCTCGGCCCAGCACAGCCGCAAGCCCTGCAAAGGCGGCGGCCACGATCAAATACAGCGCACATACCCGTGCAAATGCGTTCTGCCGCCAAAAGGCGGCAGCGCATACGCCAAGCCCGGCCAGCAAGCGCACCGGCAGCACAGCCAGCCACGGCTGCACGGCCGCTGCTGCTGCATAGCAGCCGCCCAGCCCCGCAGCGAGCAGGAGCCGCAGCCGTTTGACCCGAACACCGCCCAGGTGTGCCGCCGCAAGCAGGGTGATGTAATCCATCAGCGCGTTTGCGCCGAACAGCACATCCAGATAAACAACCATACCGCACCTCCGCCATGTCCTATCCTATCACAGCCGGCGCACATTATTTGGCGAAAGAGTGCCGCAGCCTGTTTTCGACCGAAGGTGCATCTCTGTCCCGTAATATGCCCAAAGCCGCCCTGCCAAACGGCAAGACGGCTTCAGACAAAGAGTATAGTATGTAAGTGATATGGGCGGAAAAAGAAATGGGAGAAAGAGAAACAGCAAGGGATGAACCTTCTGTTCAGCTCCCTTGCTGTGCTTTTATCATACTGCAAATTATGCTGCTTGTCTACCCATCATTTTTCACAAAATAAGAAGTATAAAACCATTCAATTTTGTCCCACGGCAAACCCGGCAAGCAGCTTCGCCGCTCCCTCCACGTCGGATACTGCACACATCTCGCTCGGCGAGTGGATGTAGCGTGTCGGGATAGAGACCGCGCCCACCTGCACACCGGCACGCGTCTTTTGCAGCGCAGCTGTGTCTGTGCCGCCGAACTGCAGAATCTCGCGCTGGGTGGCCACGCCGCAGTCCGCGCCCGCCTGCTCGAGCGCCGCGCATACTGCAGGCGTGCAGATGACCGAGCGGTCCATCACCTTGACCGCCGGGCCCTTTCCCATGTCGACCGCCATCGGAGTCTTGCGCTCGGGCAAGTCGCCCGTGTCGGTCACGTCGACCGCGATTGCGATATCCGGCTCAACCGAAAAGGCCGCCGCACCCGCGCCGCGCAGGCCGACCTCCTCCTGCGAGGTGAATACAAAATACAGGTCGTTTTCGGTCTCGGCTTCCGCAAGCTGCTCCATCGCGAGCAGCAGGGTCACGCAGCCGATGCGGTTGTCCAGATACGGTCCGCAGAGCACGCCGTTCTGCTCAAAGCGCGGCGCTTCAAACACCGCAAAGTCACCGACCTGCACATATTGCTCGGCATCTGCCTTATCCTTTGCGCCAATATCGATAAACAAGTTGTCCATCGTCAGATCCTTGAAGGGCGTTTTCTCCTCGTAGGAGATCACGCCGCGCGTGCCGTTTGCAAACCGCACCGTAATGTTGATCAGGTCGCCCTTAAACAGCCCGCCGACCTGCGAAAAGCGGATAAAGCCCTTTTCGTCGATCCAGCTTGCTACCACACCGATCGAGTCCATATGCGCCGCGAACAGCAGCTTTTTGCCGCTGCCCTTTTTGCGGCAGATCAAGTTGCCGAGTGCATCGGTCGTGATGTCATCGATATATTCGCCCGCGATGGCGGCGATCGCCTCGCGCACCGCGTCCTCGCGGCCGGACGGGCCGAACGCGCCGCCGACCTCGTTCCACAAATCAAAAACCTTGCTCATTCGTCCTCTCCTCCGAGTTCTTCCAGGAATGCGCGTGCTGCCGCCAGCACCGCTTCGCAGTCCGATACCGCCGCCACCGAGGACGGCGAGTGGATATACCGCACGGGCGCGGCCGCCGCGCAAACGCGCACGCCTGCCCGGCTCTTGTGGATGCGGCCCGCATCCGTGCCGCCCGAAATCCGCGTCTTGGTCTGCCACAGGATGCCGCGCTTGTCGCAGGCGTCGCGCAGCAGCTCAAACAGCGCCGCATCGTAGATGGTCGCGCCATCCATGAACGGCAGTACCACGCCGCCGCGCACGCGGCAGACCGCCTTGCCGTCTGTGACCTCTGCGAGGTCGGCCGCGGTCGTGCCCTCGAGCACGAGCGCAAAGCCCGGATCAAGCGCATACGCCATGCTGGCTGCGCCGCGCAGCCCGGT
>NBJMR02800__coassemble_1872_pt1 | contig 20752 bp, 15 predicted proteins | sample NBJMR02800__metabat2_high_PE_027 | metagenome-assembled genome bin NBJMR02800 | reverse complement strand
ATCAAGCGTTTGATCTGGGGATGCACGCAGATGATCTGCGGGCTGCTGATGATGCTGTGCGGCTTACAGCTTGCACTGCTTGGATTGCAGGTTCTGCCGGGCGGCGTATTGGCTTTGCTTGGTTTGGTGCTATTGATTGGCGGATACTTTGAGCGTGTGCGCCCGGCGCTGCGCGGAAATAACGATAACAAATAACATTTAGTTAAGGATTGATAAAACATGAATGAAACTTCTATCCACGGGATGAAGCGCACGCATATGTGCGGCGACCTGCGCCTGTCCGACGCGGGCCAGACGGTCACGGTCAACGGCTGGGTCGACCGCGTGCGCGACAACGGCGGCGTGCTGTTCCTGCTCGTGCGTGACCGCGCGGGCATCGTGCAGTGCACGTTTGACAAGTCGGTCAACGCCGACCTGTTTAACATCGCCTTCACCTGCCGCACCGAGTTCGTGGTAGCTGTGCGCGGCAAACTGGTCGCGCGCGACGAGGCGGCGATCAATAAGAAGATGCCGACCGGCGAGGTTGAGATCATTGCCGAGGAAATCCGCATCCTTTCCAAGGCGGAGACCACCCCGTTTGAGATCGACGACTCCAAGGAGGTCGGCGATCAGGTGCGCCTTAAGTACCGCTACCTCGACCTGCGCCGTCCGTCCATGCAGAAGAACCTGATGCTGCGCCACCGTGTTACGCAGGTCGCGCGCAATTACTTTGACGAGCAGGGCTTTATCGAAATAGAGACCCCGATGCTGACCAAGTCCACGCCTGAGGGCGCGCGCGACTACCTCGTGCCGTCCCGCGTGCATCCGGGCAAGTTCTACGCGCTGCCGCAGTCCCCGCAGCAGTACAAGCAGCTTTTGATGCTCGCGGGCATGGACCGCTATATCCAGATCACCCGTTGCTTCCGCGACGAGGACCTGCGCGCCGACCGCCAGCCTGAGTTCACCCAGATCGACCTTGAGATGAGCTTTGTCGAGCAGGACGACGTGATCGCGGTCAACGAGGGTTTCCTCCAGCGTGTGTTCAAGGAAGTGCTGGATATCGATATCCAGCTCCCGCTGCCGCGCCTGACCTGGCGCGAGGCGATGGACCGTTTCGGCTCGGACAAGCCGGACACCCGCTTTGGCTTTGAAATCAAGGATATTTCTGACATCGCGGCAAACTGCGGATTCGGCGTGTTCAAGGGTGCGGTCGAGGCCGGCGGCACGGTTCGCCTGATCAATATCAACGGCTATGCGGACAAGTTCCCGCGCAAGGAGATCGACAAGCTGGCGGATTTCGTCAAGACCTACCGCGCCAAGGGCCTTGCGTGGATGAAGGTCGCTTCTGACGGCTCGATGACCTCTTCGTTTGCCAAGTTCCTGACAGAGGACGAGATCGCGGCGATCAAGGAGCGCGCGGACATGCACGAAAACGACGTGCTGTTTGTTGTAGCCGATGCTTCCGAGGAGACCGCACTGGTATCGCTCGGCGCGCTGCGCTGCGAGCTGGCCAAGCGTCTCGGCCTTGCCAGGAAGGACGACTTCAAGCTGCTGTGGGTCACCGAGTTCCCGCAGTTCGAATACAGCGAGGAGGAGGACCGTCTGGTCGCCAAGCACCATCCGTTCACCGCGCCGATGGACGAGGATATCCCGCTGTTGGATACCGACCCGGCCAAGGTTCGTGCCAAGGCGTATGATATCATTTTGAACGGCTGCGAGCTGGGCGGCGGTTCGATCCGTATCCACGATCCCGAACTCCAGACCAAGATGTTCGAAGCGCTCGGCTTTACCGAGGAGCGCGCGAAGGAGCAGTTCGGCCACCTGATCACGGCGTTCTCCTACGGCGCGCCCCCGCACGGCGGCCTCGCCTATGGTTTGGACCGTCTGTGCATGCTGCTGGCAGGCCTGGATTCCATCCGCGACGTGATCGCCTTCCCCAAGGTGCAGAATGCGTCCGACCTGATGATGTCCTGCCCGGATGTGGTGGACGACAAGCAGCTGGACGACCTTTCCATTGCAGTCACCCGTATGGAAAAGGAGCCGGAAGCATAATCCCAAGTACCCGTGTAAAGCCGCTGCGGCTGGCGCCGCGGCGGCTTTACTGCATCCCGGAAAAGGAGAGCGGTATCCGTGTGCTCTGCATGTAAAGAACGGGATAAAAATAAGAAAAGAATCGGTATAATCGCTGCAAATGTCGTGCTTACAGCTGCCTTCGCGGCATTGCTTTTCCCGCTGCTGCGCAAAGGGTCGCTCAGCTTTCTCACGCTGACCGCTGCCCTGCTGGGGCTGCTTGCTATCCTGCCGCTGGTGCTGCGGCCATGGCAGCACGCACCGGCGGCGGTTTTGCTGCTGCATGATGCACTGCTGCTGGCTTCCTCTGCTGCTGCCAGCCTTGTTCTGGTGGAATATCTGGTCAAGGGATGCAGCATCGGCCTGGAAACGTCATTCTGGCAGGGATGGCTGGTCTATCTCGCGATCAACACTTTGCTCTACCTGATTACCGGACGCGTCCGGATCAGCGTGTGCGTGGGTATGGCGGTGGCCATGGCGCATGGATTGATCGATCACTATGTGCTGCTGTTCCGAGGTACGCCGGTTCTGCTGAGCGATGTGTATTCGATCGGCACAGCGGCCAATGTTGCGGAGAGCTACTCCGCGCCGGTAGAGTTGTCTGTGCTGTGGGTCGTGGGGGCGGCGGTGCTGTACTGCGCGTGTGTATGCCTGATGCAGCGCAGGTGGAAGGTGCGTCGGCTGTGGACGCTGCCCGGTGCAGCGGTGCTTGCGGTGGTCGTTTTTGCCGGGCTGCATATCACGGATACAGGATTTAATCTGTGGCAGTCCAACAAGACATACAGCGAGATCTATTATTTCCTGCGCTGCGCTGTCAGCTCGGCTGTTTCCAAGCCAAATGGATACACCGCGGAAAAACTGGATGAGATCGAATCCAACTATCAGGGCGCAGATGGCACACAGACGCCTAATCTGATCGTTATTATGAACGAATCCTTTGCTGATCTGCAGGCAGTAGGGGAATTTGAAACCAACGAGGACTATATGCCGTTTGTGCACAGCATGCTGGACGGGGCGGAAAACACGGTCAGCGGCGAGCTGCTGGTGTCCACTTTCGGCGGCGGCACGTCTAACACAGAGTTTGAATTCCTGACCGGCAGTTCGATGGGCTTTCTGCCATACGGTACAACGCCCTACCAGGTCTATCTCCGGTCAGATACGCCGGGACTGGTCTCCGGGCTGGCAAAGCAGGGGTACCGCACGGTATCGCTGCATCCTTATTCCTCAAGTTCGTGGAACCGGGAAAAGGTTTATGAGTATCTCGGATTTGATGAGCAGCTGTATGATACTGACTTCCCGGCAGATGTGGAGCGCATCCGCACCTATATCAGCGACCATGCAGACTATCAGAAGGTGATTGAACTGTATGAAAACAAACAGCCGGACGAACCGCTGTTCCTGTTCAATGTCACCATGCAGAACCACGGCGGATATGACTCGGTCAACACGACGAATTTTGAAGAACGCATTCATCTGACCGGTGAATTTGCAGGGGAGTATCCGCAGGTGGATCAATATCTCTCGCTTGTCCGGTACAGTGATGAGGCGATCCAGGAGCTGGTCGAGTATTTCGCGGATGCGGATGAGCCGACTGCGATTGTATTCTTCGGTGATCACCAGCCCGGTGTAACGAATGGATTTTATGACGAGCTGCTCGGGGAGGCGGCGCAGTCGGATGCGCGGGAACCGCGGCAGGTCAAGCTGGTCACCCCATTCTTTATCTGGGCAAACTACGACATCGAAGAAGCACAGGACGTACAGATCAGCGCGAACTACCTGGCCGCCTATGCGCTGGATACGCTGGGCTGTGCGACCTCGGCGTATGATGCACTGCGCCTGCAAACCCGGCAGGCGGTTCCGCGCGTTAATAATGATGGCTTTTATACTGCAGACGGGGAGTGGCATGCGATCGCAATGGCGGAGGACTATGCGGCGCTGACTGACTACCGCATGATGCAGTACACACAACTGTTTGACCATAAGAACCGGAACGACGCATGGTATGAAACGGCATCATAATTTTTACGCCGGCAGGCCGGCAAAGGGCTTTTCGGATCCGTGCTTTTGTGATAGAATGGTTGCTGACAGGAGGAGATCATTATGAAGGAGCTCTACAAAGGCTTTGCACATGTTGCGATCAATACGGCGGATATGGATGAAAGCATTGCGTTTTACGAAAAAATTGGCGGTACGGTGACCGCGCGCTCAAGCGCAGGGGAGAAACTGCTGGCGCTGGTCGAGTTCGGCGGGCTGGTGCTCGAACTGATCCAGCCGCCGGAAGGCGAGCTGGTACCGGCGGGTGTCGGCAGCATCCCGCATTTTGCAGTATATGTGGATGATTTGGAGAAGGCGGCCGCAGCGATCAAGGATGCGGGCGTGATTTCATTCATGACGCCGGAGAAACGGGTGCTCCCGGACACCTTCGGCGGCCTGCAGAACTGGTTTTTCACCGGCCCCTCCGGTGAGCAGATTGAACTGCTGCAGATGCTTTGAACGGAAACAGAAAAACAGCGGGCGGCTTTGCAGAGCCGCCCGCTGTTTTTTTGCGCATCATACAGTGGGGGATTGGTTGTAACCGGTCACGCCGTTGGCGTTTATCCAGGCAAGTTTGGTCCGGATCAGGGAAGCGATCGCTTCACTCTCGCTGCCGTGCCGCTGGACATAGAGCGACTGCAGGTCGAGCAGGTCGTTATAAGTCAGATAAGGGTAGTCACCGGTCATCATGGTGCCGTCCGGCAGATAGGCGTAATACAGATTATTGTCTTCCATTGGCCAGAGACCGGCTGTCAGTTCGATGCCGCGTACCAGACGGTCGGCAAATGCGGCATATCGCCCGTCTCCGGTCGCGTTTGTCAGCCGGTAGAGGAATACTGCCTCAGCTGCATGGTGGTTGAGCGAGCAGTGCGTGGTCTTTCCTTTGCCGTTTTCGTGCCAGTAATCCTCGACCAGCCAGCCTTCATCCGCTGCAGAGCCAAAGGAGAAATGGTGATCCGCCGCAAAACCCATCAGGAAATCCGCGTATTTTATAGTGGCGTCCAGCCACTCAGACACACCAAAGGTCTCAGCTGCATCGATGTTTGCCTGCCAGAAAGAGGTGTTGAAGCGCGTGTCGAAATAGCCGGGGTCGATATCATAATCCCGGTTCAGCCATCCGCTGCCGGCTTGGGAGGGGATAAAGCCGTATTCGTTCTGCTGCTCCCGCATAATGTCAATCATGGCAAGGCCAAGTGCGCGGCTGGCCGGTTCCCCTGTATCGCGCGCCATCTTGGCCGCAATATAGGCAGCGGGCAGGGGATGAAAATAATTTTCCCCGCTGGGATAGTAATCTGAGGGAGCAGTGTAGTAATAGCCGTCGTAACACCAGCGGTTGCTGTCGGTAAAGCGGTAGTTGGTCCAGCGGGCGACTACATCCGGATCGTCCCAATCGATCAGAAAGCTGTCCGCGCACAACGCAAGATAATCGCTGTATGAATTTTCGGGCAGCGCAGCAACCGACAGGGAAAGCGTATAGCCGCCGCTGGTCTTTTGGATTGACAGCGCACCATCATAATCAGGCAGGTATTCGATCATGCCGTTTTCACGCCCGGTATACGTGAGAGGAGTGACCAGAACCGCTTCGGACTGATCGGTGCGCACGAAATACATGCCCTTGCCGAGCGACATTTTATTTTCCAGCGGCGTAACAGACCACTGGCCGGTTTCGACAGAATAGCTGCGCACCGTACCTTCTGCGCCCGTCAGGACGTATTGCGCGGCTGTTTGCCCTTCGCATGCAGCCCCTTGTGGCTGGATGCGCCCCATGTAGACCGTGCAGCCTGCCGTATCCGTATAGGTGCGCAGCTGCTGCACGGCGTCCCGGCTTTCCGCTGTGGATTCTGTGCGGGTCACGGGGCCGAGCGAAGTAGCAAACGCCTGCGCGCTGCCGGTTTCGGTCCAATCGCGGAAACCGCCGGATTGGCAGCCGGTCAGCGTCATTGAGCCGAGCAGCAAAGCGGTCAGAATGAACTGGAGTGGCTTCATGAGGTTCCTCCCGGATAAAAACGTAATAGATACTTCATTATAGCATGTCTGTGCGAAAAAGGAAAGGCAGGAGGCAGGCGCATAGAAAAGCGCCCGCCGGACGGATGTCCGGCGGGCGTTACGGGATCTAAAAGCCGTGCAGAAAACTGCAGGTTTGAATTAATAGTGGCGCGCCTCGTACAGGTGATCCTCGATCGCCTTGCGGGCAGCCTGTACCTCGGGCTTGGTGGAAACCTCGGCAACGCCGACACGCCACCAGTTCTCGTAGCCCGCGGACATGGTCTTGGGCAGAACCTTCATGTCGATGACAGTGGAAACGGTCTGCTTCTTCGCGTCCTCGATGGCAGCCTTGAGCTCGTCCATGGTCTTGACCGTGTAGGTCTTGCAGCCGTAAGCCGCGCCGATGGCAGCGTAGTCCACCTGGATGACCTTGCCCTTGTGGATACCGTTGGTCACGCCGTCCTCGAGCATGTTCTTCTCGGTGCAGATGCAGGCATTGCCCTGGCCGACTTCGAGGTTGTTGATGCAGCCGAAGGAAGCGTTATCAAATACCATAACGTTGATCTTCTTGCCGATCTGGACAGAGGTGATCAGCTCGGAGTGCAGCATGTCGAACGAGCCGTCGCCAGTCATTGCGTAGACTTCCTTATCCGGGCAGGCGAGCTTGGCGCCCAGCGCGGAAGCAATCTCATAACCCATGCAGGAGTAACCGTACTCCATGTGGTAGGTGTTGATCTTGCGTGCACGCCACAGGCCCTGCATGTCGCCCGGCAGCGAGCCGGCAGCCGCGCAGACGATCGCGTCGTCGTCGATCATCTTGTTGATGGTGCCGAGAACCGCGGTCTGGCAGAGCTTGCAGCCGGTGTCCTCGATGTACTTCTCAACGCACTCGCGGTTTGCGTCGTTGATCTCCGGAATGAAGGAATCCTTGTCGGTGTAGGTGCAGTTGTCCAGACGCTCAACCTCGGTCCACCACTCTTTGCGCAGCGCAGCAACTTCTTCTGCGTAAGCAGCATCGGTGTGGTAGCCGATCTTCTTGAGCTCCTCGGAGAGCGCGGTCAGCGCCTCGTTTGCGTCCGCAACAACCGGGGTTGCGTCCATCTTGTACGCCTGGAACTCGGACGGGTTGATGTTGACGAACTTCGCGTCCGTGCGGTACAGCCACTTGGAAGCCGTGGTGAAGTCGGTGTAGCGGGTGCCGACGCCGATGACAACGTCCGCCTCGTGCGCCAGCTTGTTGGCAGCGATGCCGCCGGTGGTGCCCAGACCGCCGAGGTTGAGCTCGTGGGTCCACTCGACAGCGGACTTGCCCGCCTGGGTCTCGCCGAATGCGATGCCGAAGTCCTCAGCGAACTTCTTGAATACCTTGTGCGCCTCAGCGTAGCGTACGCCGCCGCCACAGATCAGGAGCGGCTTCTTGGCATTCTTGATGACCTCGACCGCCTTGTCGATCGCATACTTGGTCGCCGGACGGCGGTCAATGCGCCATACACGCTTCTTGAAGAAGTCAACCGGGTAGTCATACGCTTCCGCCTGTACGTCCTGCGGCAGAGAGATCGCAACAGCGCCGGTGTTGGCAGTGTCGGTCAGCACGCGCATCGCGGAGATCATGTCGGTCATGACCTGCTCCGGACGGTTGATGCGGCCCCAGTACTTGGTGACAGCCTGGAACGCGTCGTGCGCGGAGATGGACAGGTTCTGCGGCTGCTCCATCTGCTGGAGAACCGGATCCGGCTGGCGGGACGCATAGATGTCGCCCGGCAGGATCAGGACCGGGATGTTGTTTGCAGTAGCGGTCGCAGCAGCGGTGACCATGTTGCACGCGCCGGGGCCGACGGAAGAGGTGGCCGCGAAGATCTGCTTGCGGCGCATCTGCTTGGCGTAGCCGACAGCAGCAAGGGCCATGCCCTGCTCGTTCTTGCCCTGGTATACAACCATGTCCTTGAGCTCCTGCTCAACGCCGTTGGCAAAGCCGACAACGTTGCCGTGGCCGGGCAGCATGAAGATGCCCTTGACAAACTTGTGCTCAACCTCGTTGCCATCCATGTCGATGTAGCTGACATACTGGTTTTCGAGGAAGCGGACGAGTGCCTGGGATGCCGTCAGGCGGACGGTTTCCATGTGCTTCATAGGTGAATTCCTCCTGAAATTATTTTCTCTCACAAAACTCGATCAAAGCCGAGGTTTCAAACGGGCGGCTATGCCGCGCCGTAAGGTAATTTTATTTCACCGGGGCTCTGCCTCGGTGAAATACCAATGTTTCGGGACTTGTGTCCCGAACCGCCTTTGCTGTGCAAAGGCGAGGGGGTTATCGGATTTGGTTTCGTCAGGAACCAAATCCGTATCTAAGGGGGACAGCGTCCCCCTTGGAAATCAGTTCCCGGTCGGGCAGTGCCAGATATGGTCGTTGGCGTCGTCCTGTACGAGCCAGATGTGCTCCTCATCGTCGATGCGGGTCTTATCCCACGGATTGCCCGGCAGATGGCGGATGCCCCATGCGTAGCAGCAGGAGTAGCCCGGGCCGGTTACCTGAGAGTGCATCTTGTCGGTGATGATCGCAAGGCCGTTGTGATGGGTCTCGTAGATCTCGCCATTAGCCCAGCCGGCGCCGAAGCCCTGCGGCTTGTCATAGCGGTAGAAGTAGCACTCCGGCTGCGGATGATGGTGCGGCGGATAGCTCGACCACTTGCCCGGCAGGTTGACAACTTCGCCCAGCACCATGTTGGAGTAGGGGGCGTTGTCCAGATCGAAGCAGGTGCGTACGTCGCGCTTGATGCAGCCCATCAGCTCGCCGTTTGCGCCGCGTGCCCAGGTATCGGTATCTTCCGGCTTGTACATCTTGTTCGGGAAGGTCTTATCGTTGAGCGTCTTCTGAATGTAGATATTGCAGGGACCGTGCGCGGTAATCTTGACCTTGGTACCCTTGCATACATGCAGGCAGGACGGATTGTAGTCAAACGGGTTCGGACGGTCTACGTCGTAGGACTGGTCGTCCCACTCGATGGTGCACTTGCCGTCGAATACCAGAGCAGCGAGTTCCTTCTCAGGCTCCTCAAAGGAATAGGTGTCGCCGTCCTCCATGACGAGGAGCGCAATGTCCATCATGGCATCCTTGCCGATGCCCTCGTCCAGGCGGATATATTCGTTGTACCCGCGCTTGACTTGCTTATCCATGTACATAGGTTATCCCTCCAAAAAAAGATTTTTTGGTAAAGCGCCCGCGGGCTGACTGAGCCGGGGCGGAGTGGCAGCTTTCTGCCTCTTCCATTATAGCACGCGGCAACAGGCGCTTCAACCGTTCGCCGCGGGGCGGGAACACTTCGTCATTTATCACAAAAACAGGATGCGTTATTCTGACAAATGATACAACAAAAATACGATTTTCAGATACCGTGCTCTTGTGTTTGTCCCCGTTTGTGGTTATAATTATAGCAGATGAGCGGAGAAATGCTTGCAATTTCTTCATGAACAATAACACGATTTTAAGGTGTTTCCGGAGGGTGGATATGGACGCTGCAAGGCGAGAGAAAAAAGAGCACGGCACACTGGCATTTCCGTTTCAGATCTACCCCGCGTTGGACGGCAGCGAGTCCGATGACAGCGATTTTATCCCATATCACTGGCATCCCGAATTTGAGATTATCACAGTGGATGCAGGGCATGTATCTCTGACCATTGCCGACCATGTGTACGAGGGAGAGCATGGAGATGTGTTTTTCGTCGCGGGCGAGGAACTGCACGAAATCCGCGCAGCGGGACGGGAAAATCAGTTTCGCTCGTTCGTATTCGCGGCGGACTTTCTGCAGTTTGCGCGCAGCGACCAGGCAGAGACCGAGCTGCTCGCCCCGCTGGCCGGGGGCAGGCTGCGGTTCGTGACCTGCCTGCGCGCCGGCGAACCGGGGCAGTCCGAGGTGCGCGCGCTGCTTGCGCAGATTGTGCGTGCCTGTCTGGCGCAGGCGCCGGGCAGCCAGCTTGCGGTCAAGGCGGCGCTGCTGGGAATCGTGGCAGCCTGTGCGCAGAACGGCTTGCTGCACGGGCGGCAGATGCGCCCTAACGCGGATTACAAGGCGCGGCAGCTCAAGGAGATCGTGGGCTATCTGGGCGAGCATTTCACTGAACCGCTGCCGCTGCCGGAGGTGGCCGCGCAGTTCGGCCTGTCGCCGCAGTATTTCAGCACTTTTTTCCGTGAGAACTTCGGCCGCACGTTTACCCAGCATGTGAATTCCCTGCGTATTGAACAGGCAGCGCGCCTGCTGCGTGAAACCGATCTGCCGGTGATGGAGATCGCATTTAACGTGGGGTTTGACAACTTCAGCTATTTTATCAAAAGGTTCCGTGAAGTTTATGGCCTGTCGCCCTCCAATTACCGCAAAAACGGCATTGCATGAGGGGTGAACAGATAGCCGCAGAAAGCAACAGGGGAAGCCGGCAAGCTTCCCCTGTTGCTTTTATTATTCATACCGTAATTTGACATTTTCCTGCTGGCAGAGATCAACATACTCCTGCGGTGGTTCCCGGTCAGTGATAAAGCCGGTCAGATCTTTAAGATGACAGAAAGTGACAATGGCTTCTCTGCCGATCTTGGAAGAGTCGGCCATACAATAAATCTTGTCTGCGCGTTGGACGACCGCGCGCTTGATTTCGGCCTCCAGAAAAGTGGTGTTGGTCATGCCTGCTGTGAGGGAAACACCGGTGGCTCCCATGAACGCCTTGTTGATGCGCATGGAGGAAAGCGACTCGATGGTGGACAACCCGACAAAGGAATCGGTTGTCGGGCTGTATATCCCGCCGAGCGAAATGATATTGAGATTATCGTATTTGGCGGCCTCGCTGAGCGCACCGAGCGAGTGGGTGATGATTGTGATGCGCTTTTTTGCTGCCAGGAAGCGCAGCAGGCACAGCGTTGTTGTGCCGGAATCGATAAAGATAGTATCCCCATCGGATACATCTTCGGCTGCCAGGCGGCCAATCAAGGATTTATCAATCGGGTTGAGACCGGATCGGATGGGCGTCGGGACGGCGCCGGACGGTACGGTGGCGGTTACACCGCCATAAACTTTGGTAATGTGCCCGCGCATCTCAAGTTCGTTCAGATCGCGGCGGATGGTGTTTTTGGAAACGCCGAAGACCTCACACAGCTCGTCAATGCTGACGGTCTCACGTGAGATGACGTATTGTTCAATTGAATTGAGTCGGCTGACCTTCATCTTCCCTATCCCCAATCTAGACCGGAATATATCCACAAACGTTTTTTTTAGTTTATCAAATTCTGAACAAATTGTCCACTGTTTTCATTTTTTGGGAAAAAAGCTGCATGTGCCGGCTGGGCAGCGGCTTGGAAATGCTGGAAATAATGCGGCCATACATCAGCGGGCAGTGACGGGCCGGCAAAATTGTATGGGCAGCCGGCGGAACAGCAGCTGTATTTATAGGGCAGGGCAGAAGGAGACAGAAAGCTGATGCTGGAGAAAATAAACAAAAAAGCATAAAGATACAACCAAGACATAACCAACAAATTTTATATATTTGACCGTGAATTTTTATGAAATATTCCGGAGGACACAAAATCCAGGAGCAAATTTTTGTGAGCGAATGTGTGAAATCCGGTTGAAATCCGGCCGGTATGGTGATACACTGTTAACGAATAGCAGTGGCTTTTTGCCACTGTGCGACGGAACCTGTTCCGCGGAGAGAAAATATTTTTGAATTAGGCAGGTGTATGCAATGCAGAAAGCAGAAAAGATGCAGGAGCTGCGCGTATTTGCACAGGAAATCCGCTTGGAGACCCTGAAGACGATCGGCTCGCTTGGCTTCGGCCACGTTGGCGGCTCGATGTCCATCGTTGACGCACTGGCTGTGCTGTATGGCGAAGTGATGAAGGTCGATCCGAAGAATCCCCGCTGGGAAGACCGCGACTGGTGCGTACTGTCTAAGGGCCATGCAGGCCCGGCGATGTATGCTACCCTTGGCCTGAAGGGCTTTTACCCGATTGAGCAGGCTTACACGCTCAATCAGCCGCACACCAATTTCCCGTCCCATACCGACCGCACCAAGACCCCCGGCGTTGACCTGACGACCGGTTCGCTGGGCCAGGGTATGTCCACTGCGACCGGCGCGGCGCTCGGCAATAAGATCGACGGACGCGACAACCACGTGTTCGTATTTGTCGGCGACGGCGAAGCAGATGAAGGCCAGGTTTGGGAAGCTGCACAGTTTGCTGCACATTACAAGCTGGACAACCTCGTTTGCTTCGTAGACGATAACAAGTATCAGCTCGACGGCGCATGCGAAAAGGTTATGTCGCACGCCAATGGCATCGGCGCGAAGTTTGCAGCGTTCGGCTGGAACGTCGTCAACTGCGAAGACGGCAACGATGTTGAGCAGATCTATGACGCAATCCAGAACGCCTATGCGACCAAGGGTGTGCCTACCTGCATTGTGCTGAACACCGTTAAGGGCAAGGGAGCTACCTTTGCTGACGGCACGGGCGCGCATTCCTCTCAGCCGTCCAAGGAGCAGTGGGATGAAGCCATTGCTTACGCTGAGAGCAAGCTCGCTGAGATTAAGGCACAGTAAGGGAGGGTATGAACATGAGCTTTACTTTGATTGGCAAGCATGAAAAGGATTCTCGTGCAAACCGCGACGGCTACGTTTCCGCGATGCTCGAGATCATGGAGAAGGATCCCACGGTCATGCACGTTGACTGCGACCTGGAGAACTGCATCAACACCGGCAAGCTGGCGAAGGCGTTCCCGGAGCGCACCATCAATGCAGGTATTGCGGAAGCAAACGCGATGGGCGTAGCTGCCGGCCTGTGCGCGACCGGCAAGACCGTGTTCATGCACTCTTTCGGCTGCTTCGCTTCCCGCCGTGCGTTTGACCAGGCCTTTATGTCTGCGGCTTATGCACAGCTGCCGGTACATGTGATCGGCTCTGACCCCGGTGTATGCGCGGCTTACAACGGCGGCACCCACATGCCGTTTGAGGACTGCGCGCTGTACATGTCTGTTCCGGATGCGGTCGTTATCGATCCGGTCGACTATGCGCAGATCAACTGCCTGACCAAGAAGCTGGCTGCTTCCGGCAAGTTCTCTTACATGCGTATGATCCGCAAGGCGTTCACTACGGTTTACGCGGACGGCTCGGACTTCGAGATCGGCAAGGGCGTAACCCTGAAGGAAGGCAAGGACGTTGCGATCATCGCTTCCGGCATCATGGTTGACGAAGCGCTCAAGGCGCAGGAGCAGCTCGAGGCCGAGGGTATTTCCGCCAAGGTCATCGATATGTTCACCTGGAAGCCGCTCGATGAGCAGCTGATCATCGACTCTGCCAAGGAGTGCGGCGCGATCGTTACTGCTGAGAACCATCAGGTCAAGTGCGGCCTGGGTTCTGCGGTGGCTAACGTTGTCATCCAGAACAGCCCGGTTCCGATGGAAATGGTCGGCGTAGAGGACCGCTTCGGCCAGGTTGGCGCGGAGAGCTTCCTGCGTGAGGAGTACGGCCTGACCGCAGCGCACATCGTAGAGGCTGCCAAGAAGGCAATTTCCCGCAAATAAGCGAACATAACTGCATCAAAAAAAGCGACAGTTTAGGCTGTCGCTTTTTTTATTGCATTTTTGGCAGAAACAGCGAAAACGTACTCCCATTGCCGGGGCGCGACGTGACCTTGATATATCCGCCGTTCGCCGCGGCGATCTCGCGCGCGAGGTACAGCCCCAGCCCGACGCCCTGCGCATCCCGCACAGTGGGGGAGCGGTAAAACCGCTCAAAGATGCGCCCCTGCTCGTCCTCCGGGATGCCGGGGCCGGTGTCAGACACATCAATGCGGCAGAACAGCTCGTAGGGCGTGACCGAAACCGTCACGCTGCCGCCCGCGGGCGTATACTTAATGGCGTTGTCGATCAGGTTGCCGAGCGCCTCCTGCGTCCATTTGGGGTCAAAGCACGCACCTACCTCTGCGGGCAGACGGGAAAGCTGCACGCCGCGCCGTTCCGCTTCCGGCAGTGCCGACTGCACTGCGGCTTGGGTGAGCGCGCCTACGTCTGCAGGGCGGGGCTGCACCGCGATCACCCCGGTCTCCAGCCGCCCGGCCTTGACCATGGACTCGATCAGAAATTGCAGCTTCTCCGCCTGTGCGGTCAGCTGTTCCACATAGCCGCGGCAGTCGTCGGGCAAATCTTTGTCCGCGAGCAGCCCGGCATACAGCAGCAGGTTTGCGATTGGCGTTTTGGTCTGGTGCGAGATGTCCGCGATCAGGCCCTGTACGCGCGCCCGGTCCTCGGTGAGGCGCGCGGCGGAGGTGCCGCTCGCGTCCAGATACTGCTTCAGCTTGGCTTCGACCGCGGACAGCCGGCTTTCATCAAAGTGCGCAGGCTGAAAGACGCCGCGGATCGCGTCGTCCAGCATTTTATCCATGGTATGCATGGTGCGGCGCAGCCGCAGGCGGTCGTACACGATCACGCCCGCTGCCGCGAGCACAGCAATGGCTGTAATCCAGATCATGCTTCCACCGCCCAGGTATAGCCCACGCCGTATACGGTCTTGATGGGAGCGCTTTTACCCAGCTTGCGCCGCAGCCGCCCGACCGTGACCGAAAGCGCGTTTTCATCCACATATTCTGCGCCGTCCGTCCAGATGCGGTCGAGCAGGGTGTCGCGTGGCAGGGTGTGCCCGCGGTTCTCCACCAGCAGGCGCAGCAGCCGCTGCTCGGTCTGGGAGAGCTGGAGCGGCTTGCCGTCCACAGTGAAGTCCAGACGGGTAAAGTCGAACCGGAAACCGTCCTGCTCGAATACGGCGGAGGCCGGCGCAGGTTTGCTCCGGCGCAGCGCGGCGTCCACGCGGGCGCGCAGCACCGCGAGCGAGAAGGGCTTGGTGATATAGTCGTCCGCGCCCAGCGTCAGGCCGGTCACGATGTCGGTCTCCAGGTCGTTCGCCGTCAGCAGGATGACCGGCGGACCGCCTGCGGCGCGCGTTTCCTCGAGCAATGCCAGACCAGATCCGTCTGGCAGGTTGATATCGAAAATTGCAAGGTCAAAAGACGATGCGGCAAGCACGCTGCGTGCCCCGGCGCAGTCGGAAGCCAGCGTACAGGAGCGTTCCGTCCCCTCCAGCGCGAGCACCAGCCCACGGCCGAGCGCAGGGTCGTCCTCGACGATCAGAATCTGTTCCATTGGGTTCACCTCGCTCCCATTATAACAGAAACAGGGCGCGCATGAAAGCGCGCCCTTTGAGGCTGTCGAAAAACAGAGTTTTTCGACAGCCTCTCGATCGGAACCACGCTTCCGATCGAATCTACGACTCCAAACCGCGCCCTGCGGGCACAATTCGGAGTCGTCTTGTATAAAAACCCACGCGCATGTCGCGGGTTTTTATGGAAATTGCGGCGGGCCGCAATTTCCTATTTGATGCGCGCTACGCGCGAGAACCTTTGGCAGACTAACAGGAGAATCAGGAATGGATATGCAGCGCGCGGCACACGCTGCGGCGCGTGATGCGGTACACCACATAGAGCAGCACGGACACCCCGGCGACCATGGCTGCGCAGGACGTAATGCCCGCCAGCTCAGCGGAGGTAAACCCGTACGGATCGCTGTTAAAATACATGATCATCATGTAAAACGCCCAGATCAGGCCGGTGCCGACAATGGAGGGCACGAGGAACACGCGGCTGATCTGCCCGCGCACCGAGCGGAACAGGTAGGCGTTCGGCGCGCCGAGGTGGCGCAGGTCGTCGTACACGCGGGCGTTTACCAGCGCGATGGTCATGCAGCGGGTGAACGCGATGACGATGACCGCGGCGAAGCACACAATGGCGATGAAAATGAACAGCATGAGGAACACCGCCATCGTGGTCACAAAATCGTTCTGGTCAAGGATGCGGAACTGCGGCATGTACTTCCAGTAGTTCCGGAAGCCGGAGGAGTCGCGGTCGTCGTAGTCGATGGTTTCCAGCCCGCTGGCCGCCGCGGCCTCGGGGGAGAACTCGTAGGGCTCGCCCGTCCGCGCGGCAAGCTCGGCCTCCACATCGTCGTAATAGTCGCCCACCTCGACTGCGGGGCCAGAGCGGTCGACGATCTCGTTGAACAGTGCGTTGGCGAAAGCGTAGCTGTTTTCCACGTCCGCGACGTTAAAGAACACATATTCCTCGCGGTAGAGATCGGTCAGCCCCTCAGAGAGCACGGCGTAATCCGCGTCGTCCAGCACATAGCAGCCCAGCAGCATGGTATACCAGAGCGGCTCAGCGGGGGTCACGTCCATCTCCGCGCCGGTCGCCATGTTGGTCAGGTGGGTCACGTCGCCGCCGGAGATATAGCCGCTGCCGCCCTCGTCGTCCAGCACGTTGGCGCAGGTGCCGGGCTGGAGGTCGACGTGCTGGCCGGTCAGCGCGTTGTACGCGCTTTCGGAAAAGAAGGTCGCGCCATTCAGGAGCTCCGCGTACTCGGTCGTGTAGGTGGCGCCGAAGCCGGTTTCGGTCTCGATTTGCCGCATGCCGTCCGTGCCGAGCACGGCCGCTTCCTGCTGCGCCCACGAGGTGATCTCGACGTTCGCCTCGTCCGCAAGCGCCTGCACCTCATCTCGCTGGGGCAGGTTTTGGTCGGCGCGCCAGTGGTATTCGTAGTCGATCGGGCGCGTGGCGTAGGTGTTCTCCGCGCTTGTGGACAGCATGGGCGCATAGAAGGACGCAAAGTATGCGCCGCCGATCAGCAGGGTCATGACCAGCATGTTGCGTACGGTCTGGCGGCCCTGGAACTGCATCATTGAGGTGGAGATGATGTTCTTCCAGCGCTTTTTGTGCCCGCCCCAGCCGTTGACCACGGTGTGCAGCAGAATCATATACAGGCCGATGAGCGCGGGCAGGTAGAAGATCGCATCCACCACGCTGGGTGCGTACCAGTGCAGCACGCGGACGAAAAAGCTCGGCATCAGGTAGCCCGCGGCTGCGCCGAGGACGGCGAGCAGGATGCCCACCGGGCCGTACCACCGCCTGACTTCGCGGATGGGCTCGGACTTGTGCGACTCCTGCACGATGTCGATGATGTTGGTGCGGCGGATGAAGCGCGCGGCAAGGAAGAACAGCATCACGACCACATAGGCCGCGAACGCGAGCGCGAGCAGGTAAGCCTGCGGGTCAAAGGAGAGCGGCATCTCCTGCGAGTCCACGAGAAAGGTGCGGAACAGCTGCCAGATACCCCACGCAAGCGGCGCGCCCAGCACCGCGCCCGCGGCGCATGAGCCGAACGCAATGAGTGCGAGTTCACGGCCCAGCTCGCGGCGCAGCTGCCCGCGCGTTGCGCCGAGCGCGAGGAACACGCCGGTTTCGCGCGACTTCTGGCGGAAGAACAGCCCGGCGGCGTAGGTGGTGAATACCGCGCAGCCGAGGACTGCGAGCACGAACACCATCATCACCTGCTTGCGGCTGTCGCCGCCCTCGGGCAGGATGGTGAGGATGGTGGGCGAACGCATCATGCACGCATACGCGGTGATGAGCAGCACGGAAAAGAAGCAGCAGCCGGCGAGCAGCCCGTACTGCCCGCGGTTTTTGCGGCGCAGCGCCGCATAGACTTCGGAAAAGGTTTTCATAGGTTGGTCACTTCCTGCAAGGTAAAGTTATTTGCGCGAAGCGCACATGAAATCGGAAATTGTGGCGAGCCTCAATTGCTCTCATTAAAATGCCGCAAGCGGCAATTTCAAGGATAGAGGGCTGCGGCCCCATAAAATCCGAGGGCGTGTATCTCGGATTTTATACCCCAACCCAACCCCTCCAGAGGGTCCTCTCTTGCACTTTGGGCGGCGTCCGGGGGTATCGGAAACAAGTTTCTCCGGAACTTGTTTCCGTATATAGGGGGTATGGATACCCCCTATACTATTCAGCCGACATTTCCCGGATGGCATCCAGCAGTTCGTCCTGAAATGCGCCGCGCGCCTGTTCGCCCTTTTGGAGCGTGCGCCAGACCACGCCGTCGCGCAGGATGACCACGCGGTCGCAGAACGAAGCGGCGAACGAGTCGTGCGTGACCATGAAAATGGTCGCGCCGAGCGCCTGCCGCGCCTGCGCAAAGCTGTCAATGACCGCGCGGGAGGACTTGGAATCCAGGTTGCCGGTCGGCTCGTCGGCCAAAATCAGCAGCGGGTGGTTGATGAGCGCGCGGGCGACCGCGGTGCGCTGCTTTTCGCCGCCCGAGATCTCGGCGGGGTATTTGTCCCGGATGGCGGTGATGCCGAACACATCGCACAGGCTGTCCGCGTCGGTTTCCATGCCGCGCGTGTGTTCGCCCGCGATGATGCGGGGCAGCAGGATGTTTTCGTGCACGGTCAGACCGTCGAGCAGCAGGAAGTCCTGGAATACAAAGCCCAGTTTTTGATTGCGCACCTTGGCGAGCGCGTTCTCGTCCAGCCGGGCGATCTCCTCGCCGCGCAGGGTGATGCTGCCGCTGTCCGCGGGGATGTAGCAGGAGATGCAGTTGAGGAGCGTGGTCTTGCCCGAGCCGCTCGGCCCCATGACGGCGACGAACTCGCCGTCGCCGACCTCGAGGGACACGCCTTTGAGGACTTCGTAGGTGGTCTTGCCGACCTGATAGGATTTGTGCAGGTTCTGTACGGATAACATGGAGGATCTTCCTTTCTAAGCGAAAAATGGTTGTGTTTTGGGGGTTCATCCTACTGGGCGCTTGGGTTGCCGTAGGGTCGCACATTGCGGCCCACTTCCCAAGTGGATGGAATTTGCGCCTGCGCGGCGCGGGCGGACAAGAAGGGGAACACCTGCGGTTTTCCCCTTCTTGCCAATCAACCCCATTCCCTTCAGGGCGCGCTGCGCGCGCAAGGGTCAGTGACGCTTTTCGGCTGCCACCCGGTTGCTGCTGCGACAGGCAGGGGATTGATTGCCACCCCTACGGGGCAGGGCGGCAGTTTTGCCCTTCATGTTGTAAAAGGTGAATGGGGTGGCAATGGGTAGGCGTCACTCCCCTCTACGCGCGAAGCGCGTCCTGAGGAGGGGGAGGAGATTCGCAAGAGGAGGGGGAACCTTGGGTTCCCCCTCCTCTTGTGCGCGAGGCGGCCGCGCAGGCCGCATCCCCCGCTGAGAGCGGGCAGCCGCCCTCGCTCGCAGAGTGAAGCCCACGCCGGTCGGGGAACCGGCCCCGCCCGGGGAAGGACGGCGCGCTGCTTTCAGAGGAAAAACTGCACCGCGGCGATCACCGCCAGATGCGCGGGATAGAACGCGTAGAACACCCACTTGGGGATTTTTGGTTCAAAGTGCGTGGGGATAAAGATGAGCAGTGCAGCAAAAATCGCAAAGAACGACCAGTCGATGCAAAAGCCGCCGATCGTGAGGTTCAGCGGGTCTCCCGGCAGGACGCCGAGGCAGGAGATGTACTGCATGCAGTACAGCACCGCGCCCACGACGGGATGATTGCGGCACAGGTAGAAGATCAGCATGTAGATGATGCCGTTTGCCGAATAATCAAAATTCCAGAGCGAAACCACGAGGAACGCCGCGATGAACAGCCACCATTTGCGCTCCTTGAGGCCGTACATGGCGAGCAGGGAGAGGAACAGCGTAAAGAAGATGTTCCAGTTGGTGAACTCTGCCACAAAGTCATGCGGATGGAATGCCAGCACATAGAACGGCTGGGAAATCACCGCGAACAGCCCGAGGCGGAACAGGTATTTCCTGATGTTCCGCGTGTAGAGCAGGCCGACGGTCATGCAGTAGCAGAAGATCGGGAACGCGAGGCGGCCGATCCAGCGGAACCAGCCGACCTCGGGGAAGAACACGCCGCCGATGTGGTCGATCAGCATGGCGATGATGGCGATGAGTTTCAAGAAATTGGTATCCAGATTGGTCTTGAGCTTGGGGGCATCCGCCGGGAACACGGGCGGCGTGGTCAGCGCGGCGCGGATACGGGATAAGGTGAGATTTGCAGTCATTTGGGATGCCCTCCTTTTTCTTGTCTCCAGCATACCGCCGTTTACGGGCGAAAACAAACAGCCCTGCCAAAAATGACAGGGCTGATGTAAAGTTTGGCGCAGCGGTGGACAGGGATGTAACAAACGACACGCCTGATGTAAAGTTTGGTTTGGCGATAGAGAGCGCCTGTGGTATAATTTGTTTCGGTAAACAAAGGAGGAATACCCATGCTTCGCATCGGCATCTGCGATGATTCGGCGGAGGCGCGGCTCAGTCTGCACGCCATGCTTGAGCGCCTGCTGGAAAAGCGTGCAGTCGAATCCCAGATCTACGAATTCTCATCGGGCGAAGGGCTGCTCGGCTGGATAGAAAAACATACGGGCGAGGTCGACCTCGTCTTTCTGGATATTGAAATGGGCGGCATGAACGGTATGGAGGCCGCTAAAGCCCTGCGCGCGCAGAGCGATACTTTACAGATGGTGTTCGTCACCGGCTACACGGATTTTGTATTCGACGGCTACTCGGTCGGCGCGCTGGGCTATGTGATGAAGCCGCCGCAGGCCGGGCAGATCGATGACGTGCTGACCCGCGCACTCGCGGCGCAGTTCAATGAGGCGGACAAGATCTTCCTGTGCCGCAATACGGACGGTCTGTTCCGCATCCCGAAAAAGTCCATCCGCTATTTTTACTCCGACCGGCGGCAGGTCACCTGCGTGACCGATACGCGGGAATTGACCTTTTACGCCCGGCTGGACGACGTGGCGGAGTCGGTCGGCG
>NBJMR02800__coassemble_1869_pt1 | contig 20776 bp, 20 predicted proteins | sample NBJMR02800__metabat2_high_PE_027 | metagenome-assembled genome bin NBJMR02800 | reverse complement strand
CCCGCCGCGTGGCGGGTTCCCGGTAGGAAGAACAGCGGGATATGCCATAAAATCCAAATGCTCCCGGAAATAACACAAGAGGCAATATAACCGTATTTTTTGTTAAGCTCCGGCTGCAGGATATACGACCAACCGGCTTCTTCCAGCCCGCCGATCAAAAGGTTGCCTGGCAGGGAAAGAAAAAACGCATAGAATGGAAGCGCCGGTTCTGTGCGCCCGGAAAAGGCAGCGTGCAGTGCAAAATAGAGTACAAGCCCTGTGATGATGAGCAGATATGGATATCCCTTGTTTTTCGCGTAGAAAACGGTTCGCAGCCATTCCCGCAGACCGGCGACTTTATGGCTTCGCTTCAAAGTGATATACGAAGCGATCGCCGGGGAAAGGATATAGGCCGCAAATGGGATATTGGCGCAGAACTGCGGCAGCGTATCCACCCAGCTGTAAACCCGATAGCCCAATGGCCCAAGCGCAATTAACGCACCGGATACCAGATAGGCGATGCAAAATGTCAGGGCTGTAAAATTCACGATCACTTTTTTGTCAGTCACGATTTTTCCCTCTGCGAACAGGTGAACAGCTGATTAGAATCGGATGCTGATCTCGCCCGAGGACAGCGTGTGTTCCTGCCCGCTCTTGTCGCGGACGAGCAGATGCCCGTTTTCGTCCAAACCGGTGCACAACGCCTCGTATTTTGCGGCAGGGCCGATGACCGTGATCTCTCTGCCGATGCAGCACAGACGGCTGCGGTAGCGCGCGAGCAGCTCGGCCTGCTGTCCCTGCTCGAGCAGGGAATAGGCGCGCTCGAAGCGCGACAGGATGGCGGCGGCCAGCTCCGCGCGGCGCGGCACCTTGCCGAATTCGCTGAGCGCGCCTGCGACCGCGCGCACCTCGTCCGGCCATGCGGGGTTGGGGCGCAGGTTGACGCCGATGCCCGCAATGAGCGAGCTGACCGTGCCGGTCTCGCCCTCGATCATGGCTTCGGTCAGGATGCCGCACAGCTTGCGTCCGTTCATCAGTACATCGTTTACCCATTTGATCTGGGGAGGGAAGCCAGCAGTCTGTTCAATGGCCTCTGCTACGGCAACCGCCGCTGCAATCGTGACGAACTGAATATGTGCGAGCGGCAGTGTAGGGTGCAGCAGTATGGACAGATAGACTCCTGTCCCGGCGGGGGAAGAGAATGAACGTCCCAACCGCCCGCGCCCGCCGGTCTGCTCCTCTGCGAGCAGCACAAAGCCGTGCGGATGGTCCAGATACCGTTCCTTGAGCACGGTGTTGGTCGAGGTGAGCGAGGGGACGACCAGCAGGTCACGGCCAATGCAGTCCGTGTCCAGCAGCGCGGCGACGCCCGCCGTGGTCAGGCTGTCATCCTCCGAGGAAAGGCGGTAGCCCTCGCCGGGCACGCCGTCGATCGCAAGCCCGCCGCTGCGCAGCGCGCCGATGGCCTTGTGCACCGCCGCGCGCGATACGCCGAGCTGCGCCGCGAGCCTGCCGCCGGACAGCCGTTCGCCGCGCGCCTGCTCCAGTGCCTGCAATACCGCATCCTTTACCGTCAAACCCATCATCTCCCCGTCAAACAATAAACATATTGTAAACGATAACCGGAAATAGTACAATAGTTTCGGACAAAACAACAGATAAAGAGAGGACCATACGCTGGTGAAAAGCAAAAACGAGATTCTGGCCGCGCTGGCCCGGTCGAACGACGACCGCCTGCTGCTCGCAGGGCTGCTGGACAAGGAGCAGACCTGCATGTCGCGCGGCTATCTGACGCATACCAAGTTCCTGGATTTGAACGAGCGCGCAAAGTGTACGGATGCGGTGCGCCTTGCGGGCGCGACCGGTCACGCATTGTTCTGGGGTGGTTACGAGGAAGCAGAGCGCGGCATCTACCTGTTCTACCCGGACTATCTGGACGGGAAAAGCGCACAGGAGGCCGCGCCGCTGGCGCTCCTGCGTGCGCACAAAAACAAAGAGGATAAGCTGACCCACCGGGACTATCTGGGAGCGCTGATGGGATTGCAGATTGATCGGTCGGTCGTGGGTGACATCCTGGTGCATGAGGAGGGTGCGGACATCATTGTTTTGGAGGATATGGCGGATTTCATCCTGCTGCATTTCGCCAAGGCGGGGCGCAAGCAGATCTCGCTGACGCGCGAGCCGCTCGCGGCGCTCAAATCCGCCGCGGTCACGCAAAAAGATGGGAGCGGCTCGGTTGCCTCGCCGCGGCTGGACAGCGTTGTGGCGCTGGTGTTTAGCCTGCCGCGCAAAGAGGCGCAGGAGAAAATCGAAAAAGGGCTGGTGTTTGTCAACAACATGCCCTGTCCCAAGCCCGAGCGGCAGGTGAACGAGGGCGACCGCCTGACCGTGCGCGGTATTGGCCGCGCAAAGGTGGTATCTTTTGGCGGTGTCAGCCGAAAGGGGAGGGTTTTCGTCCAGTTTGTTAAAAGTGTTTGAAAAGAATGGTGGTTGCCAAGCGGTTTTGTCTATGTTATACTTTAAATAACATCAATAAGGGGTGTGTCGGAATGAAGAAGAAGCTGTTATCCGCTTTATTGGGGATCGCGATGGTAGCGTCCATGATTCCTGCGGCCTTTGCATCGGATTTGGATGGACACTGGGCAAAAACTTTTATTGAGTATTTGGATCAGGAAGGGGTCATCAATGCGAGTGCGACGACAGGAAATTATGAACCTGACCGGGATATGACACGCGCAGAATTTATGCGGTACATCAACCGTGCGTTCCATTTTACAGAGGAAGCATCGATCTCATTCAGCGATGTGCAGACGAACGCATGGTATTATGATACGATCCAGATTGCGGTCAATTATGGCTACATCAATGGCGTGGGTGACAACCGGATGGATCCGCTCGGTGAGGTGACGCGTGAGCAGGCTGCGGTGATCATCGGCCGCCTGTATAAAGATGATCCGGGCGATGTTTCTGCATCTGATCTGCCGTTTTCGGACAGAAATGAGGTATCAAGCTGGGCGGCGGGCTATATTAAGGCTGCTGTGGACAACGGGATCATCACCGGCTATGAGGACGGCACCTTCCGGCCGCAGAATGTGGTAACACGCGGTGAAGTGGCGAAGATCATTTATTACTATCTCGGCACTTCGCTTTCGACAGCGGGGAAAGCTTATACCGGATCAGATCTGAAGTCTGACACGGACAACGTGACGATTTCGGAAAGCTGTACCCTGTCTAACGCCACGATCGACGGTGATTTATATATCACGGAAGGCGTAGGTTCGGATACGGTTACGCTGAACAATGTTCAGGTCAATGGCACACTGATTGTCTCGGGCGGTACGGTTACAATGGTGAATACGACGAGTGACCATGTAATCGTGTCCTCGCCGATGGGGCGCCTGCTGCAGGTTACTGCAACGGGCGCTACCCGTATTGCAGAGACCGAAGTACATACAGCTGCGTCGCTTAATGAGCGCGGGTTGAGCTTGGGCGGCACGGGCTTCGCTGACGTTCTGGTGCAGGGGGACAGCCGCGTCTCGCTGACAATAGATGCGGAAATCGACGGCCTGGATCTTGAAAGTGAAGCGACGGTGAGTACGTCGGATAACGCCATGATTTACAATATGCAGGCGCGGGCAGAGACTTCGGTAACTGGCTACGGCTCGGTTTATCAGGCGAATATCTATACCAATGGCGTAAGTTTTGCCAGCAGTGTGACTGTTTCCGGATATGAGCTGGCATCGGGTGTGAGTGCGACCATCAATGGCGATGAAGTCTGGACATCCAGCAAGCCGGGCGTTGTCCCGAAGGAAATCAGTATTGATCTGGCTGATCTGGATGAGATCGGCTCGGGCATTGAGGTGACCGTACCGGCAGGGACCTCGGTAGAGGAGGTGCTGTGCAGCAGCCGCATCCTGGACGAGGGATCGGATTATACGCTGACGAGCGCAGGTATGCGGCTGGACACGGATTGGCTCGAAAGCCTGTCCCGCGGGGATTATACCATACTGATCCTTCTTTCGAACGGGGACCGCGCAAGCATTTCCCTGGAAGTGAGTAATTCTTCTCCTACGGCGGATTCCCATGAAGCTTACTTTGACCGGTATTATGATTCATCCGATTACCGCGATGTGAGCGTCCGTCTGGATCATGTCTATGATGAAGATGATATTGAAGCAGTGGTATTTGGATGGGAAGAAATTGACGACAGCAACTACTCATTCTCTTCTTCGTCCCGCACCCTGACGTTGGAACGCAGCTGGCTGTCTAAACTGCGGGAAGGCACCTATACGATCACGGTCGAGATCTATGGCGAAGATGATGAAACCATCTTGCTGACTGTTGCTGATTCTTCGCCTGATGATGGGGAAACAATCGAGTACAACTGGGATGGCATGGGCGACGATATCTGGATTGATCTGCCGGCAGACCGTGTAAGCGAAATCGAAAATGTTACCGTTTTCTATGATGATGACAACCGGGACGATTCGCTGCATGTTAAGGATTATGAAGATTACGACTCGGATTATGACGACGACTATTATGATTCCTGCTGGCTCGATTGCGACTATGAAGAGTTGATGTTCACGGCAGAGACGGTGGACCACTATATGAGCTGGAATTATTATGGTGACCGGATCGTTTTTGAGATCGAACTGAGCAACGGAGATCTGTACACGCTGATTGTATACGATTATTCATAAAAAATCAGTTAATCAAAAACCCCTGGCTGCTTCAATGCAGTCAGGGGTTTTGCGTTTGCGGGTCAACAGCTCAGCGTTCGCACTTCCAGAAGTACGCAGAATAGGGGGGCAGCTCGCTGCCGCCGCCGAAGTCATGCGGTTTGCCGGTAATCAGGTCAACTGCCATGCCGCACTTTGCGTCGAAGTGCGCAGTATAGGGCTGTTCGTCAATATTGACTGCGACCAGCACACGCTCGTCTTCAAAGATACGCTCCCAGATGCACTGTTTGTTGGTCAGGACAACCTGCTTGAAATCGCCGTAGCACAGCGCCTTGCTCTCTTTGTGCGCCTTGGCCAGCGCGGCAATCCAATCGGTCAGCTCGTTCCAAGCGGGCGCCTCGAACGAAGGACGCAGTGCGTCATCGCCCTGGTGCTTTTCGCCCTCTGCACCCCACTCGCTGCCGTAGTAGATGCACGGGATGCCCGGCATGCCGAACAGCAGCGCGTAGACCAGCGGCAGATGCTTTGGGTTTTGCAGGATGGACGCAATGCGTGTCACGTCGTGGTTGTCCACAAAGCCCAAAAGGTGTTTGCCGCGGTACAGCGTCCAGTTTTCCGGGCCGAACTGGCGCAGCAGGGAATGGGTGATCTCGAACAGGTTCATGCTGTTCATCGAGGAGTACAGGCCTTTATAGCACTCATAGTTGGTGCAGGAGTGCAGCATATTGTCGCCGACAAACTGGTTGTAGTCGCCGTGCAACAGCTCGCCGACGAGGAAGAAGTCCGGCTTTACCGTATCGCAGAACGCGCGCAGCTGGCGGATGAAGTCCTTATCCAGACAGTAGGCCACGTCCAGCCGCAGGCCGTCGATATCAAATTCCTCCACCCACAGGCGGATGCAGTCAAAAATATGCTGTACGACCGCCGGGTTTTTCAGGTTGAGCTTGACCAGCTCGTAATGGCCTTCCCAGCCTTCATACCAGAAACCGTCATTATAGTTGGAGTTGCCCTCAAACGAGATGTGGAACCAGTCTTTATAAGGGGAGTCCCACTTTTTCTCCTGCACGTCGCGGAATGCCCAAAAGCCGCGGCCAACGTGGTTGAACACACCGTCGAGTACAACCTTGATGCCGTTTTTGTGAAGGGTATCGCAGACGGCAGCAAAATCCTTGTTAGTGCCGAGCCGGCAGTCGATCTTGCGGAAGTCGCGCGTGTCATAGCCATGGCTGTCAGATTCAAAGATCGGGGAAAAATAGACCGCGTTGCAGCCCAGCTTTGCGATATGTTCCGCCCAGTCCGCCACCTTGCCGATACGGTTTTTGAGCACGCCGTCGTTGACGCGCGGCGCACCGCAGAAACCGATCGGGTAGATCTGATAAAATACGCTTTCATAAGCCCACATAGTCAAGAGCTCCTTTACAAATAGGTTCATTACCAGTATACTATGAATTACTGGAAAAACCAAGGGCAACTGAAAATATTGCAGATTTTGCGAAAAAAATACTTGCAAACAAAGCCGGGATATGCTATCATATTTCGGTAACACGGGCATTCCTCTGCTTATTTGTAGGGAGAATAGGGCAAGAATGTCTAAGACGAAAGGATGACAGAAGAATGGATCTGGTCAAAGTACTGTCCGAGCAGCAGCTCAAGAGCGACCTGCCGGAACTCAAGATCGGCGATACCGTAAAGGTACACGCGAAGATCAAGGAAGGCAACCGTGAGCGTATTCAGATTTTCGAAGGCATCATCATTGCCAAGAAGCACGCCGGCGTTAACCAGACGGTTACCGTCCGCCGTATTTCCTACGGTGTAGGCGTCGAGAAGACCTTCCCGGTACACTCCCCGAACGTCGCGAAGTTCGAGGTTGTGCGCAACGGTAAGGTTCGCCGCGCCAAGCTGTACTACCTGCGCGGCCGCGTGGGTAAGGCTGCCAAGGTTGCAGAAAAGCTCTAATTGCATAGCAAACAAAAACGGGGAGCGTAAGCTTCCCGTTTTTGCATAATTGCGTGTTTGTACTTGCGCACAGAAGAATATGCGGCTATAATAAAACTGTATGCATATCTTTTTTGGAGGAATCGCAATGCAGGAGACCCAAGTCGAAGAAAAGAAAAAAAAGGCCGAGGGGCGCTTTTCCAGCGAACTTTTCAGCTGGGGCGAGTCCCTGATGGCTGTGCTGATATTTTTTGTTGTGGTATTCACCTTCTTTGTGCGACTGATCGGCGTGGACGGCTCGTCCATGTACCCGACACTGCAGGATCGCAGCATTATGCTGGTAAGCGACTTGAACTATACGCCGGAAAAGGGAGATATCGTGGTACTTCGCAAGGAAGGCTTCTACAATGATCAGCCGATCGTGAAGCGGATTATTGCGACCGGCGGCGATACGATCGATATCGATCCGGTTACGGGCGATGTACTCGTCAACGGCGAGGTGCTCGACGAGCCGTATATCGCGGAAAAGATCAATACACTGGAAAAAATGGGCGATATGACCTATCCGCAGACTGTGCCAGAGGGCTGCGTGTTCGTTATGGGTGATAACCGCAACTATTCGACCGACAGCCGCTGGTCGCAGCTCGGCATGGTGGATGAGCGGTATATCCTGGGGCATGTGCTGAGCGTGGTGTATCCGTTCAGCGAGTTCGGATCGGTGGCGTAAAATGAATATTCAGTGGTATCCCGGACATATGACAAAAACCCGCCGGCAGATGGCGGAATATATCAAGCAGGTAGACGCAGTCTGTGAGGTGGTGGACGCGCGCATCCCGCAGGTGTCGCGCAATCCGGACATGGATGAGATCGCCGCAGGCAAGCCGCGGCTGATGATCCTCAACCGCATCGATCTGGCCGACCCTAAGGTGACCGCGGCATGGGCGAAGCATTTCCGTGCGCAGGGGATGGCGGTCATTGAGACCGACAGCCGCGCGGGCACAGGCACACAGGCGTTTTCGAACGCGGTGCGCACGCTGCTGGCGGATAAAATCGCCCAGTGGAACGAAAAGGGCCTTGTGGGTAAGGCGGTGCGCGTGATGGTGGTCGGCATTCCGAACGTGGGAAAGTCCACCTTCATTAACCGCATCATTGGGCGCAAGTCTGCCAAAGCGGCGGACAAACCGGGTGTGACGCGCGGCAGCCAGTGGTTCCGCGTGGACAGCGGTATCGACCTGCTGGACACGCCGGGCATCCTGTGGCCCAAGTTCGACGACGAGCGCGTGGGCATCCTGCTGGCCTGTACGGGCGCGATCAAGGACGATATCCTGGATGTGGAGACGCTCGGCTGCAAGCTGATGGAGCTGCTTGCCGTGCAGGCGCCGCAGGCGATCATTGAGCGCTATGGCGTCACCATCCCGGAGGAGAGCGATTTCCTGGGTTATGACCTGCTGCAGCAGGCGGGCAGGCGGCGCGGCTTTCTGCTGCGCGGCGGAGAGATCGATACCGAGCGCATGGCGCATATCCTGCTGGACGAGTTCCGCGGGGGCGTGCTGGGGCGGATCACGCTCGAAAGTGTCGATTAAAACTACGGTTTTAATCGACGGGGACGCACCTCGCAGGGCGAGGATGCGTCCAAGGCTTCGAAAAGCGCGCCTATTGGGCACACTTTTCTCCGCTCCTGTATAAAAAGTACAGGCAAAACCTGCACTTTTTATGAAAATCCGGATTTCATTTTGTTTCATCCGGATTTTCGATTTGATAGCGCGCTTCAGCGCGCGGGGATTTGATGATATGACATGGGAATTTGAAGAGAAAGCCTGGGCGCAGGGGTACGCGGCGGTGTGCGGTGTGGACGAGGCCGGCCGCGGGCCGGTCGCGGGACCGGTTTGCGCGGCGGCGGTTATCCTGCCGGGCGGCATCCAGATCGAGGGCCTGAACGATTCGAAAAAGCTCAGCGAGAAAAAACGCGAGCAGCTGTTTGAGGTCATCACCGGGAAAGCGCTCGCGTGGTCGGTGTCGCTTGTAGATGAAAAGACCATCGATGAGATCAACATTTTGCAGGCTACCTACCGCGCGATGCGTCAGGCAGTCGAGGGACTGACTCGTCCGGCGGACTTTGCCTATGTAGACGGCAACCGGTCGGAGGGGCTCAGCCTGCCGCATGAATGCGTGGTCGCGGGGGACGCGAAGGTGCCGTCGGTCGCGGCGGCGTCCATTATAGCCAAGGTGACAAGGGATCGTCTGATGCGGCAGTTTGCTGAACGGTATCCGGAATATGGGTTTGAAAAACACAAGGGCTACGAGACCAAGGCGCACGATGAGGCGCTTCTTGCACACGGGCCGTGCCCCATCCACCGGATGACTTTCCTCAAAAAGTTTTATGAAAAACACCCGGACGCGCCGCGATGAAGGGGGCATGGGGCGAGGCGGCCGCGCGCGGCTATCTGACGCGCGCAGGCTATCGGATCGTGGACTGCAATTTCCGCACCCGCTTCGGGGAGATCGACATTATCGCGCAGGCCGGGGAATATCTTGTATTTATCGAGGTCAAAACGCGGAAAAACGACCGCTTTGCCACAGCACGCGAGGCGGTCACACCCCAAAAGCAGGCGCGCATCCGTGCCGCGGCAGAGAAGTGGCTGCAGGCCCATCATCCTGTATCGCTGCAGCCGCGTTTTGACGTGATTGAGGTATACGGCGAGGAGGGCGCGCCCCTCCCGCCGCGTATTAACCATCTGGAGAACGCCTTTGGAGGGTGAGGATGAACCTGTTTGACCTGCACTGCGACACCCTGTACGAATGCTGCGAGACCGGCAAACACCTGCGGGAAAACGACCTGCATGTGAACCGCGCCGCCGCGCAGCGGTATGACCACTACGCGCAGTTTTTCGCCCTGTTCTGCGGTGCGCGGGCACCGTCCGCGGAACTGGCAAAGGGACGGGACTGCTTGCTGGACCTGCCGGCAGATGCGCGGCTGGAGCACATGCTGGCGACCGCACAGCATGAGTTTGCGGCAAATGCCGACTGGCTCGCATTCTGTACAACGGCAGACGACCTGGATGCAGCGGCGCAGGCAGGGAAAACGGCGGCGTTTTTATCCGTCGAGGGGGCGGAGTTGCTGCCTGACCGGCCGGATGCGCTCGATTATGCATATAACCAAGGCATCCGCATGATTACATTGACGTGGAATTACCGTAGCCGCTACGGCTGCCCGGCGGTGATCAATCAGGATGAGGGACTGACCGCGGCGGGAAAACAGCTTGTACAGGACTGCGCGCGCAAGGGCATCATCATCGATGTGTCGCATCTGTCCGAAAAAGGATTTTGGGATGTGTGCGAGACGATTGATGGCCCGTTTGTTGCTTCCCACAGCGATTCCCGCGCGCTGTGCCGCCATCCGCGCAACCTGACCGACCGGCAGTTTGCCGAGATCGCGCAGCGAAAGGGGTTGGTCGGTGTCAACCTGTATACGCCCTTCCTTGTACGCCAGAGCGATTCGGTGATCGACGACACGATCGACCATATCGAGCATTTCCTTGGGCTGTATGGGGAAAAGACCATTGCGCTTGGCTGCGATTTCGACGGCTGCGACGCGCTGCCTGCCGGGATTGACGGGCTGGAGGATATGTACCGGCTGGCTGACCGTATGCTGTCGCTCGGTTATACCGAGCGCGCGGTAAATGGGCTGTTTTATGACAATGCAGCGGCATTCGTGCAAAAAATGCTTATATGACTGCAGAAGGGGGATATGGCATGCGTACGGCGGTTTATGCGCTTTTTACCAGATGGAGCATGTTTTTTGCGGTGGTGACGCTGGCAAGCAGCGCTTTACAGCTGGTGCAGGGCGATGATGCGGACACCAATTCACATATTCTGAACCGTGCGGCGATCTGCCTGATTGTTTCATTCATGACAATCATACTCGAACGGCTGCGGCTGAAAAGCCGGGTCTTGTCCGCGCTTGCAGGTTATCTGCTGACGATGGCGGCGGCGTTTGCCTATGTTGGATTGGTCAGCCTGTTTGACCCAGTCACGCCGCACAGCCTGTTCGTGTTTTTCTGGAACTTTACCGCAATCGCAGTCATATATATTGCGGTCGAAGAGGCAGTGGACTGGTGCCGGCGCCGCAGGACACGGCAGAAAGAGCAATCGTAGGCTTCGTGCCGCAAGGTGCGTCAAAGATAGAAAAAACGCTGTAGCGTGAGCCACAGCGAACCGGAGGTTTTTATGGAATATGTAAGCACAAGGGATAAATCCCGCAAGGTTTCCGCGTCCTACGCGATCGCAAACGGCATCGCAACGGACGGCGGCCTGTACTGCCCGACGTCTTTCCCCGCGCTGACTGCGGAAGATTGGCACGCGCTGGCAAACCTGGATTACAAGGGCCGCTCGGCGCTCGTCCTCGGCAAATTCCTGACCGATTTCTCGGGCGAGGAGCTGGCGGACTATGCGGCAAAGGCGTATGCGGACGACAAGTTCGGCGGGGCGGACACCGCGCCGGTCGTGGCGCTCGGCGGGGGCAAGCACATGCTCGAGCTGTGGCACGGCCCGACCTGCGCGTTCAAGGATATGGCGCTGCAGATGCTGCCGCACCTGCTGACCGCCTCGCTCCGCAAGACGGGCGAGACGCGCACAGCGTGCATTCTGGTTGCCACATCGGGCGACACGGGCAAGGCTGCGCTCGACGGTTTCCATGATGTCGAGGGCACCAAGATCATGGTTTACTACCCGGTGGACGGCGTTTCCCCCATGCAGAAGCTGCAAATGGTGACGCAGGAGGGCAAAAACGTCGAGGTCGTCGCCATCCGCGGCAATTTTGACGACGCGCAGAGCGCGGTCAAGCGCATCTTCACAGACGAAACCGTGCGCGAGGGGCTTGACAAGGATGGTATGATGTTATCGTCAGCCAATTCCATCAACTGGGGCCGTTTGGCACCGCAGATCGCGTACTATGTTTCCGCGTACTGCGACATGGTAAAGAGCGGTGCGGTCAAAATGGGCGGCAAGATCAACATCTGTGTTCCGACCGGCAACTTCGGCAACATCCTTGCGGCGTATATTGCAAAGCAGATGGGCCTGCCGGTGAATAAGCTGATCTGCGCCTCCAACCGCAATAACGTGCTGACCGACTTTTTCAAAAAGAGCGGCAGCTATGATAAGAACCGCGATTTCTACACCACCACTTCGCCTTCGATGGATATTCTGATCTCGTCCAACCTTGAGCGGCTTCTGTTTTTCGCGTCGGATTACGACGACAAGCTGGTCGCGGCACTGATGGAGCAGCTTGCAAAGGGTGGAAGCTATCAGGTGGCAGCCGATGTGTTCGCGAAAATCGAAGCGGACTTCGATGCGGGCTGCTGCGACGATGCTGCGGCTGCGCAGACGATCAGGGAACTGTGGGAAAACGAGCACTACCTGTGCGACACGCACACGGCGGTCGCTGTCCGCGTATACGAGGACTACCGCGCACGCACAGGCGACACGACGCCGGCTGTGATCGCGTCCACGGCTTCGCCGTTCAAATTCTGCCGGTCGGTGATTGAGGCGCTCGGCGGCACGCTCGAGAAGGACGACGTGTCCCAGCTGGACGTGCTGACCGGGCTGACAGGCGTACCGGCGCCTGCACCGCTCGCTGCCCTGGCGGGCAAAACGCCGCGCTTTGACCGCGTGGTGGACAAGACCGATATCCTCTCGACCGTCGGCCTGCTGAGGGATCTGTAAGCATGGCGCTTTACACGCTGGCAGACCTGCACCTGGCGACAGGTGTCGAAAAGCCGATGGATATTTTCGGCGGCCGCTGGCAGGGCTATACGGACAAGATCGTGACGCGCTGGAAGGCACTCATTGCGCCGGAGGATACAGTTGTACTCGGCGGGGATATCTCGTGGGGCATCAGCCTTGCGGAAGCAAAGGGCGATTTCGCGCTGCTTGAATCGCTGCCGGGCAAAAAGATCATCCTCAAGGGAAACCATGACCTGTGGTGGGAGACTGCGGCAAAAATGCACCGTTTTTTTGATGAAAACGGCTTTACCAGCATGGATTTCCTGCACAACAACTGCTTCTTTTACGGCAAGACCGCCCTGTGCGGCACACGCGGCTGGCCGTTTGAGGAAGACTTCTCCGACCCGCATAATGAGAAGATCTTCCGCCGCGAGTTGCTGCGGCTGGAGGCTTCGCTGAAGCTCGGCGCAGCGCAGGATCCGGAGGAGATCATCTGCTTTCTCCATTACCCGCCGCTGTACGCGAACTTCCGCTGCGGCCCGATGATCGAGCTGATGCAGAAGTACAGCGTACGCCGCTGCGTTTACGGGCACCTGCACTCGGACAGCTTGCGCTGGGCGGTTGAGGGCATGCATGAGGGCATCGAGTGGCGGCTGGTTTCGGGCGACCACGTGGATTTTACGCCTGTTTTTTTGAAAAAATAGAAAAAAGTGTGGAAATTCACAAAATAATCTGATAGAATAATTTAGATACCATAGAAGTATTCAAGTAAGGAGTTTGGCAACATGGAACTGAAAAACACGGAAAAGCAGGAGCACAGCGTTGTAGCCCTGACAATCGAGATCACCAAGGCTGAGTTTGAGGCTGCGAAGGACAAGGCTTTCAAGAAAACCGGTAAGAACATTACGGTTCCCGGCTTCCGCAAGGGCCATGCACCGCGCAAGATGATCGAGAAGCTGTATGGCGAGGGCGTGTTCTTTGAAGAGGCTTTCAATATCATATATCCGGATGCCATGGAAATGGCAGTCGAAAAGTCCGGCATCAAGCCGGTCGGCCGTGCGGACGTTGATCTGGGCGACCCGGCGGAAGAGGGCGGCCTGACCATCATTGCCAAGGTTCCGGTCGAGCCGGAAGTTGAACTGGGCGAGTACAAGGGCGTTGAGGTCGAGAAAGAGACTGTCAAGGTGCCGGCGGCGGACGTCAAAGCGGAACTGAACCGTCTGGCACAGCGCAACGCGCGCACTGAAACCGTTGACCGCAAGGCAAAGAAGAACGACACGGTCGATATCGATTTTGAAGGCTTTGTGGATGGTGTTGCTTTCGAGGGCGGCAAGGCGGAGCATCATGCGCTGACGCTGGGCTCGGGTACCTTTATCCCGGGATTTGAGGATCAGCTGATCGGCTGCAAGGCGGGCGATGAGAAGGATGTTGTTGTCACCTTCCCGGAGGAATACCATGCCAAGGAACTGGCCGGCAAGGAAGCTGTGTTCAAGTGCAAGGTCCACAAGGTTGAGGAGACCATCCTGCCTGAGATTGATGACGAGTTCGCCAAGGATGTTTCCGATACCTGCGAGACCCTGGATGACCTGAAGAAGGAGATCAGCGAGCGCCTGAAGAAGGAGCGCCAGGAGGCGGCGGACCATGCGTTCGAGGAGAAGGTGCTGGACGCTGTCATTGAGAATATGAAGGCGGACATCCCGCAGGCTATGATCGAGAGCCAGATCGACTCGATCGTACAGGACTTCAGCTACCGTCTCCAGATGCAGGGCATGCAGCTGGATCAGTATCTCAAGATGTCCGGCACGGAGATGGGGGCGTTCCGCGCCATGTTCCGCGAGCAGGCTGAGCACCAGGTAAAGAGCCGCCTGGTACTGGAAAAGGTTGCAGAGCTTGAAAATATCGCAGTTTCCGACACGGAGCTGGAAGAGGAATATGCTAAAATGGCGGAGCAGTATGGCATGGAGGTTGACAAGGTCAAGTCCATTGTCTCTGCTGAAGCGCTGACCGGCGACCTGAAGATCTCGAATGCGCTCGAGTTCCTCAAGAAGAATGCCAAGGTCAAAAAGCCGGCAGCAAAGAAAAAAGCTGCTGACGAAGCAGAGGCAACTGCTGAGACTGCAGAGTAATCTGCAGCCCGTACCTGCAAGCGAAATTTGATATTGTAGCCTGCGTTTTGTACAGGCTGGATAAAAAGCCGCGACGAGTGCGTGGCTTTTTATCCCTGAATAGAGGAATGAAGGAAGGTTGATGATAAGTAAGCCTTCCACACATGGATGCTGCCATTTCGAAAAAGTATGTTTTTTCTGTTAAGGGTGGTATGTTTCCATTTACCTGTTTGAAAGGAGTCTTTCAAGTGAGTTTAGTCCCAATGGTCATTGAGCAGACCGGGCGTGGTGAACGCTCGTTTGATATCTATTCCCGCTTGCTGAATGACCGCATCGTCATGCTCTGCGAAGAGGTCAACGACACGACCGCTTCCCTGGTTGTGGCTCAGCTGCTGTATCTGGAGGCGCAGGATCCGGACAAGGATATCTCGCTCTATATCAACAGCCCCGGTGGTTCTGTAACTGCTGGCATGGCGATTTATGACACGATGAACTATATCAAGTGCGACGTGTCGACCATATGCATCGGCATGGCAGCGTCTATGGGCGCTTTCCTGCTGTCCTCGGGTGCGAAGGGTAAGCGCTATGCATTACCCAATGCGGAAATCATGATCCATCAGCCTTCTGCTGGCACGCAGGGGCAGATCACGGATATGGCGATCCACCTCAAGCGGTTGGAGACCATCAAGAAGCGCATGAACAAGATCCTGTCCGAGAACACCGGCAAGCCGATTGAGGTTGTCACGGCTGATTGTGAGCGCGATAACTTCATGACCGCTGAAGAAGCGCTGGAGTATGGACTGATCGACAAGGTGTTCGACAAGCATTGAGGAGAAACAACACGGCGATATGCTGGATAGAGGTGCTATATGCCGAATTTTGACGATGATAAGATGCTGAAATGTTCGTTCTGCGGAAAGCCCCAGAACCGCGTGCGCAAACTGATCGCCGGTCCCGGAGTGTATATCTGCGACGAGTGCATCGGCGTATGCACCAGCATTTTGGATGATGAGCTGGACTTTGCTCCTGAGGAACATGAGGGTGAGCAGGTGCTCCGTCCGGAGCACCTGCCCACCCCGCAGGAGCTCAAAGCTGTGCTCGATGACTATGTGATTGGACAGGAGCGTGCCAAAATTGCGCTCTCGGTCGCGGTCTATAACCACTATAAGCGCATCTACCACCCGGAGACCGAGGTGGAGCTGCAAAAATCCAATATCCTGATGCTCGGGCCGTCTGGTTCGGGCAAAACCCTGCTCGCTCAGACGCTGGCAAAGACCCTGCAGGTGCCGTTTGCCATTGCGGATGCGACCACGCTGACTGAGGCTGGCTATGTGGGCGAGGACGTGGAAAATATCCTGCTGCGCCTGATCCAGGCGGCGGATTTTGATGTAGAGCTGGCTGAGCACGGCATCATCTATGTCGACGAGATCGACAAGATTGCCCGCAAGAGTGAGAACCCGTCTATCACGCGCGACGTGTCGGGCGAGGGCGTGCAGCAGGCTCTGCTCAAGATGCTCGAAGGCACGACGGCCAATGTGCCGCCCCAGGGCGGCCGCAAGCACCCGCATCAGGAGTTCATCCAGATTGACACGACCAACATCCTGTTTATCTGCGGCGGCGCCTTCGACGGGATCGAGGGTATTATCCAGAAGCGCACGGGCAAGCAGGGCATGGGCTTCGGCTCGGAGGTCAAGAGCCAGCAGGAGGATCAGACTGACCGCCTGCTTGCGCAGATCGAGCCGCATGACCTGATGAAGTACGGCCTGATCCCCGAGCTGATCGGCCGCCTGCCGGCGATCGTATCGCTGGATACACTGGATAAGGAAGCGCTTGTGCGCATTCTGCAGGAGCCGAAAAATGCACTGGTCAAGCAGTACCAGACCCTGCTTGCACTGGACGGTGTTGAACTGGAATTTGAACCTGAAGCACTGACCAAGGTCGCGGAGATCGCACTGGAGCGCAAAACCGGCGCACGCGGCTTGCGCGGTGTACTGGAAAACGTGATGACTGATATCATGTTCCGCATCCCGTCCGATGAGACGGTGAACCGTGTGACAATCACGGCAGATGTTGTGACAGGCAAAGGCGAGCCGCTGATCGGGCATGGCGTGCGCGCTGCGCTGCCGGCACCGAAAAAGCCGGATGAACCTGCAGGTCGCCTGCATCAGCCGAATAAAAGTGCATAACAGGTAAAATGTGCATCAAATGTGGGCGGGACAATGGTTTCGCCCGCATTTTTTGCAATTCTACTGTTTTTTGATGCTTTACAAAAGTCAGAAAATATACTATACTGACGCTATTAGGCAAATGCCTGCATGAGGAGTAGAAATATGAAAGCAATAAACGAAACGACGCTTACCCGCCTGCCGGTACTGCCGCTGCGCGGGCTGACGGCGTTTCCTAATATGATCATTCATTTTGACGTTGGTCGGATGATGTCTATTCGCGCTCTGGAAGCGTCGATGAAAAACGCGCAGCGCCTTTTTCTGACTGCGCAGCGTGAACTGAAAACCGATACACCGACAGCAGATGATCTGTACCAGCTTGGAACAGTGTGTGTTGTGCGGCAGATCCTGCGCCTGCCGGGGGATAATATCCGGGTTTTGGTCGAAGGACGGTCGCGTGCGGTTGCTCATCAGTTTACCGTGCCGGAACAGGAAGGCGACTGTATCTATGCTGAGGTTGAGGAACTGGGGGATTATGTGATCGGCGTGACCGAGCGCCGGGCGCAGGCGCTTGTACGAACTGCACAGGAGCGCTTTGCTGAGTATGCACAGAACTCTTCCCGCATTTCTCCGGACATGGAGATGACTGTCGCCGAGGGCGGAGAACCCGGCTGGCTGGCAGACTATATCACGCAGAACCTTCCAGTCGAGGTGGAGGCCAAGCAGGAGATCCTGGAAGAACTGAACGTCACCCGCCGCCTGGCGATGGTAATCCGCCTTCTGGGCGAGGAGACCGAGATCCTCAAGATCGAAAACGAGATCCAGGATGAGCTCAAAACCCAGATGGATAAGAACCAGCGTGAGTACTATCTGCGCGAGCAGATCAAGGTGATCCAGAGCGAGCTCGGGGAACAGGATACCGCTGCGGAGGCGGAAAGCTACCGGAAACGAGTGCTGGATCTGCACCTGCCGCAGGAGTGCGAGGACAAGCTGATCAAAGAAGTGGACCGTTTTGCCAAGCTGGGCGGCTCAAACGCCGAACAGGGCGTGGTGCGCACTTATCTGGATACAGTGCTCGAACTGCCGTGGAACAAAAAAAGCGAGGAGCGGCTTGACCTGGCGGAAGCACAGTCCATTCTCGACCGCGACCACTACGGCCTGAAAAAGGTCAAGGAACGTATTATGGAGTTCCTGGCTGTAAAAACGCTTGCTCCCGGTCTTAAGGGACAGGTTCTGTGCCTGGTGGGGCCGCCGGGCGTGGGCAAGACATCGATTGCAAAATCGGTCGCCGAGGCGATGGGGCGTACTTATGCACGCATGAGCTTGGGCGGCGTGCGGGACGAAGCGGATATCCGCGGACACCGCAAGACCTATATTGGGGCAATGCCCGGCCGCATTATCGATGCGCTGCGCCGTGCAGGCACGTCTAATCCGCTCATTCTGCTCGATGAGATTGATAAGATGGGCAACGATTTCCGCGGCGACCCAGCGTCTGCTATGCTTGAGGTGCTGGACACCGAGCAGAACGTCGCCTTTCGCGACCACTATATCGAGCTGCCGTTTGACCTGTCAGACGTGCTGTTTTTGACTACAGCAAACGATCTGTCCACCGTCCCGCGCCCGCTGCTCGACCGTATGGAAGTCATAGAGCTGTCTTCCTATACGGAAGAGGAAAAACGCCAGATTGCATTGCACCATTTGCTGCCCAAGCAGATGAAAAAGCATGGATTGGAAAAGGGACAGCTGGTGCTTTCTGAAAAGATGCTTGGAAAAGTAATTGCGGGATATACGCGCGAGGCAGGTGTACGCCGTTTGGAACAGCTGCTTGCGAAACTATGCCGCAAGGCTGCCAAGCATGTGGCGGACGGCGGGAAGCGCCTTACGGTCAGCGAAAAGAACATTGAAGAATTGCTTGGCACTGCTCCGTACAAGGATGACATAGTCAGCAAAAGAGATGAGGTGGGCATTGTCAACGGCCTTGCGTGGACCAGCGTGGGCGGCGAGATGCTTGAGGTGGAAGTGGCGGTTGTACCTGGTACGGGTAAAATCGAGGTGACCGGCAATCTGGGTAACGTTATGCAGGAGAGTGCAAAGGCGGCAGTGACCTTTGTGCGCTCGCGCGCAACCGAACTGTCGATCGACCCGATGTTCTACAAGGACAATGACCTGCATATCCATTTTCCGGAGGCAGCAGTGCCTAAGGATGGCCCGTCGGCAGGTGTGACCATTACAACCGCACTTGTCTCTGCGCTGACCGAGGCACCCGTGCGCCATGATGTAGCGATGACCGGTGAGGTTACACTGCGCGGCCGTGTGCTGCCGATCGGCGGCCTGCGTGAAAAGACCATGGCTGCCTACCGCGCAGGCATTAAAACGGTGGTCATCCCGAAGGATAATGAGGCGGACCTGCAGGATATTGAGCCTGTGGTGCGTGAGACCCTTCATTTCGTATCTGCATCTCGTATGGACACGGTGATGGAAACTGCAATCGACTTTGCAAAGCGGCCCAAAAAGCGCCGCAAATCGTCGGGCAGCAGTCCGGTTGCCCGGAAACGGGATACAGCGTCAACGGCGGTGGTGCAATGAGTATGGAACATGAGTGGAAGGCGCCAAATCTGCATAATGTAGCTTTTCTGCGTTCTGCAGTAAAAGAGAGTGATTTCCCGACTGACAGCCTGCCGCAAATCGTATTTGCGGGCAAATCCAATGTCGGCAAAAGCTCGGTGATCAATAAGCTGCTGAACCGGAGAAATTTTGCGCGTGTCAGCGCCCAGCCAGGTAAAACCATCCATATCAATTATTTTGACATTGACAAGCGGATGTATCTGGTGGATTTGCCGGGATACGGCTATGCGCGTGTATCCAAAGCGGAGCAGCAGCGTTGGGGTACATTGATGGAGACATACTTTGCTCTTGACCTGCTGACACTCGGCATCCAGATCGTGGATATCCGGCACAAGCCCACACGGGATGATGTAACCATGGCGGAGTGGTTCCGCGCATCGGGAAAGCCGTGGGTAATCATTGCCAATAAGCTGGATAAAATCAAGAAAAGCCAGCTGGAAGAAAATCTGGCAGTGATTCGTCAGACGCTTTTGCTGCCGGAGGAGGTTCCTGTAATTCCATTTTCTGCCGAAAAAGGATACGGACGCGACCAGGTACTGGCACTTATTTTTGACCACATGAGAAAGGATGACCTGGGATAATGGACTTTTTACGTCGTTTCATGGCGGGACGTTACGGAAATGACCAGCTGAACGCAGCGTTGCTCGTACTCGGCCTGGTTCTGATCGTGATCGAGATGGTTACCGGCTGGGGCTGGATGGGGATGTTTATTCTGGCGCTGCTCATCCTGTGCTACTTTCGTATGTTTTCGCGCAATATTCAGGCCCGTTACGCAGAGAATCAAAAGTTCCTGCGCTGGTGGGGCCCGGTTTCAACGCGCCTGCATAATGCCCGCATGCGGTTCGCTGACCGTAAGACACATCGGTACTTTAAATGCCCCAACTGCAAGCGGCGCCTGCGTGTGCCGCGCGGAAGAGGGAAGATCAATATTACCTGTCCGCACTGCCATACACAGTTTGTGCGCAAGAGTTGAGAGATAAATGTGCATAACACACACGATGGAAGAAGATCATATGAAATTCTTGTGTGTTTTTGCTGATAAAGCATCAAAATGGACTTGCATTTTCCGGAAAAAAAAGTATAATAGAATTACAAATACGACCAGGGGGCGATTCCAATGACCGTTGATCAGTTGATTGGCAAAATCTATAACAAGCTTAGTAAGGCAGATATCGCTGGAACGCAGGGTAAGGTAGCGGTTCAGTTTAATCTCACCGGTAAGGTTACGGGTGTATTTTACATTGAGATCCTGAATGGTGTTCTTTCTGTGATGCCTTATGAGTATATTGACCGTGATGCCTGCGTATCTGGTACGCTGACGAATCTGGAAAAGATCCTGAGTGGTAAAATGGTTCCGCAGGTTGCTCTCGCGGAAGGTAAAATCAAAGTGGAAGGCAATGTCGATAAGGTCATGGTGCTTGCTGAACTGTTGAAGCAGGCCTAATTGAACGGTTACGTAATTTCGCCAATCCCGTCTGCATTTTGCAGACGGGATTTTTTGTTTTTTTTGAAAAAAGTAGTTGACAAGAGAGGGGAGAGGTAGTATACTAACAAAGCTGTCTCG
>NBJMR02800__coassemble_1863_pt1 | contig 20861 bp, 20 predicted proteins | sample NBJMR02800__metabat2_high_PE_027 | metagenome-assembled genome bin NBJMR02800 | reverse complement strand
TGCAGCGCCCAGACCGCGTGCACCGAGCAGTAGTCGAACTCAATGCCCTGGCCGATGCGGATCGGGCCGGAGCCGAGCACGAGCACCTTCTTTTTGCCGGAGGCGGGCTTGACTTCGGTCTCCTCGTCGTAGGTGGAGTAGTAGTACGGGGTCTCGGCCTCGAACTCAGCCGCACAGGTGTCTACCATCTTGTAGACCGGCAGGCGCTTGACGTTCGAGATATCCTTGCCGGACAGCTGCTCGATGGTCTTGTCGAGGAAGCCCATCTTCTTGGCGCGGAGATACAGCTCGGAGGTGATCTCGTCCGCCGCGGCCAGCTCCTTTTCCACATCGATGATGTTCTGGAACTTATGCAGGAAGAAGGTGTCCATCGTGGTGATCTCGTGGATCTCGTCAATGGTCATGATACCGCGGCGCAGCGCCTCGCAGATGTGGAACAGGCGCTGGTCGTCCGTGCGGGCGACACCCTTCTTGATTTCCGCATCGGTCTGCTTCTGGATATGCGGGGCGATCATGCTCTCGAGCTTGATCTCGCAGCCGCGGACCGCCTTCATCAGCGCGCCCTCAAACGAGTTGTCGATTGCCATGACCTCGCCGGTCGCTTTCATCTGGGTGCCAAGCGTGTTGTCCGCATAGACGAACTTGTCAAACGGCCAGCGCGGGAACTTGACCACGCAGTAGTCGATGGTCGGCTCGAAGCAGGCCTTGGTCTTGCCGGTGACGGCGTTGGTGATCTCGTCCAGGCCGTAGCCGACCGCGATCTTGGCGGTCACCTTGGCGATCGGGTAGCCGGTCGCCTTGGAAGCCAGTGCGGAAGAACGGGATACACGGGGGTTTACCTCGATGACCGCGTATTCGAACGACTCCGGATTGAGTGCGAACTGCACGTTGCAGCCGCCCTCGATGCCCAGCTCGGTGATGATGTTGAGCGCCGAGGTGCGCAGCATCTGATATTCCTTGTCGCACAGGGTCTGGCTGGGCGCAACGACGACCGAGTCGCCTGTGTGCACGCCGACCGGGTCGACGTTTTCCATGTTACAGATCGTGATCGCGTTGCCCTTGTGGTCGCGCATGACCTCGTATTCGATTTCCTTCCAGCCCGCGATGCACTTCTCGACGAGGATCTCGTCCACGCGGGAGTACATGATGCCGGTGGCGGCAATCTCGCGCAGCTCGTCCCAGGTATAGGCGATGCCGCCGCCCGTGCCGCCGAGGGTGTATGCCGGGCGGATGATAACCGGCAGGCCGATCTCGCGGGTGAACTCGACCGCGTCCTCGACCGTGTGCACGACCTTGGAGGCGATGCACGGCTCGCCGATCTTCTCCATCGTGTCCTTGAACATCTGGCGGTCCTCGGCCTTAGCGATGGTGTCCGGCTTGGCGCCGAGCAGCTTGACGCCCATTTTATCCAGGAAGCCGCTCTCGCACAGCTCCATGGCGAGATTCAAACCGGTCTGGCCGCCGAGGTTGGGCAGCAGCGAGTCCGGGCGCTCCTTCTTGATGATCTCCTGCACCGCTTCCACGGTCATCGGCTCGATGTAGACCTTGTCCGCCATGGCCTTGTCGGTCATGATGGTCGCGGGGTTGGAGTTGACGAGCACGACCTCCAGGCCCTCTTCGCGCAGCGCGCGGCAGGCCTGCGTGCCCGCGTAGTCAAACTCGGCCGCCTGGCCGATGACGATCGGGCCGGAGCCCAGTACCATTACCTTATGAATATCCTTGCGCAGCGGCATTACTGAGCACCTCCCTTTGCGTTTTTGATATTTTCAATGAACTTGTCGAACAGATAGGACGTATCCATCGGCCCTGGGCAGACCTCGGGGTGGTACTGCACGGTGAACACCGGGCGGCCGATGTGCTCGACGCCCTCGACCGTGCCGTCGTTGAGGTTGACATAGCGCACGCGGGCGATCTTGGGATCGACCGAGTCGCCGACGACCGCGTAGCCGTGGTTCTGGCTGGTGATATAGGTGCGGTCCGCGTCCAGATCCTTGACCGGGTGGTTAACGCCGCGGTGGCCGTACTTGAGCTTGGTTGTCTTTGCACCGATGGCGAGGCTTAAAAGCTGGTGTCCGAGGCAGATGCCGAAGATCGGGATGTTGGTTTCGAGCAGGCGCTTCAGGTTCTCAATGATCTCGACGTTTTCCGCCGGGTCGCCGGGTCCGTTGGAGAGCATCACGCCGTCAAACTTGCCCGCGACCTCCTCCGGCGGGGTGAGCGCCGGGATGGTGACGACCTCGCAGCCGCGCTTTTGCAGCTCGCGCTCGATATTGTACTTGACACCGTAGTCATACAGCGCGATGCGGTATTTCATTTCGCCCTCAGCGGGGTAGATGCGGCTTTCGTCGCAGGTGACCGCTTTGACCGCGTCCTTGACGAGATATGCCTTCATCTCCTGGATGGCCTTTTCGTCCGGCTCACTGCCTTCGGTATAAATGATGCCGTTCATAACGCCCGCGTTCCTGAGCTTGCGGGTAAGCCGGCGGGTGTCGATGCCCGCCAGGCCGATGACCTTCTGTTCCTTGAGGTATTCGTCCAGCGTCAGCTTGCAGCGCCAGTTGGACGGGTATTCCGCGATCTCGCGCATGATAAAGCCGGATACCCAGCTCTTGCGGGACTCGTAATCCTCGAAGTTGATGCCGTAGTTGCCGATCAGCGGGTAGGTCATGGTGACAATCTGGCCGTAGTAGGAGGGGTCGGTCAACACCTCCTGATAGCCGGCCATACCGGTATTAAAAACGACCTCGCCGATGCTCTGCCCTTCGTAGCCGACGGAGTAGCCCTCAAACAGGGTGCCGTCCGCCAAAAGCAAATAAGCTCTTTTCATATCATATCTCCAGTCCTATATCATACAAATTGAGAATTGAGCATGGAGAATGGAAAATGTATGTCCATTCTTCATCATCCATTCTCCATTTATTTTATTGCGGCGACGATATCATCCCGCATGCGGATCGCTTCTGCGCGGGCGGCTTCCTTATAATCCTCGCCGTCCCTGCCGGTCTTTTTCCACGCGCACATAATGCCGCGCGAGGAGTTGACGATCGCGCCGAGGCCGTCGTCGTTAAACGCATTGGCGATGTCCTTCGCAGTCGCACCCTGCGCGCCGTAGCCCGGCACGAGGAAGTAGCCCTTCGGCAACAGTTCGCGCACGATCTTTTGTTCTTCCGGATAGGTCGCGCCGACGACTGCGCCGACCTGATTATAACCACAAGGGGTATCAAGCCCTTCGCCCCACTTCGCGACCATCTCGGCCATGCGGGCGTAAAGCGGCTTGCCCTCCATATCGCGGTTCTGCAGCTCGCCCGAGGACGGGTTGGAGGTCTTGACCAGCACGAACAGGCTCTTGTCACGCGTGCGGCACTCTTTCAGGAACGGCTCGATGCCGTCCGTGCCCAGATAGCCGTTGACGGTCACGCTGTCGCAGCCGTAGGGCGCGATCTCGGTGTCGCCCACACGGGTCTTGCCGAGGTAGGCTTCGGCGTATGCGGTCGCAGTTGCGCCAATGTCGTTGCGCTTGATGTCGCCGATGACATACATGCCCTTGGCATGCGCGTAGTCGATGGTCTCCTTGAGCGCCATCGCGCCGTAGGAGCCGAGCAGCTCATAGTACGCCGCCTGCGGCTTGACCGCCGGGACGATGTCGCACAGCGCGTCGATCAGGCCGCAGTTGAACGCGACCACGCTCTCCGCCGCAGCGCGCAGGGTCTCGCCGTGCAGCATCATGTTGCGCTTTGTGATGTGCTGCGGGATGTACTCCAGACGGGCGTCCAGCCCGGCGACGGTCGGATTGCCCTTTTCCTTGATCTTTTCTACCAGTGTTTGGATCGACATAGGTTCCTTCCTTTCTTGCTGCAAACGGTTATATTATGTCTCATTACTTAAAATAACGACGTTGTCCTCACCGTCGACCTCGGTCAGGCGTACGCATACGCGCTCCTCGCGCGAGGTCGGCAGGTTTTTGCCGATATAATCCGGGCGGATGGGGATCTCGCGGTGCCCGCGGTCGACCAGCACGGCAAGCTGGATGCGCGCTGCGCGCCCGGCATGCGACACGGCCTCGATCGCGGCGCGCACCGTGCGCCCGGTGTACAGCACGTCGTCCACCAGAACGACGGTCGCGTTTTCGATGCGCGGGTCGGGCGGCGGCAGCGGGGCGTCCGTACGGGGCTTATCGTCCCGCCAAGGCGTGACATCGAGTTCGAGCACAGGGGGAGCTTTGCCCTCGACCTCGCCCAGCTTTTTTGCAATGCGCTCTGCGAGGAATACCCCCCGCGTCCGCACCCCGGCGAGCAGCAGGTTTTCCGTGCCCTTGTTCTTTTCGGTGATTTCAAATGCGATGCGGGTCAGCGCGCGGCGCACGCCGTCCGCGTCCATGATAACGGCCTTCTGTCCGGCCATTTTGTCACCTCCCATCGGAAAAGTGCAAAAAAACAGCCTTCCGCCCCGAAAGCAGAAAGCCGTACCAAAATTTACACCTGTCCCCCATTTCCCGGCTGACGGCGTATGCACTGTTTTCTGCCTTGGCGGCTCACGGGCCGCGGTTAAAGGCGGATTGTTCGGATTACGTGCGGCGCCTGATGGAGCGCCGCGTTATTAACGATATTATATCGTATGCAGCGGGCTTTGTAAACAGCCGATTGTGCATAAATAAATTTGTTTTTTCATGCAATTTTTGTCGCCGCCGCACACATGCAAGTCCGGATAAAAACCGGGCATGCTATGAGTGCAGCACCCAAACCAACCTATTTCACAGAAAGGCGGCAGAAAAATATGCATGTATCCCCCTTTGTTTCAGGAATTGCGACCGGAGCGGTTGCAGGAGCGGTGGTTTCCATGGTGGCGGCCGGGGCGATGATGAACCCCTCGGTGCGGCGCAGCGCGCAGCATGCGGCAAACAAGGCGGAGCACGCGATGCACAAGGCGGCAACCAGTGTGGGCCACATCATAGGCTGACCGCGGCGGTCCGCGTCCTGTGGGCAGGGGGGACGGATTTTGTCCTCCCCCTGCCTCCTTGCATGCATATACATGGTTTTGCATGGCAAAGCAGAAAAGTGTTTGCACACTTAAAAAAGTAAACTTGCGCACAAGCAGAATAAATAAGCGGAAAAGTTCTGCAAAAGCGCTTTTTGTGCGTTCCTACAAGCGATGCAAATTGACATATATGCAGGCTTGCGGTAAAATATATTCATATAACAAAAAGGGGAAGAAAGGGGACGATCGTGTGACGATGCAGACTGATTATGTAAGCGAGGAACTTTTGCGGGAGCTCAGCGACAGCTTCCGGCAGAACAACGGTATCCCGCCTGAACTGTTCACCCGCTTCCGCATCAAGCGCGGCCTGCGCAATGCGGATGGCACAGGCGTATTGGTTGGGGCGAGCCATCTGGGCAATGTACATGGCTACATAATCAACGAGGGCGAGCGCGAGCCGATTGAAGGCCGCCTGACCTACCGCGGCTATAATGTATACGATCTGATCCATGGACTCGAGCAGGAAGACCGCTTTGGTTTTGAGGAAGTAGGGTACCTTCTGATGTGCGGCGCCCTGCCAAACCGCCGCCAGCTGCAGGAATTCCAGCACACGATCGGGCTGGAGCGCGCCCTGCCGGACAATTTTACCGAAGATATGATCATGCGCGCGCCCAGCCGGGATATTATGAACAAGCTTGCAGGAGCAACGCTTGCGCTGTATTCCTATGATGCCAACCCGGACGAGACGACGGTGGAGAACATCATGCGCCAGGGCATCAGCCTGACGGCTAAGTTCCCGGTTATCATTTCGCATGCTTATCAGGCCAAGCGGCGGTATTTTGACGGGGATTCCATGTTCCTGCATGTGCCCGACCCGGACCGCTCGACTGCGGAGAATATCCTGCACCTCGTACGGCCGGACGGCAAGTATACGGATGACGAGGCCAAACTGCTCGACCGCTGCCTGATCCTGCACGCCGAGCACGGCGGCGGCAATAACTCGTCGTTTACGGTGCGCGTCACCTCATCCTCGGGCACGGATACCTATTCCGCGATCGCGGCGGCGGTGTCCGCACTCAAGGGGCCGCGGCACGGCGGCGCGAACCTGCGCGTGGTGCGCCAGTTCGACGAAATCAAGCAAAACGTCTCCAACTGGAAGGATGAAGAAGAGGTCGCGGATTATCTGCGCAAGATCCTCGACCGCGAGGCGGGCGACGGTTCGGGCTTGATCTACGGTATGGGCCATGCGATCTACACCCTGAGCGATCCGCGTGCGGTCGCGCTCAAGCGCGCGGCGCGCCCGCTGGCGGAAAAGAAAGGCTTTTCCGACGAGATGGATCTGATCGAGCTCGTCGAGAAGCTGACGCCTGCCATCTTCAAGGAGAAAAAGGGCAGCGACAAGCCGATGTGCGCCAACGTGGATATGTATTCGGGCTTTGTGTACAAAATGCTCGGCCTGCCCAAGTCGCTGTACACCCCCCTGTTCGCCACCGCGCGTATCGTCGGTTGGATGGCGCACCGCCTGGAGGAGGTCACAACGGGCGGCAAGATCATCCGTCCGGCGTACAAACCTGTGGTGAAAAACACAGCATATATCAATCTGGAGAACCGGTAAAGCAGCAGGCTGCCGGAATGATCCGATGGGAGCGGCGAAAAAGCCGCTCCTTTTTTGCATAGGGACACCGTTAGGCATTTTTCTCGCGCAGCATTTATGGTATAATAAAGCAAATCATCAAAACAGGAGATATTATGAAAAAAGTTACGATCTATACGGACGGAGCGTGCTCGGGCAACCCGGGGCCGGGCGGATGGGGCGCGATCCTGCAATACGGCGCACATCAAAAAGAGCTCTCGGGCTCCGAGCCGTCCACCACCAACAACCGCATGGAGCTGCTCGGTGTCATCACCGCGCTCGAAGCGCTTACCGAGCCGTGCGCAGTCGACCTGTATTCGGACAGCAAGTACGTTGTCGACGGAATCACAAAGGGCTGGGCGAAAAGCTGGCGCGCCAAAGGGTGGGTGAAAGGGGACAAAAAACCTGCCAAAAATCCGGAGCTGTGGGGACGCTTGCTTGATTTACTGGACAAACACGAGGTCCGGTTCCACTGGGTGAAAGGACATGCGGACAACCCGTACAACAACCGCTGCGACGAGTTGGCAGTCGGTGAATACCAGAAATACAAGTGAGGAGCCTGACTATGGAACGGATGCGCCGCGCGCGGAACGCCATGCTGGCGTTCTATTATGTGTTTACAGCCTGCGGGGCGGTGTTCTGCCTGCGGCGGGACGCTTCGCTGTACAATATCCTGCTGGCGGCCGCGGCGTTTGCGCTGCCGCTGGTCCCGTATCTGCTGTACCGGCTGGCGCATCTGCGGCCGGTTTACCTGCTCGAGATCGTGTTCGACGCTTTTGTGCTCGCGGCGGTGCCGTTTGCCAGCCTGTTCGGCGGGTACGATTTTGTGCCGTACTGGGATAAGATCCTGCATTTCCTGTCCGGCTTCCTGTTTGCCGTGCTGGGAACGGTGGTGTATTTTTCCTGCAAGCCCGGGCATCAGCTTGAGCGGGCGGACGCGTTCAATGCGTCCCTGTACACCTGGATGTTTGCCATGATGAGCGCGGTGCTGTGGGAGATCTGGGAGTATATCGTGTCGCAGTCCGGAGCAGACCCGCAGCAGGTCGCGGCGACCGGGGTGGGCGATACGATGCAGGACATGATCGTATGCACGCTGGGCGGGCTGATCACGGCGGCTTCCTGCTGGAAGTACCTGCAGCATACAGGGGAGAAACGACATGTCGGGCTGATGATGCGTTTGTTTGAAGCATATTACCGGGAAAACATCCGGAAACTATAAAAACTCCTGTCCACAGATCTGTGGACAGGAGTTTTTGCGCTGCATCGGGGGATATGCGCCTGTCAGGCTAACCGGCAATGTGGATGACGGATACCGGGCAGCCGTCTGCAGCTTCCTGCGCGGCTGCTTCCTCCACGCCGTCCGTTGGCTGGTGGCAGACCTCGGCGGCTCCGTCATCCGCAATGCGGAATACGGCGGGGCAGGTGGCTTCGCACAGGCCGCACGAGATGCAGCCGCCGCGGTCGATATCGATGTTCATACATCAACACTCCTTTCTGTGCAGGGAGTATGCACAGAAAGGGGAGGATTTATAACCTCCGTATTTTGCGGATCGTGCAGGCTGCACCGCCGATCAGGACGCCGGTAAAGCCCAGCATGCCCGCGGTCAGCACCTGCGGCGGGCCGTACAGCCCGTGATCAGCAAACAGCTTGGAAGCTGCGAGCTGCGCGGCGAACAGGAGTACGCCGATACAGAGCGTGAGCCAGGCACGCAAACGGATCTGCTGTTTGGCCTGTTCTTTTTCCCGAGCCGCCAGTTCGGACACCGCCGCGACCGCCCGGTCGGGCGTATCCTGCTCCAGCCCGAGCAGGGCAGAGGCTGTTGTGCCGAGCGCTGCCGCCAGCGGCTCGATCAACATCAGGTCGGGAAAATTCAGGCCGCGTTCCCATTTGCTGACCGCCTTGTCCGTCACATGCAGCTGTTCTGCCAGCTGCTTTTGCGTCCAGCCCTTTTGCTGCCGCAGTGCGGCGATGCGTTTTCCGGTAGCCGCTGCATCCATAACAAGCCCTCCTTGTATTTTCTGCTTTCAGTATAGCAGGATTGGGGGGATTATGCACCCGACAAAAAGTAGAGATGCCCGTTTGGATATAAAAACCGCCCGCGCGGGCAGCTGCGGTTCAGATCTCGCCGCACATAACGGCTGCGAGCGCGTCCTCGGTCGTGCGTGCGCCGAGCGAAACCGCCCCCATGGCCTCGGCGCGGCGGCCGACCTCATATTTGTGCAGGTCCACCCCACCCTCGCTGCACTGGGTCGTGATATACACCCGCGTGCCGCTTTCGATCAGCGAACGGACGGCCTGCTCCAGCCGGGACGGGATACCGCCTGCACCAAAAGCCTCCAGGATGACCTTGGGATATCTGTGCAGGGCAGAGAAAAATGTGCTTTCGATATCGGGCGTGAGTTTGACCAGCAGCACATGCGGGTCGATTGTATCCACAAAAGAAGGATCCCCTGCCGCCTGCGGCGGCGTTTCCCAATGGATCAGGCCGGTTTCGCCTATCGTGCCCGCAAGGGGCGCGTTTGCGGAGACGAATGCGTCTGCCTCGGACGAGTGGCGCTTGCACACATTGCTGCCCGGCATGATCTTGCCGTGCAGCACGGCGAGCACTCCGGCGCATCCTGCTGCTGCGACACGGAACGCATCCGCCAGGTTGCGCGGAGCGTCCGAGCCGGGTACGCCTATGGGCAGCATCGACCCGGTCAGCACAACCGGCCGGTCGATGTTTGGCAGCATATGGTGCAGCAGCGCGGCGGTATAGGCAAGCGTATCCGTGCCGTGGGCGATGACAAAGCCGTCGTACCCGCCGCGGTTTTCCCATACCGTGCGGGCGATCGCCGCGCGGTCAGCCGCGGTCAGGTCGGTCGAGTCCAGGTTCATCAGGTCGCTTACCCCAACCGAACAGATCCCGTTCAGCTCGGGCATGAGACCAAGCAGCTCTTCCCCTGTCAGCGCGGGCGAAAGCCCGTTTTCAGTCTCGCGGCAGGCGATCGTCCCGCCGGTTGCGATCAATAACACCTGTTTCACCAAAATTCCTCACATTCCTGCGCCATTGGCGCATATTCAACAGATATTCTGCCGTGGGCGGCAGAATATCATAAAAAGGCAGGACATGCGCCTGCCTTTTTATACCAGTACGGAAGGAAGTTTCGCCTGCGGCGGAACTTTCTGAAGTTTTGGACGCATCCGCGCCTTTCACGCGGTGCGTCCTATCTCGATAGGGAGCGCGCAGCGCTTCCAATCGAATATTTATTTGTAGCTTTCCTCCAGGATTGCGATCACATCCTCGCGCGTGAGCGGATGCGGATCGACGCGGAACAGGCCGCCCATGGTATCGAATGCGTTGTCCGCGATCTTGCCGAACTCGTCGGGCTGTACGCCGTAGCCGGACAGGCGCAGGTCGCTCACGCTGCATTTCCTCTGCAGCGAAACCAGCGCGTCGATGAAGTCCTCCGGCTTGTCCGCTTCTTTGTTTCCGAGCGCATGCGCGATGGCAACCAGCCGGTCGCCCGCGGATTCCATGAACCGGCTCCAGTACGCCTTGGAGATCATGATGAGGCCCGCGCCGTGCGGCAGCGAGGGATGGAACGCGCTCAGCGCGTGCTCGATCGCGTGTTCGCCCGTGCAGCTGGACAACGTCTCGACAAAGCCTGCCAGCGTGTTGGCCAGCGCAACGTCCGCGCGCGCGTCCGCATTGCCGCCCTCGTGCACAGCGGTGGCGAGGGACTTGCCGATCAGCTCGATCGCCTTAAGCGAGAACATCTCGCTGATGGGCGTTGCGGTCTTGGCGAGGTAGCCCTCCGCTGCATGGAAAAAGGCATCGAAGCCTTGGTAGGCGGTCAGATGGGGCGGGACGGTCATCATAAAGTCCGGATCGACGACCGAGATGGTGGGGAAGCACTTTTCACCGCCGCCGCCGATCTTCTCCTCTCCGTTGGTGATGACCGTGAACGGGTCGGCCTCAGTGCCCGTGCCCGCGGTGGTCGGGATGGCGACGATCGGCAGGCCCGCGTTTGCGATGCGCTTGCCGCCGCCTGTGCCGCCGTGGATGTAGTCCCACCAGTCGCCCTCGTTGGTCGCCATGATCGCGACCGCCTTGGCGGTATCGATCGACGAGCCGCCGCCAAGGCCCACGACGAACGCGATGCCTTCTTCGCGGCACAGCGCCGCGCACTCGCGTACACCCTCGATGGTCGGGTTGGGCTGTACCTTATTATAAACCAGGGTCTCGTGTCCGGCCTCTGCCAGCGCATCCTGCACCTTGGCGACATAGCCGAGGCGGGTGGTGGACGTGCCGCCGGTGATGATCAGGCCGCGGCCCTGGGGCAGGCGCGCCCGCGCGAGTTTTTTGACCGCACCGTTGCCGAAATACAGGCGCGTGGGCATATAGAAACTGAAAATATCCATTTTGATAACCTCCTTTGAAAAAAAGGGGGCGCAAAGGCCCCCTGACACAGCGTTTTGTATTCCTATTTCGGTTGAGGGATATAGCACACCCAACAATACCATTATAACAAATCCGCCTGCGATTGAAAAGAGGATAAACCGCTGAATTGGACAAGATTTCTTTGTGGAATATCACCATGAAAAAACGAAAAATAACACTTGACGTTGTGCAATCTTGATGATATTATAATGTCACAGAAAAGAAAAGGGCAAACACCAGAAGGGAGTAAGGCAGGGGCCTTACAAGAAAGGCGCAACCCTTTCCGATTCTGAAAGGGCTGGCGAAGAGCCAAATGATACCGCAGAAAGGGGTGAGTCCAATGGTAACAGAAGAGACATCCTATCAGTTCGCGGGACTCGCCGCGGCGCTGTAACCGAAACGATCAAGGTGATAGCTATAAAAATGAGCGAGTTCCACATCGAAAAAACGAACCGCCTGAAAAGCGCGATCGGCTTCTGAGATAGTAAGGAACGGTACCTTTGAGGAAGCTATCCTCGTAAATTTCATCCGTGAAACATTGCTGACGATGCAAGCGGATCGAGGCAGCAGGAAAGTAAGGTTCCACACATGCAAGAACCCTGAAACGATGCGTCGGCGAATGAAAACAGTATCCGACCGATACCTGCTAAACGCCAAAAATCGTGCGCACCCAATGGCCGATGGGCATACTGATGAGTATGGTGCCGCAAAAGCGGATCAGAGCACAAGCTGGAGATGATATCAAAACTTGCTGAAAGTGGTCCGGGCGAGGCAGGACAGAATCGAAACGATCCACCCGCCGAGAAGTGACGCATTCAAAATTGATATAGAGTTCCGAAATGTAAAAAGGTAACCAACCGGAAATGTTCATTCTCAAAACAAAAGCCGGGTGGGTTCCGTGAACATAGGATGAAAGAAAATCAGCATGGATTCAAATGCAGCAGGAAGAAAATTATCGATTGATGATAGGCACGCAGATCGGTTCTTCAATATCGGGTAGATAGAGGCTGTGCCATTGATCAAAAAGATATATTTTCAGGCAAAAGCAGACAGCTGGATCCTGACAGGCACGGAGCGGCAGACAACATGATTGGCCGCAATGAAATGACGAAAGTAGGGCAAAGCGTCTGCGCGAAAAAATAAAATAACAGCGGTTCTCCTGCCGCTGGGAAAAGAGCATTTATGGAGATTTGGAAGTAAAAGGCCTCGTCGGGTGACGGGGCCTTTGTTGTGTCTTCGATTGGAAGCGCTTTGTGATCCCAATCGAGGAAGGCTACAACGCGGCTTTGCCGCGGATGCATCCATGGCGCGGTATTTGCGCTCCATAACTGGCACACAAAACTGCTTTCTGATATCAAAACATCCGGCGGAGCCGGGCATTTTCTTTTGATGTGCGCGGTGCGCGATACAGATGGGTTCCACACGCCTTGCATTCTCCGTTTTTCATTTTCCATTTTCCATGGTTTTGTGCCGTGCGGCGATCATATCATAGAGCGCGTCCAGCGCGTCGGAAAGCGTGCCGACTGCGTCGATGAGGCCGAGCGTAACCGCCTGTTTGCCGGAGATGACCGTCCCGACGTCCGCAGTAAGTTGGCCGGTCTCTCGCATCAGCTGCTGCAGGCGCTCCGCGGAGATGGCAGAGTGCCCGGTGATAAAATCCACGATACGTTCCTGGATCTTGGCGAGGTATTCAAATGCCTGCGGCACGGCTATGATCGTCCCGTTCATGCGAACGGGATGGATCGTCATGGCGGCCGAGGCCGCAATAAAGCTTTTTTTGGCGGCCACTGCGAGCGGCACGCCGATCGAGTGGCCGCCGCCGAGCACGAGGGAAACAGTCGGCTTGGTCATGCCTGCAATAAGTTCGGCAATCGCCAGTCCGGCCTCCACGTCGCCGCCGACTGTGTTCAGCAGTACCAGCATCCCGTCGATCTCCTCTGCCTGCTCGACTGCGGCGATCTGCGGGATCAGGTGTTCATATTTGGTGGTCTTGTTCTGCGCGGGCAGCTCCATGTGCCCCTCGATCTGGCCGACAATCGTGATGCAGTGTACGGTACCGCGCGCAGTCCTGGCAGTAATCGACCCGGTTTCGGCAATATTATTTTCCTCCGGTGCATGGATCGGCATATTTTCATCCTGCATGTTTTTTCTCCCTTTCAACAAAATTTATGGATAATATAACTTGCCCTGTGGAAAGATGATTTATCCTTCATGCGCGGGCGCGGCCATAAATATTACATTTCGTAAACGGCAGAGCCGCACAGCCAGCGCGGCTGTGCGGATAATACCCGGAGTTATCCACTTTGTGCACAAGCTTATCCACAGACTGCCTGTGGAAATCTCTGTGCATAAAGTGGATTTTTTTGTAAGAAACCAGGATGAGTTTCATTATGGAAACATTACTTGCTGTATGCGGGGAAATTTGTTACAATATATATAACTATCCGCATGAGCATGCGGCGATGATGGAGTGATATCTAAAAATGAACAATCCTGTTGTTACGATTGAGATGGAGCAGGGCGGCGTAATCCGGGCAGAGCTGTATCCTGACGTGGCTCCTAATACAGTTCGCAATTTCATTTCTCTGATCCGGAAGGGATTTTATGATGGGACGATCTTTCACCGCGTGATCCCGGGCTTTATGATCCAAGGCGGCGACCCGGAAGGCACCGGTATGGGCGGCCCGGGCTATGAGATCCGCGGCGAGTTCACCGCAAACGGATTCCAAAACGATCTGAACCATACGCGCGGTGTACTTTCCATGGCGCGTACCATGGTGCCGGACTCTGCCGGCAGCCAGTTTTTCATCATGACGGAAGATTCTCCGCATCTGGATGGCCAGTATGCATCCTTCGGTATGGTGACGGAGGGGATGGATGTTGTGGATGAGATCGTCAACACCCCGCGTGGCTGGCATGACCGCCCCCGTCAGGAGCAGCGGATGAAAAAAGTTACGGTAGACACAATGGGCGTGGAGTACGAGCCGCCCGAAACCCTGTAAACAGAAAGAAGGGGATCGGTATTGTATTATACCAACAAGGAGATCTTTGTCCTGTCCGCCGTCGGCTGCATGGACACCGAGCGGGACGGGCTGGAATCCATCCTTGCCGGAAATGATGAGGGAGCCAAGGGCTGCTGCCTGTCGGTCGATATGACGGCGGACGGCATTGCGGTGCTTTCGTCGGACGGCTATTGTGTCGCAGCTGACGGCACGCAGATGAACATCGGGGAATACAGCTATGCAGAACTGCACCAGGTCGCTCCGCAGCTCATCCCGGCGGGACAGGCCATCGAACTGGCGCGCACCTGTCAGGCCAAGATCGCGATCACCGTACATAACCAGACCCTGCTGCCGCAGCTGCGCATGACGCTGCGCCATGTGAATTATCTGGACGACACGATTTTTGTCGGCCTGGGGCTGGTGGAAGCGGCTCGTGTTGCTGTTGCAAATCCGGACTTGCATATTATGGGGGAACTGCCTGCGCTGCCGGACAACATTGACGCACTGGTAAGTGCTGCGCAGACGACCGGGCTGTTTGGCCTGCGTGCGGCGCCCGCCGATCTGACCCCGAAGCTGATTGCGGCATGCCGTCAGGCGGGCCTGTTTACCATGAGCCTGCCGACGGATAACGAAAAGTCGCTCGCAATGCTGATCCATAACGGGGTCAACTTTATTGAGACTGCGCGGCCGGATATCACGGCGATGCTGCTGCCGGCGGGTGAGTCCGAGCCCCATCAGATTCCGCTGATGCGGTATTGAAGTCTGTATCCGTTGATAAAAAACCCCCGGAAAATTTCCGGGGGTTTGCTGTATTTATTATGATCGGATATCCGATGACCGATGTAAAGCGAATTTAGCGAGCAGGATAGCCGCCACAAGAACCAGCGTGCTGATGGTGCCCCAAAGTGGTATTCCTGTATGGAGCTGCATTCTGCAATATACAGAGCACAGCAGGAACAGCAGGCCGATGCTTTCGAGAAGACCGGACAGAAACCGGTCTGCCTGCTTGAGGCGGCTGCGCCGGTCTGCCCGCGCGTGCTTTGCCATTCCGAGGATGTCGGTCAGCATCTCTGCAGCCTCGGCGCGGCAGACGGTTTCGGCGGCGATCCGTCTGCCCTGCATCAGTTCCAGCACGCTGACATCCAGCGCCGCCGCAAGCGGTTCGATGAGGCTGATATCCGGCAGACCTGCGCCTCGTTCCCATTTGCTTACCGCCTTGTCCGTCACATGCAGTACAGCCGCCAGCTCGGCCTGTGTCATGTTTCGCTCCCGGCGCATCGCGGCGATAAATGCGCCTGTTTTTGCTGCATCCATGATATTCCTCCTTTTGAGGAAAGCATACCTTATCAGGTGGATTGATGCAACCGACGCAGGGATTAGGCGGCATCGGAGGAGATCTACGATGCGTCGAGGTGTTATTGAGCGGGTAAAATGCAGGAGAGAGACTTTTCCTAATATATTTTTTGTGCTATAATAAAACGGTATGTATCCATTTATCCAGATAGTCGAAAGGAGTCGCCTCTGTGGCTGACATTTCCGTACAAAACCTGACAAAATACTATGGCGACCGCCTGATCCTGCAGGATGTTTCATTTGACATCCAGCCGGGCGAAAAGGTTGCCATTTTGGGCGCGAACGGCGCGGGCAAAACCACCCTGCTGAACATCCTGACCGGCCGCCTGCCGTACGACGGCGGGCATGTTTCGCTCGGCGCGGGGAAAAACGCGGGCGTGATCGACCAGATGCCGGATTTCCCGGACGACGCTACGGTCGAGGACGTGCTGCGGCTGGCGTTCCGCGAGTCGGACGAGATCACCGCCGCCATGGATGCGCTCACCGACGAGATGGCGCGCAAGCCGGATGACGCCTCGCTGCTCAAGCGATATGCACAGCTCGAGACCCGGCTGGAGATCCTCGGCGGATACAACCGCGATTATGAGATCGATCGCGTGTGCAACGGTCTGGATATCCCGCAGAGCATGCGCGCGCAGCGGTTCGCCCTGCTCTCGGGCGGCGAGAAGACGCGCATCAACCTCGCGCGCATCATTTTGGAACAGACCGACATCCTGCTGCTCGACGAGCCGACCAACCACCTGGATATGGACGCGGTCGACTGGCTGGGAAATTACCTTGAGGCCTACCGCGGTACGGTCATGATCATTTCCCATGACCGCTGGTTCATCGACCAGTGCTGCGACCGCGTGATCGAGATCCACGACTGTACCTGCGATTTCTACAACGGCAACTATTCCTACTACGCGGTCGAGCGCGAACGCCGCCGCGAGGAGCAGCTCAAGCACCACGAGCACGAGCTGGCCGAAAAGAAGCGGCTCGAGGCGGTTGCGCGCATCATGCACGAGCACGGCACCGAGCATCTCGCTAAGCGTGCGGCGTCGATCGAAAAGCGCATCGCGCGCATGAAGGTCACCGACCGCCCCAAAAAGGACAAAAAGATGACCGTCACCTTTGGCGACCCGAACTACGAGACTGAAGAGGTATTAAAAGTCCGGGATATTACAAAGAGTTATGACAGCCGTGAAATATTACACGATATCAGCTTCAACATCCGCAACCGCGAAAAGGTCGCGCTGCTCGGCGCGAACGGCGCGGGCAAAACCACCCTGCTCAAGATCCTGTTGGGCGAGGAGGAGCCGGACGCGGGTGTCATCCGCAAAGGCGTGGGGCTGCGGCCTGCTTACCTGCCGCAGCAGGTATACTTCGCAAACCCGCACCGCAACCTGATCGACACGCTCATTTACGACAAAAACGTGTCCATGCAGGTGGCACGCAACCGGCTGGGCTCGTTCCAGTTCACGGGCGAGCAGCAGATGAAGACGGTCGACATGCTTTCGGGCGGCGAAAAAAGCCGCCTGCGCCTGTGCGAGCTGATGTACGATCCCTTGAACTTCCTCGTTCTGGACGAGCCGACCAACCACCTCGACCTCGCCAGCCGCGAATGGATCGAAGAAGCGGTCGAGGCGTTTGACGGCACGCTGCTGTTCGTCTCGCACGACCGGTATTTTGTCGAGCGGTTCGCGACCCGCGTGCTGTATCTCGAGGACGGCAAGCTGACCGACTTCATCGGTTCGTATTCCGACTTTTTAAAATATCGTGAAAAAGGCGAACTGCCGGAAATCCCGGCACCCGTATCCCAGCCAAAGCGCAAAAAGCCCGATGTCCCAACACTGGACGACGTTCCCCGCCCGCCGGAAAAGCCCAAACGCACGGGCGGCACCAAGAATCTGCAAAAACAGCTCAATACGCTCGAGCGTGAGATCTCCCAGCTCGAGCAGCAGTCGGCTGACCTCGAGCAGCAGATGATCGACGCGTCCTCGGACTCGGCGCGCCTGCTCGAGCTGATGACCGAAAAGGAGCAGTGCGACGAGGCGCTTGCCGCCAAGATGGACGAGTGGGAAGCGGTCGCCGCGGAGTTGGAGGAAATGCAGCAATGATCGAACGCAGGATATGGCTGGCGCTCGCGGCGGTGCTTACCGCAGGCGGCGTGATCCAGCTGCCGTGGGCGCCGTCGCGGTTCGGCGGGGTGTTTTTCCTCGCGCTGGCCGTGGGCTGCGCGGGCGAATGGCTCATGCTGCGCCTGCGGGACAAGCACAAGGCATTCCGCGTGCTGTCTGTCGTGGGGCGCGTGCTGTTCGGGCTGTTCCTGGTGTCGTTTGTCGCCATACAGGGCATCATCATGCACGGGATGCAGCCCGACCCGGAGGCCGCGGACGCGGAATACCTGCTCGTGCTCGGCGCGCGGGTCAACCCGGACGGGCAGCCCTCTGCGGCGCTCGCCGCGCGGCTGGACACAGCATTCGATTTTATGCAGGAGCATCCGGAGATCACCGCGATCCTGTGCGGCGGGCAGGGCAGCAACGAACCCTGTACCGAGGCGCAAGCGATGTATGATTATCTGGTGAACAAAGGGATGGATGCTGGCCGTCTGCTGCTGGAAGACCAGTCCAGAAACACAATTGAGAATATCGAAAACGCCCGCGCGCTGATCGGGGACGGGCATCGGACAGCGGTTGTGACGAGCGACTACCACCTGGCGCGCGCCCGCGTGCTCATGGAGTGCGGCGGGCTGGACGCCTGCGGCATCCCTGCCCCGACACCCTATCCGGGACAGTGGGTCGCGGTGCGCTGCCGGGAATACTGCTCGGTGCTGGGGCTGATGCTGACCGGCCGGTGGGCGTGATACGCAGACGCGGGCCATTGGTATGGGTGATCCCTGGTGAACCGATTGAAAATGAGAAGTGATGGAATATGTTTGAAAAACTAAATGCCCTTGCCCAGCGCATGGACGAACTGGAAGCGCGCCTGTCCGAGCCGGGGCTGTATGACGATCCCGACCGGGCGGCAAAGCTCCTCCGCGAGCGCAACGAGCTCGAACCGATCGTCGCGGCGTTCCGCGCATACGAGCGGGCAAAGCAGGCGCAGGCGGACGCGCTCGAGATGCTGTCCGACCCAGACATGAAGGAGCTGGCGCAGGAGGAGCTGCAGCAGGCCAAGGCCGACATGGCGCGGCTGGAGGAGGAGCTTAAGATCCTGCTGCTGCCCAAGGACCCGAACGACGACAAAAATATTTTTGTGGAGATCCGCGGCGGCGCGGGCGGCGAGGAAAGTGCGCTGTTCGCCGCCGATCTGTACCGCATGTACACCATGTACGCGGATAAACGCGGCTGGCAGACCGAGGTCATGAGCAAGTCGGAAACCGAGCTGGGCGGCTACAAGGAGATTGTGTTCCGCGTGGCGGGCGACAAGGTGTATTCGCGCCTCAAGTTCGAGAGCGGCGTGCACCGCGTCCAGCGTGTACCGGAGACCGAAAGCCAGGGGCGCGTGCACACCTCGACCACCACGGTTGCTGTTCTGCCCGAGGCCGAGGAAGTGGATTTCTACCTCGACCCGAACGACCTGCGCATTGATACCTTTCGGTCTAGCGGCGCAGGCGGCCAGCATATCAATAAAACGTCGTCCGCCATCCGCATCACGCACATCCCGACCGGCACGGTCGTCGAGTGTCAGGACGAGCGCAGCCAGCACAAAAACCGCGACAAGGCGATGCGCGTGCTGCGTTCCCGGCTGTACGAAGCCGAGGTCGAAAAGCAGCAGGCCGCCATCGCCGCCGACCGCAAAAGCCAGGTCGGCACGGGCGACCGCTCGGAGCGCATCCGCACCTACAATTTCCCCGAAAACCGCGTGTCAGACCACCGCATCAAGCTGACGCTCTACAAGCTCGACCAGTTCTTAAACGGCGATATGGATGAGATCCTGGACGCGCTGATCGCGGCGGATACGGCGGAAAAACTAAAGGAACAAAGCGAAACCTGACCCCTCGAAAGGAGACTCCCGCAAATGAACGAACTTTCCGCACTTTGGGGAGCTGCGCCCTGGCTGGTAGCCGGCGGCGCGCTCGTGATCATCAACATCGTGCTGCTGATCATGAAGCTGACCAAAAAACTGATTTTTCTCGCCGTAGGCGCGATACTGATCGCACTCGGCATCTATACTGGTGTCATTCAGACGCCGGATGCCTTGCTGGCGCTGCCGTTTTGGCTGTAAGGCTGCAATGCTGTTATCAAATGCCGCACTTGGCCGGATGATGGAAAAGAGATCAGCGTGTTGGAGAATTATCCCCACTAATGGAAGTGTAAAAGATGAAAACAATTGTTCTTTCCCCACAATTTGATAAAAGTGCGGTAAAAACCGCTGCCAACCTGCTTTTACAGGGCGAAGTGGTTGGAATGCCCACAGAAACTGTCTATGGACTCGCTGCAAATGCTCTAAATGGGGAAGCAGTGGCGAAAATCTTCCGCGCGAAAGGACGTCCGCAGGACAACCCGCTGATTGTTCACATCGCGGACTTCGACCAGATCTACGACCTCTGTCCGGCGGTGCCGCCGCAGGCAAAGGCGCTGGCCGAGGCGTTCTGGCCCGGTCCGCTGACCATGATCGTGCCCAAAGGGGACTGCATCCCGGACGAAGTGTCCTGCGGGCTGGAAACCGTGGGCATCCGCCTGCCGTCGCACCCGCTGGCGCGCGATCTGATCCGCACAGCAGGCGTACCGCTGGCTGCGCCCTCTGCAAATACGTCCGGACGGCCGTCCACCACCACCGCAGAACACGTTTTGCACGATATGGACGGTAAAATCGCTGCGATTCTGGACGGCGGGCCGTGCGGCGTGGGTGTGGAATCGACCGTGGTCACCCTTGCACTGGACAAGCCGCGTCTACTGCGGCCGGGCGGCATCACGCTGGAACAGCTGCGCAGCGTGCTCGGCGAGGTCGAGGTAGACCGTGCGCTGTACGAGAAGATCGGGGACGACGTGAAGGTGTCCGCGCCGGGCATGAAGTATCGCCATTATGCACCGAAAGCACCGGTGACGGTTGTGCGAGGCGCCCCACAAAAGACGGCTGAATACATTAAAAAGCATATTGAAGGTTCCACTGGTGTGCTTTGTTTTGATGAATACAGGGATTGGTTCCCTACTTGTGTGGTGGAGTGCTTTGGCTCCCAATTTGATCTTGCCGCGCAGGCGCGCGAGGTGTTCGACCGCCTGCGGGCGTTTGACGATACGGACGTGACGCAGATCTGGGCGCAGTGCCCGTCGGATGAAGGGCTGGGGCTGGCAGTCGCGAACCGGATCAAGAAGGCGGCCGGGTTTGCGGTGATCCAGCTTTGAGCAAAGCGGGAGGGAAGTGCGCCTACGCGGCGCGGGCGCACAAGAGGGGAGAAACCAACTGTTTTCTCCCCTCTTGCGAATCACCCCTCTTCCTTCAGGACGCGCTGCGCGCGTAAAAGTAAGTGACGCCTTCCGTCTGCCACCC
>NBJMR02800__coassemble_1852_pt1 | contig 21244 bp, 23 predicted proteins | sample NBJMR02800__metabat2_high_PE_027 | metagenome-assembled genome bin NBJMR02800 | reverse complement strand
TGTCTGCGACCGCTTTTAATCTCAAACGGATGATAAAATGCTTGGAGTAACGCCGAAAATGGCGTTCTTTTTTATTCTTTTTTCAAATTGTCAATCTTCTGTCAGTCAGACGAAAAATTTGATGGGTTTGTCAACAGCTCCAAAAAAGACCCAAAGCACGTTTCCGTACCTTGGGTCCTGATTGGTTCTTTTGGTGAGACGTTGGGGTGTTTTGGCGGGGAAGGACTCAAATTACTTATCCTTCAGCAGCGTGTTGAGTTCTTCCATAAAGGTATTGATGTCCTTGAACTGCCGGTAAACCGAAGCGAAGCGCACATAAGCAACCTCATCCACCTTTCGGAGCTGTTCCATGACCAATTCGCCGATCACCTTACTGGATACTTCGCTCTCGAGCGAGCCGAATACCTTCTGCTCGACTGTATCCACGATCTGCTCCAGCTGCATGAGCGATACCGGGCGTTTTTCACATGCCTTTACCAGCCCATTAAGCAGTTTCTGCCGGTCATAGGCCTGGCGGGTGCCGTCCCGCTTGACCAGCATCAGCGGCATGCGTTCAACCGTCTCATAAGTGGTAAAGCGCTTGAGGCATTTAAGGCATTCGCGCCGCCGGCGGATGCTTGTGCCTTCATCTGTTGGGCGCGAATCAACGACCTTGCTGTCGTCATAGCCGCAGAACGGACATTTCATACGCTTCACCCTTTCTATACAGTCAATTATACATTATTTTTCATTATTATACCACCGCTTGTGCAGCAAAGTCAACGTATCCGCATAAAATCCCACCATATTGCGGTCATGACATCCTTTACACGGACGCAAACCGGGACAGCAGCTTCACTGCCCGCGCCAGTTCACCTTCGGAGGCAAAGTTCGACCGGTATACTTCGATCAGCGCATGCCCATCGTATCCCACGCGGCGCAGAGCCGAGAAAAAGTCCGCATAATCCATACAGCCCGCACCCGGCACCAGGCAGCTTTGCTCTTCAGAAAAATCGTTGATATGCACGTTCACGATGCGGTCCCCCACCGTATCAACGAACTCCTTCCAATTCCTCCCCGCCCGGTATGCCTGTTTAATATCCAGCGTATAGCGCAGTTCCGGCACATCGCGGTACAGCGCCGCCAGAAAGCCCGGATCGCGCGACCGGCACCAGGCCACATTCTCCTGCGCCAGCGTGATGCCGCAGGAGGATGCGATGCCGCACAGGCGCCGGTAAGCCTCGCATTTCCGTTCCCAACGTTCCGGCGTGTCCGTGATCCCCATGTTCCGCTCACCATGAAAGGTCAGGTAGCGCGCACCCAGCGCCGCCGCGCACTCAAAATACCGCTGGTACTGCAGCATCCCGTCCTCTGTGCGGCGTTTGTAATCGGAAAACAGAAGCATTCCTTCCATCAGCGAGGTATAGGGATGCACGGAAACCACATCCAGCCCCAGGCTTTTGGCCTGTATGCCAATCTGCTCGTAAAAGTGCGGTTGAAACTCGCTTTCTGTATTAAAGAATATCTCGACCGCATGCACGCCCGCCCCCGCCAGTATCGGCAGGATCTCCTCAAGCGGCTGGGGATAGAAGCATGCTGTTGAAATACCGACCCGCATAAAAACCTCCGTTCACAAACAGGGACGCCGGAAGGCGTCCCTGTCGACTGTTGTTGATGGATGCGCTTTACGCGCTGTGTCCCGCTGCAGGTACCTTCCCACCTGCAGCATGCCCACATCGCATGGTTATTTTACACGATGGCGGCGAAGCTTCTTACGGAAGAAGCCCCACAGGCTGGCTGACAGCAGGATAGACGACCATGCACCCGCCAGGATACCAACGATCAGCGGCAGCGTGAACTGCTTGAGCGAAGGTACGCCCAGAATGAACACCATACCGATGGTGAACAAGGTGGTCAACGTTGTATTGATCGTACGGCCCATAGTCTGCCATACGCTGCGCTCCGCGACCGATTCAAACGGTTCCTTGCGCGCCGTGCGCAGGTTCTCACGCACGCGGTCAAATACGATGATCGATGCATTGATCGAGTAGCCGAGGATGGTCAGCGCCGCTGCGATGAAGTTGCTGTCCAGCGGGATCTGCAGCCATACATATACGCTCAGCATGATCAGCAGGTCGTGGATCAGGCAGACGACCGCCGCCAGGCCGCTGGTCAGCTCGAACCGGAAGGTGATGTACAGCAGCATGAGCACAATGGCCAGCGCCGCGCACAGAACCGCCGAGCGCTGCAGGTCGCTGCCGACCGAGGCGGAAACGTCGTTATTATTCAGGATATCCGTTTCCTGATCCAGATCATACTGCTCCAGCATCGCAGCGATCACAGCCTCACGCTGTTCTGAGGTGACCGAGGTGGAACGAATCAGCACATCCTGATTGTCGTCGCCCGATGAGGTGACCGAGGAGGGCGTCACGCCTGTGGTCTCAGCAAACAGGTCGCTGACCTCGGTCTGGATCTCCTGCGTCACGGTCTGGTGCATATTAAACTCCATCTCCGTGCCGCCCGCAAAGTCGATGCTCAGGTTGAACAGGTTTTTGCCAAAGGGCAGCAGGATGAGCGCCACCAGACCGGTCGCCACCAGCAGCACGGAAATGCCGCCGAAGATCTTGCTGTTTTTGATAACCGGGAAGCGGCCGCCCTCGCGCTTTTTCTCGCTCAGGCCGTATGCCTTCGGATTGCGGATGTGGAAATCCACCATGCGGTTGAGCAGGAAGTGGGTGACCGTCAGCGCGGTGAACATGGAGATGATAACGCCAAGCCCCAGCGTAGTCGCAAAGCCGACGATCGTGCCCGTGCCGAAGAAGAACAGCACAGCTGCCGCGATCAGCGTGGTCAGGTTCGAGTCCAAGATCGCCGCGAACGCACGCTTGAAGCCCGAGTCGATCGCACTCTTGACCGTCTTGCCCGCGCGCAGTTCTTCCTTGATGCGCTCGAAGATAATGACGTTGGCATCCACCGCCATGCCGATCGACAGGATGATGCCTGCGATGCCCGGCAGGGACAGGTTGATGCGGATGACGCTGAATACCAGCGCCTCAATGACGATGTAGAAGCCCAGCGCGAGGCAGGCCACGAAGCCCGGCACGCGGTAAATGATGATCATAAACAGGCACACCAGGATCAGGCCGATCAGGCCGGCCATCAGGCTGGTGCTCATTGCGTCCGCACCCAGCTGCGGGCCGACCGAGCGCAACTCGGCCTGCTGCAGGCTGAACGGCAGCTGGCCTGCATCGATCAAACCAGCGAGCTGCTGTGCGCTGCTCTGATCGAAGCTGCCCGTAATCACACAGCTTTCGCTGTCGATGCGTTCCGAAACATTCGGCGCAGAAATGACCTGACCGTCCATGATGATCAGCAGCTGGTTATAGCCGTCCGTACGTGCTGCAACCGACTCGGTCGCATCTGCAAACTTCTGCTGGCCCTCGCTGGTGAACTCAACCTGCACGTAGTTCTGCTGCATCGAGGCGCCGCCGGTGGGGTCACCGTACTGCGCGCTTGCACCCGAAATGTCCGAACCGGTCAGCAGCGCATACTGCGCCGCGTCGGTATTTGCATCCTCGGACAGCGCGGTCATATATTCATTATAACCGTCGATATCCATGAACAGCAGCTGGGCGGTCGTGCCGAGCGTCTGCACTGCTTCCTCCGGATTGGTGATCTGCGGGATCTCGACGGTCAGCCGGTTGTCGCCCGACAGCGCGACCGTCGCCTCGGTAAAGCCCTGGCTGGTCAGGCGCTGGCGGATCATCGCCTGCGCGGTCTGCATATCATCCGCGAGGTTGCTCATATCATAACCGTCCGGCAGCACAGCCTCGTATACGATGCGCGAGCCGCCGACCAGATCCAGGCCGAGGCGGATACCATGCTCGGTATCCAGTACGCTCGGAATGATCGCGGTCAGTTCGGTATTGGTTCCCGCCGCGGTGTCATTCGCGCTGGTATCCCCTGTATCCGTATCCGTCGTACCGGTGTCATCCGTATCCGCAGTGTCCGTATTGGCTGTATCCGTTGTACCGGTGTCAGCTGCAGTATCCGACGTACTGCCATCGGTCGTGTCTGCAGCATCTGCGCCCGACGTATCTGACGTACCGGTGTCGGCCGTATCCGAGGTACCCGTATTCGATGCATCTGCGGTATCCGACACCGCTGCATCCCGGAACGGCATGGTCCAGCCACCCGGGATATACACACCCGTTACCGCTGTCACGCCGAGGAAAATAATGATCAGCATGACAGCGATAAAGGAAATTACGCTCTTCTTCACTGCATAGTGCCTCCTTATATTTTTTGGCGATGCCGCAGGCAAAGCGCCCGAACCGCAAGGCCTTTACATAGCTAAAGTAGTATACTGCGAAGCCACGAAAATGTCAACCTTACGCTATACCCATAGAAAAAGCCCGCAAAGCGGGCATTTTCTATCGAACAATGTCCATTCTGCATGCGGTTTGATCCGTCATACAGCAACATTCCATGTTTCGCAGCAAACTCAGAGATTGATCTCGACCCTGATGTCCTCGCCGTCCAGATACGGTGCGATCGCCGGGCGGACACATTCGCTCAGGAACTCGTCCACCTGCGACGGGCAGCGGCCGATATACGCCTTGGGGTCAAGATGCGCGACGATCTGCTCGCGCGTCATGCCGAACATCGGGTCGGCTGCAATGCGGTCGATCAGGTCGTTGTCCAGGCCCTCTTCCTTGACGCGCTTGCCCGCGGCCATCGAGTGCTCGCGGATGCGCTCGTGCAGTTCCTGGCGGTTGCCGCCGCGCTTGACCGCATCCATCATGATGTTCTCGGTCGCCATGAAAGGCAGCTCGTTCATCACATGCGCCTCGATCACCTTGGGGTATACCACAAGGCCGGAAACCACGTTGATCATGATGTTCAGGATCGCATCCACCGCGAGGAACGCCTCGGGCACCGAGATGCGCTTGTTGGCCGAGTCGTCCAGCGTGCGCTCGAACCACTGGGTCGCGGAGGTGAATGCAGGGTTCAGGCTGTCCGTAATCACGTAACGCGCCAGTGCGCAGATGCGCTCGCTTCTCATCGGGTTGCGCTTGTACGGCATGGCGGAAGAGCCGATCTGGTTCTTCTCAAACGGCTCCTCGACCTCCTTGAGATGCTGGAGCAGGCGCAGGTCGGTCGCAAACTTGGACGCGGACTGCGCGATGCCCGACAGGGTCGCGAGTGTCTGCGCGTCGATCTTGCGCGAATAGGTCTGGCCGGAAACCGGCACCACGCCTGCAAAGCCGAAATCGTCCGCAATGCGTTTTTCCAGTTCCTTGACCTTGGCTTCGTCGCCGTCAAACAGCTCCATGAAGGATGCCTGCGTGCCGGTCGTGCCCTTGCTGCCCAGCATGCGCAGGTTTTCGATGCGGTACTCGACCTCGTTGAGGTCCATGAGCAGCTCGTTCATCCACAGTGTCGCGCGCTTGCCGACCGTGGTCAGCTGCGCGGGCTGGAAGTGGGTAAAGCCGAGCGTCGGCTGCGCCTTATGCGCATCTGCAAACCCGGCGAGCTTGTCGAGCACGGTCGCAAGCTTTTTGCGCACGAGCAGCAGACCTTCTCGGATCTGGATGATATCGGTGTTATCGCCCACGTAGGCGCTCGTTGCGCCGAGGTGGATGATGCCCGCCGCCTTGGGCGCAGCCTTGCCGAAGGTGTAAACGTGCGCCATAACGTCGTGGCGCACTTCCTTTTCGCGCGCCCTGGCGGTCTCGTAGTCGATGTCCGTAATGTGTGCCTGCATCTCGTCCACCTGCTCCTGTGTGATGGGCAGGCCGAGCGCCATCTCGGCTTTCGCCAGCGACACCCACAGGCGGCGCCAGGTCGAAAACTTCATGTCCGAAGAGAAGGTGTACAGCATCTCCTTCGAAGCATAGCGCGAGGAAAGCGGGCTTTCGTACACGTTGTTCATGTCAGTCGTCCTTTCCGGTCTGTTTGACCCTTATCCTGATCGGGATAATCCTGCAACAGATTTTAAACCGACTTTAGTTTAACACCGAAACACGTACTTTTCAAGCGCCGGTGCCCGTTTCAGCCGATATATTGGAGTAATAACCAAAGATTTGCCCACCTTTACCCGTGTATTTGGCATACAGCCGCCTGCAGCGCTTGACGGATGTGTGCGGGCGTGCTATCATCAGGGCAGGAAACAGGAGGGATCCCTATGCGCAGAGCCCGTCAGGACGAGCGCGCGGCGCTCGCCGCATTGATGTTCGACCAGTTTTACGAAAAAGAGGAGTTGCAGCAGCAGTTTTCCGGTGTGGACGGGCAGACCGCCCGCCGTTTCGGCCCCGCAGTGCTCGGTATCGGGCAGGGCTATTATTTCACCCGGGGTGATGTTTTTGTCTGCGACGGTGCAAACGGAACGCCCATCGGTGCGATTGTAGGCGCGGACCCGCGCCGCCTGTCCCGCTTCGGTCCGCTCGGCCAGCTCCTGTACGCGCTGCAGAACGGAAAAATGCTGCGCAGCATCCCGCGGCCGCTGCTCGCGCAGCTGACGCGCAACAGCCGTCCGGTCATGGACGTGCACAGCACAAAATGGTACAGGCGGTACTGCAAGCACCCTTATTATATCGCGCAGTTTGGTGTAGACAAGGCGTACCGCGGCAGCGGCGCGGCGCGGGAGCTGCTCGACGGCGTGATCGCCTATGCCGCCGCGCAGGGCTATCCGGCAGTCGTGCTCGAAACGCTCTCACGCGAAAACGTGCCCATGTACCTGCATTTCGGCTTTTTCCTCAAGCAGGTATATACCTGCGGCGCGTTCACCGAATACCGCCTGCTCAAATATCTGCCGCAGCATCCGTCACAGAAAGCATAAGCGGGCCTTTCCCGCACAAAACGGCAGCCGGCCGGGCAAAATGCCCGTCCGGCTGTTTTTTCATGCCCGCGTAAAAATCTGGTTGCGCAGCTCGAGGTTGTATGCCAGCAGCCTGCGCAGGTGTCTTTTCCCCCGTGTCAGGTGCCGCGACACCGCCGATTGGCTGATCCCCAGCTTGTACGCGATCTCCTTACCGGAAAGGCCTTCCACCTCCCGCATCCAGAGCACCTCATACTGCCGGTCGGTCATCTCTTCCCGAAGCGCCTCAAAAAACGCATCCCGGAAAGCCGCGCGGAACGCGCTGTTATCCGATGCCATCGCAGCCAGATAATCGTCATACGCTGCCCGGTCCGCTGCACGCTCAGCCAGCCCGCCTGTCATCATAGTCCACTCCTCCTCTGCCATCATAGTAATGCTCCATTATAAAAGCTGTTTTACGGCTTTCGTTGATCAATACCCGCAGAAAGCCGATCCGCTGCTTGAGCCGGTATTTGACCTCTTTGTGCCGCGCACGGCGCTGCGCTACCTGCAGTTGCTTCATCCGCAGTTCGAGCAGTGCTGTGTTCATACGGTATTCCTGCGCCATCTTACGCAGTGCCATGGCGTCCCTCCTCAATTTATCGAACATTTGTTCGTATTCTTGATGTCTTTAGAATACTACATATTGGAAGCGTTGTCAAGCCCATCCTACATTTGGTGTTCTATCAATAATTGAACATACATATACTTCCAGCGGAAGGAGGCTGTGGACATGCGGAAACTGTTGCTGACCGGCTGCGGGCTGGTGCTTGTGCTTTATTTGCTGCCCATCCTCTGGCCGCTGGACGGGACGGATACCGGTGCCGAGCCGCTCACCGCTTCACAGGCCGTCCCGGCAGACGGACAGGCCAAAGGGCAGACCGCCGCCGACTACTCGGTCGTCACGGTCGAGATCGACGGCACGCCGACCGAACTGCCGCTGGAGGAATATGTAGCCGGGGTAGTCGCCGCGGAGATCCCAAACGACTTCCCCATTGAGGCGATCCGCGCACAGGCAGTCGCCGCGCGCACCTATGCGGTCTATAAACTGTCCCGCGGGCGGCCGGAGGCGCACCCGGATGCCGACCTGTGCGACGACTACCACCACTGTGCGGCCTACCGCGATATCGCGGTGGAGACGGCGTCGGGCAGCGACCTGTCGCGCGTGCAGCAGGCAGTCGAGGACACGGCAGGAGAGATCCTGACTTATGGCGGTTCTCCTATCGCAGCCGTATTCCACTGTGTCAGCGGCCCGCGCACGGAATCTGCCAAGGATGTCTGGGGCGAAGATATCCCCTACCTGCAGAGCGCAGTCAGTCCGGGCGGCTCAGCGTATGACGGCTATGAGGATGCAGTTACCATCTCCGCAGATGATTTCCGCGCCGCGGTTGCGGAGGCTTTCCCGTCCGCCGACGTATCCGGCGCGCCGGACAGCTGGTTCAAGGCATCCGCCCGTTCGGCGGCGGGCGGGGTGATCACGGTCGAGTTGGGCGGCGTCACCGTGGAGGGTACGGCAGTGCGCGAGCTGTTCGGCCTGCAATCCACCAATTTCACGCTGACCACCACGGAAGACAGCATCACCTTCCATACCATCGGCTACGGGCACGGGGTCGGCCTGTCGCAGTACGGGGCAAAATATATGGCCGAACAGGGCTCCTCTTATTCCGAAATCCTCTCCCATTATTATCAGGGCACGACATTGACCAAGCTATGACGCCTCCCGCATCCACACGTAAAAAAAACAGCAAAACAGGCCCGGGGCCAAAATTCCGGACCTGTTTTGCTGTATCAGGCATCGCCAGCCGCAGGCCGGGGATGCCGTCCTCCGCAGGAGGCGGTATACCTTTCGCGAACTTATTCTCCCATCACCTGGAACACAACATCCCGCGTGCGGTTACGGGTGTCGCACTCGACGAGCGTCAGGTTCTGCCACGGGCCGATGGTGATCTCCCCGTCCACAAACGGGATCACAATAAACGGGCTGAGCAGCGCCGCCTTGATATGCGACGAGCCATTGTCATCGTGCCAGGTATCATGGTGCTGGTAGTGGATCACGCGGCCGGTCTCATCGGTATAAGGCGAAAATACGTCCATCGCAGCCTTGAGGTCGTGGTACACCATACCCGGCTCAAATTCCAGCGTGGTCAGGCCGGCGACGCCGCCGGTCGTAAATCCGGTGATAATACCGGATCTGATGCCGGTGTTGCGGCAGGCGTTGTGCACCGCCGCGCGGAAGTCATCCGTGATGTCGATCATGCCCATGTGGGCTTTTGTGTGATAGGTTTTGGTTTCCGTATAAACTGCCATTGGTTATGATGCTCCTTTACAGGCACTCCAGATAGCGCCCGTACAATGTTTTGCCCAGTTCAGAGGCGTGCCGCATAAGCGTTTTGTGGTCGATATAGCCGCGCTCGTAGGCGATCTCCTCCAGGCAGGCGATATAACGCCCGGTCTCATCCTGCACGCGCTTGACCTCCTGCGCAGAAGTGAGCAGGTTGTCCGCCGTCCCCGCATCCAGCCAGACGAAATCGCGGTCCAGCTTGACCACATGCAGTTTTCCGCGGCGCAGGTATTCCAGATTGACGTCCGTGATCTCGAGTTCGCCACGTGCCGAGGGCTTGAGATTGCGCGCGATCTCCATTACGTCGTTGTCATAGAAGTACAGGCCGGGCACAATATAATTTGACTTGGGGTAGCGTGGCTTTTCTTCGATTGAGACCGCACAGCCCTGTTCGTCAAATTCAACCACGCCGAATGCACGCGGGTCGTCCACATAATAACCGAACACACATGCGCCGCTGCCCAGTGCAAGCGCCTTATCCAGATAGCATGGAAAGTCCGGCGAATAGAAGATATTGTCGCCCAGCACGAGACAGACATCATCCGATCCGATGAACTGCCGCCCGATCAGCAGCGCGTCCGCAATCCCGCGCGCCACATCCTGCACCTCGTACGTGATGTTGACGCCGAAGCGGCCGCCCGAGCCGAGCAGACGGTAAAAGGGGCCTTCCTCTCCGGGCGGGATGATGATGAGAATATCCCGGATACCCGCCTGCAGCAGCACCGCCAGCGGATAATAGATCATCGGCTTGTCATAGACCGGCAGCAAAGGCTTGCATACCGGCCGTGTCATGGGATAAAGGCGGGAGCCTTTACCTGCGGCAAGAATGATTCCTTTCATGCGTTGTTCCTCTATCTCTGTTTTATATTGCGAGACCATTATAGCATATGGTATATGGCATTTCCATAGCAAAAGTGGGAAATTTGTGTAAGCAGGGGCGCTTGCTTGCTGCGGTGCCGTAGGGGCGCGCAGTGCGCGCCCGGAGGTGTTCGCCTTAAAAGGCGGACGGGAAGTGCCCGTGCTTCACGGGCAGGAATGCGGCCTGCGCGGCCGCCTCGCGGGCAAGAGGGGGCCTTGCCCCCTCTTGTCAATCACCCCCGCTGGGGGACGTTTGCGGGTGCCCGCGACCGCAAACAAATTTTGTCCACATACTGTGGAAAAATTTGATTTGCGATAACGTCGCGGCAGTTTCGTTTTGCGCCTGACCCCGGGGGCGGGAGTGCTGGCGATGTAAGGCTTATGTTTGTCGTTTACACGAAGGCGACGCTCCGGCCGGGTGCCGTGCGGGCGCGGGATGCGCCCCGCACCCCTCTGGGGTGGCAGCCAATCCCCTGCCTGTCGCAATGGCAAGCGGGCGGCAGATGGAAGGCGTCACTTACTTTTACGCGCGCAGCGCGTCCTGAAGGGAATGGGGATGATTGGCAAGAAGGGGAAAACCGCAGGTGTTCCCCTTCTTGTCCGCCCGCCGCGCGCAGCGGCACTTCCTGCCCGTGATGCGCGGGTACACATGGCGCGCCGGGGTCGTCGCACCCTATGGCTCTTCCTCAAATCCCAGCGCTTCATTGGGCGTGATTCCTAACAGACGGCAGATCTCAGCAAAGGTTTCCACATCCATTTTATTTTTTCGCGTTTCATACATGCTGTATGTGGATTTCTTAAAACCCAGTGCAGCGCTGATGTCACATTGTCGCAGTCCCAGTTCTTTTCTCTTTTCCCGAAAAACATCCAAGTAATCCATGGTATTCTCCTATTGACAATCCATGAATCATGAATTATAATAAAATCACGATACATGAATTTTGGGTGATTATAATGACTTCCCTTGATGAATTATTTTCTTTATACTGCATGAAGCAGCTCAAAATGCCGCCCGATTTGCAGGAGCTGCCGCAGTACGACGCACTCACCAGCGGCCTTTCCCGCAAACAGCGCACCAAACTGATCGAGTTGTTCGACGAGTTCTCACTCAGCTTTTCCGTCTATTCTGCCGAATGCTTCGCACAAGGCATGCGCGTTGCCTTCTCACTCTCGCAACAGCTCTATCCGCTGGAATAGGCGCACTTTTATTTTATTATAACAAACCCGCAAACAGCTTACAATACAAAACCGGCGGCCGCCTTTGCGTCCGCCGGTTCCTGTATCCGCCTATTCCGCTGCGTAGGGTGCGTCCGTATCGATCGCGACCGTCCGTGTCCCGTTGTCCCATGTGACGCCGAAATCCAGCGCCGCGCCCAGATCGCGCAGCTTGAAATAATTGTTGTCCGCTATGTTGTACGCGGTCAGGTCGAGCCGCTGCCCGTCCAGATATACCGATGCACCCGTCAGTTCCGCAGCCTTTCCGCCCGTCGGCAGCGCCGCCAGCTCGCCGCCGACAGAGGTATAGCCCGCTCCGTCCGTCAGGTCGATGCGCTGCGCTGCGCCGTTCCAGGTGACCTCGAACTGCGCCGCCGTGCCGCGCAGCAGCTGGGCGATGTCGCGCAGCTTGCAGTAGTTGTTCCCGTTGATCTCATATGCCGCGGGAGCAGCCGTCTTGCCGTCCACCGTCACCCGGTGCGTGGAGACCTGTGCAGTGGGGTTGGTCAGCGTGCGCAGCGCCTGCCGGGTCGCGGCTACCGTGCCCGCCGGGCTTTCGCCGACGCCCGCGCTTGCCCAGAAAGAGTAGCTGGCCTCGGTCATGCCCGCGGTGAAGTCATCCAGCGCGGCCTGCAAGCCCGCATAAGAGATGCTTTCCCCGTCCAGCGTGCAGATATGCTCCGCCTCGTTCGGGAATTCCCCCAGCATTTCGGTGTAGGTCAGCGCAGCCGACGCGCGGTTCCCCTGCTTGGTGTAATAGGTCACCGGCTTGCCGCTCATGATGACCTCGTGCCCATCCACCAGATAGGCGCACCCCGCGCCGACAAACAGACGGGCCGCCGGGGAAACATCCGTACCAAAGTTGCTGACTTCGCCCGGGATATCCAGCTGCACCGCCTTGCCGTCCGCATAGGTGAACAGCCGCTGGAAGAACGGGCCGTCCGCAGCCGCGCCCGCGTAATACAACTCGGGCGTGCCGTCGCCGTCAAAATCGATCAGCCGCGCCAGACAGATCCCGTCCCACAGGCCGTCCGCACCGATGCGCTCGCTGCCGCAGATACTCACCGCCGTATCCAATATCTCCGTATAGGCCCGCGCCCCCTGCGGGGACAGGCCGCCCGTACCATCCGCCGCTCCTGCGACGGTCAGCACCAGTGCGCCGGTCAGCGCGGCGCACAGAAAAGTTTTGCCTGTTTTGCTCATGGTATATTCCTTCCTTTCATTGCCGCAGCGTCGTGCTCCAGCTTCATCATAATCCCCGGCGCCCCCCCCTGTCAAGGCGGCAGGAGCAGCCCGTGCTGTGCCGTTTGTGCTGTATGGTTTGCATTTCCTCAGCCGGACACAGCCTAACCCACACAAAAGTGCAAATATTGACAGTTTTGCGTCCGCATTTCCCGCTATTTTTGATGATAACACAGGTGGAAAACCTACCGGAAAGCGGGTATAATAATATCTGCACGAAAATCATCCGCAGTTGGAGGAATATACATGGTTCGTAACGATTTGCGCAACATTGCGATCATCGCGCACGTCGACCACGGCAAGACTACGCTGGTCGACCAGATGCTCAAGCAGGCGGGCGCATTCCGCGAAAACCAGGTGGTCGAAGAGCGCGTCATGGACTCGGGCGACATCGAGCGCGAGCGTGGCATCACCATCCTGGCGAAAAACACTTCGGTTCACTACAAGGGCGTCAAGATCAACATCGTCGACACGCCGGGCCACGCCGACTTCTCCGGCGAGGTCGAGCGCATCCTCAAGATGGTGGACGGCGTTGTCCTGCTGGTCGACGCGGCCGAGGGCCCCATGCCCCAGACCCGTTTCGTTTTGCAGAAAGCGCTTGAGTTCGGCCACAAGATCATCATTGCCATCAACAAGATCGACCGTCCGGACGCACGCCTGAACGAGATCGGCGACGAGGTGCTTGAGCTGCTGCTCAACCTAGACGCAACCGACGAGCAGCTGGACAGTCCGATCGTTTACTGCTCCGGCCGCGCGGGTACAGCGTCCATGTCCCCGAACACCGAGGGCACCGACCTGACCCCGCTGTTCGAGCAGATCCTCGAGCACATCCCCGCGCCGCAGGTCGATACCGAGGGCCCGACCCAGATGCTGGTCTCCTCGATCGACTATAACGACTACGTCGGCCGCATCGGCATCGGCCGTATCGAGCGCGGCTCGATGAAGGTCGGCCAGCAGGTCACGGTCTGCGACTACCACGGCGCGACCCAGCCGTACAACGCCAAGGTCGTCACCCTGTATACCATCGAAGAGCTCGAGCGCAAGCCGGTGGATGAAGCCAAGGCGGGTGAGATCGTCTGCTTCTCGGGCATTGAAAACGTCACCATCGGCGAGACGCTGTGCGACCCCGAGCACGTCGAGGCGCTGCCGTTTGTCAAGATCTCCGAGCCCACGGTCGAAATGACCTTCTCGGTCAACGATTCGCCGTTCGCGGGCCGCGAGGGCAAGTTCGTCACCTCGCGCCACCTGCGCGAGCGCCTGTTCCGCGAGCTTTTGAAGGACGTCTCCCTGCGCGTCAACGAGACCGACACCACGGACTCCTTCCGCGTGTGCGGCCGCGGCGAAATGCACCTGTCCATCCTGATCGAGAACCTGCGCCGCGAGGGCTATGAGTTCCAGGTCGGCGCGCCCAAGGCGCTGTTCAAAGAGATCGACGGACAAAAGTGCGAGCCGATCGAGCGCATGATCGCGGACGTGCCGCAGGATGCGGTCGGCGCGGTCATGGAGAAGATGGGTAACCGCAAGGGCGAGCTGGTCTCGATGAACCCCAAGGGTGCGGACCGCATGCGCCTCGAATTCCTGATCCCGGCGCGCGGCCTGTTCGGCTACCGCACCGAGTTTTTGACCGATACCAAGGGCGAGGGCGTGCTGTCCTCGGTCTTCCACAGCTACCAGCCGTACAAGGGCGATATCTCCAAGCGCACCACCGGTTCGCTGATCGCGTTTGAAACCGGCGAGGCGGTCGGCTACGGCCTGTTCAACGCGCAGGAGCGCGGCCCGCTGTTCATCGGCCCGGGCACGCAGGTATACGAGGGTATGGTCGTGGGCGAGAACCCGCGCGGGGACGACATGGCGGTCAACGTGTGCAAGAAAAAGCAGCTGACCAACATGCGCGCCTCCGGCTCGGACGACGCGCTGCGCCTGATCCCGCCGCGCCAGATGTCGATCGAGGCGGCGCTCGAGTTCATCTCGGACGACGAGCTGCTTGAGATCACGCCCAAGAGCATCCGCATCCGCAAGAAGATCCTGTCCAATACCGAACGCTTGAAAAAGGTCAAGGGCGGCAAGAAATAAAAGTTTCATTGAGTAAAGGAGTATTTCCCATGGCTGAAAAGGAAGTCATCCACAGCGAACTCGCGCCGGCGGCTGTCGGCCCGTATTCCCATGCGATCGCAGCAAACAACCTGGTTTTCACCTCGGGCCAGGTCGCGATCGACCCCAAGACCGGCAAGGTCGAGTCCGACACAATCGAGGGACAGACCGAGCAGGTCATGCAGAACCTGCACTATGTGCTGGCGCAGGCCGGCGTGTCCTTTGACCGCGTGGTCAAGACCACCTGCTTCCTCGCGGACATGAATGATTTTGCCGCGTTCAACAGTGTATACGGCAGGTATTTCCCCGAAAACCCGCCTGCGCGCTCCTGCGTGCAGGTTGCCTCGCTGCCGATGGGCCTCAAGGTCGAGGTCGAAATGATCGCAGTCAAGGGCTGAGGATCTGCATACGATAAAAGAGGACGGATTTTTCCGTCCTCTTTTTGTTATTCGCCCTGTTCGCTGCGCCGGACCGCCTGCAGGTACTGCCACAGCAGCACAAGGATCACGACCTGGAGCACCAGGCTGCCGATCCGTGCCGCGCCAGGCATCGCCAACTCCAGTACAGCGGAGACCACCGCAATGATGATGGACAGCCAGAAGCACCATTTGATTCGCCCGGCCGGGTAATCATATCCGCGCACGACCGCCAAGTCATCCAGCGCGGTGTAGAAAAAGTAGCTGGCAATCACTGTGATGACCGCCCCGGCCAGCGCGACCAGCAGCATCAGGAACGCGACCATGGTACTGTTGCCCGTAAGGTATACCATCGGGTTGGCAGCAGCAGTAAACACGGCCACCACCGCCAGCACCAGCCCTGCAATCACCATCACCAGGCCGATGATATTCCACCGGAACGCCTTCTCCATCCGCAGAGAAATCGTGCGCATCCGGTAGAGCGCATACAACTGCACGATCCCCAGAATGACCGAAATAATGCTGACCACAGTGGAGTCAAGCAGCCCCAGCACATCGACCAGCAGCATCAGCAGCCAGTAAAGCCGCAGATCCTGATACAGCGGCTGCCAGTTTTCTTCGAACGCTTCATACATTATGATCCCCTCCTTTCTTCCACTGTAACAGGAGGGCGCAGGGATTGCAAGCAAAATTTTGATATAATTCATGTAGCGATCCACGCCGCTGCGGCGTATTCCCGGTGAAAGGAGGATGGGAGCATGACAGATAAGACCCCTGAGCAGCTTGTCCGGACGTACGGGGACATGGTCTACCGTCTTGCCTATGCGCAGACACGCAGCCGCCACGACGCGGACGACATCTTTCAGGACGTGTTTCTGCAGGTCGTGCGCCGCCGTCCGCAGTTTGCAAGCGAGGCGCACGAAAAGGCGTGGCTGATCCGCGTAACGCTCAACTGCCTGAAAAGCCATTGGCGCGCCGCGTGGCGGCGGCACGATGTGCCGCTTGATGACCGCATCCCCTTCCCCGCGCCGGAGGAACGCGCGCTGGACGAAGCCCTGCGCCGCCTTGCCCCCAAGTACCGCGCCGCAGTTCACCTGTATTACTACGAAGGCTATTCCGCCGAGGAGATCGCCCGCATGAGCGGCGAAAAACCGTCCACTATCCGCACGCGGCTGACCCGCGCGCGGGCGCAGCTCCGCGAGATCATGAAAGGAGAGCTTGACGATGGATTTCCGCAATCAATACCGCAGCATGAATGAACGCATCGCACCGGACAAAGCACTGGTTGCCGATACGCTCGCGCGCATGGCACGCGGCGAAAAGCCACGGCACAGGCCGCGCCGCCTGCGGCGGGTGCTGACCATCGCCGTGGCTGCAGCGGTTGCAATCGGATGCATGACGCCCGCGCTGGCGGCCAATGTGCCGGGCGTGTATCAGGCGCTGTATACCATTTCTCCTGCAGTCGCGCAGGCACTGATGCCCGTCAACGAGGTGTGCGAAGATCAGGGCATCCGGATGGAGGTCGTCTCAGCCTTTGTCGAGGGAGACACTGCCGGTGTGTACCTGACACTGACCGATACCTCGGGCGAGCTGTTCGGAAACAACGCGCCTGACCTGTATGATAGCTATTCCCTCAATTACCCGGCGCGCATCGGGCAAATATCACATTGCCATCTGGTAGAATACGATGCAAAGGCCGCCACTGCCACCTACTATATCGAAATTGCCAATGTAGGTGGTGAGCAGTATATCGGCGACAAATTCACCTTCTCTTTCCGTCAGCTTTTGATCGGCAAGCAAAAGCAGGCTGGCGTTGAGGTTCCCTATGACCTGTCCGAAGTGCCGCTCGATCCGCAAACCTCAGCCCATTCCATCAACGGCGCAAGTTCAATCGAGGCAATGCCCGCTGAAGTTGACCGGCAAATCAGCAGCGGCGGCTATCATTTCCTTGTGCCGCAGGGTACGCTCTGGCAAAGCGACAACGGCATTTTCTCTCTGGTCGCCGCAGGATATGCAGACGGATACCTGCACCTGCAATACGCAGCAAACAAACCGCTGGCGCTGGATAATCACGCTGAGCTATTTCTCTATGCACCGGATGGTACGCAAATTTGGCATAAATATACCGTTTCCTACAACGATTACGAACACGATATTTCCTATACGGATTTCGTCTATCCGGTTTCCTATGAAGATCTTCCCAGCTGCACGCTGACAACCGATATGTACACGACAGCCGCCCGGCTGAGCGGCAACTGGCAGGTCACCTTCCGGCTGGAAAAAGAATGACCCCCGGCACGGCAAAAAGGCTTCGGAACCCAAGGTTCCGAAGCCTTTTCCTATTGCACGGGATCAGTCCTGATGCTCCTCGATATACTTGACGATATCGCCGATGGTGCTCATCTGGGTCGCTTCCTCGTCGGAGATCGTGATGCCGAAGTTCTCCTCAAGGTCCATCATCAGCTCGACAACGTCCAGCGAGTCCGCGTTCAGATCCTCCTTGACCTTGGTGTCCATGGTCATGGTGGAAGCGTCGGCGTCGAACTTGTCAGCCAGGATCTCACATACCTTTTCAAACATGGGAATTACACTCCTTCGTTTTCATCTTGGTTTATTTGTCTGAAAACTCCGATCTTGCGGAATTTTTCATACCGTTTTTGCAGCAGGATGTCGATGTCATTCTCGGCCGACAGCTCTGCAAGCTGGTCGCGCAACGCGCGGCCCACGTTGCGGATGATCTGCGCGCCGGACTGCCCTTCGGGTACGATACCCTCGATCATACCGAACTCGTACAGATCCTGCGCAGTCAGGCGCAGCGCCTCTGCGGCCTCGCCCTCCCGCTTGGGATCCTTCCACACGATAGACGCACATGCACGCGGCGAAACGACCGAATAAATGGCGTTTTCCAGCATGAGCACACGGTCAGCCACAGCCAGCGCCAGCGCGCCGCCCGAGCCGCCCTCGCCTGTAACGATCGAGACGACCGGCGTGCGCAGTTCGATGAACTCGTACAGGCAGCGGGCGATCGCCTCGCCCTGCCCGCGTTCTTCCGCGCCCGCGCCCGGGTATGCCCCCGAGGTATCCACAAAGTTGATCACCGGGCGGTGGAACTTCTCCGCCTGATGCGCCAGACGCAGCGCCTTGCGGTAGCCCTCCGGATTTGCCATGCCGAAGTTTGCATCCATGTTCTGCTCGATCGTGCGGCCCTTGCGGTGGCCGATCACGGTCACTGGGATGCCGTTAAAATAGCCGATGCCCGCCATGATCGCGTGGTCGTCCGCGAAGTAGCGGTCGCCGTGCAGTTCCACGAAATCATCGAACAACTCGTTGATGTAGTCGCTCATCATAGGACGCTTGGTATCGTGGATGATGCGCATTTTTTCACTTGCTGTTTTGTTAGCCATGACGACGCACCTGCCATTTCTTTGCCTTGGGGCCGCAGTGGAACTTCAGGATGGTCTCCAGCGTCTCCCTCAGCTGATTGCGCGGAACTATTTTATCACAGAAGCCGTGCGATAGCAAGAACTCTGAGGACTGAAAATCGTCCGGCAGGGTCTGGCCGATCGTGCCCTCGATGACGCGGCGGCCCGCAAAGCCGACGGTCGTGCGCGGTTCGGCAAGGATAATGTCGCCCAACATGGCGAACGAGGCGGTCACGCCGCCGGTCGTCGGATCGGTCAGCACGGTGATATACAGCAGGCCCGCGTCCGAGTGCCGCCGCACCGCAGCGGACACCTTGGCCATCTGCAGCAGGGAGTACATGCCCTCCTGCATGCGCGCGCCGCCCGAGCAGGTGAATACCACCACAGGCAGGCTTTTCTCTGTCGCATACTCAAACAGGCGGGTCAGCTTTTCGCCCACGACCGAGCCCATGGACGCCATCATAAAATGGCTGTCCATCACACCGATGCAGGTCTCCACGCCGCCGATCTTGCACACGCCGGTTTTAACGGCGTCCGGCATGCCGACCTTTTCTGCCAGCTCCGCGGTCTTTTCCGCGTAGCCCGGGAAGTCGATCGGGTCAGCCGGTGCAAGGTTTGCATACAGCTCTTCAAAACTGTCCTTGTCCGCGATCTGGCGGATGCGCGTGCGCGCGAGCAGGCGGCCATAGCGTCCGCAGTGCGGGCAGACGTACAGGTTCTTGCCGTAAACATAGGCCTTCAGCTCTGCCCCGCAGCCCTTGCACTTGACCACCTTAACGGTATCGTCCTCCTGCGGTTTCATCTCCATGGAGGTTTCACGCGTTTTCTGGAAAAGGTCGATCAGTCCCATCCTTATTCCCCTCTCTTACTGGTCAAAATCGCCGTTGGCGATCGAATTGACGTTAAATGCTGCGTCTTCAAATGCCTTGGAACACAGAATATGCATCTGGTAATCCGTGCTCGTCACAACGCCCTCGAACAGGGTCTCCGCCAGCGCGCGGCGCATGCGGTCGATCGCCTGCGTGCGGTCCGCCCCGTACACGATCAGCTTGCCGATCATGGAGTCATAATACGGCGGGATGGTATATCCCTGATACGCCGCAGAATCCACGCGCACGCCCGGCCCGCCCGGCAGATGCAGGGAAACCAGCGTACCCGGACAGGGTGCAAAATTACGTGCCGGATCCTCCGCATTGATGCGGCATTCGATCGCGTGGCCGCGCAGCGTGATATCCTCCTGTCCAAACGAGAGCGGCTCGCCCGCCGCGATGCGGATCTGCTCACACACCAGATCCACGCCGGTCACCTGCTCGGTGACCGGATGCTCGACCTGAATACGGGTGTTCATCTCGCAGAAATAGAAGTTGCGGTCGTTGTCAACCAGGAATTCGATCGTGCCCGCGTTGCGATAGCCCACGCGTTTGGCCAGGCTGACCGCGGCCTGCGTCATTTTCTCGCGCAGCTCAGGGGTAACGAATGCGGACGGCGACTCCTCGATCAGCTTCTGGTGGCGGCGCTGCACCGAGCATTCACGCTCGAACAGGTGTACCACGTTGCCGTAATGGTCGCCGAGGATCTGCACCTCGATATGGCGCGGGTTCTCGATGTATTTTTCCATGTAAAGCCGGCCGTCGCCGAAATTGGCGACCGCCTCTGCCGCTGCGCTGTCATAGGCCTCTTTCAGGTCCTTGACGCTGCGCGCCACTCGGATGCCCTTGCCGCCGCCGCCGGATGCCGCCTTGAGCATGACCGGATAGCCGATGCGCTCGGCCTCGGAAATCGCCTCGTCAAAGTCGCGCAGCGGGCCGTCCGTGCCCAGCGCGACCGGCACGCCCGCAGCGATCGCATTGCGCTTTGCCTCGGACTTGTCGCCCATCAGGCGGATGGTCGCAGCAGTCGGGCCAATGAAGGCCAGGCCGGCCTGCGTGGTGCGTTCGGCAAAATCCGGGTTTTCGGACAAAAAGCCAAAGCCCGGGTGGATCGCCTGGCAGCCGGAGGCCAGCGCCGCCGATATGATATTGTTCATATTCAGATAGCTGTCTGCCGCGCGCGCCGGGCCGATGCACACTGCTTCGTCTGCGATCTGCGCATGCAACGCCTCGCGGTCCGCCTCGGAATACACAGCAACCGCGATCACGCCCAGATCGCGGCAAGCCTGTATGATGCGAACCGCGATCTCGCCGCGGTTCGCAATGAGTACCTTTTGAAACATACGTTCTCCTGCCTCAGTCCGTGATGACCATGCATTTGATCTCCGCCTCGGCGGCCTTCTGGTCGCCCACCCAGGCAACGCCCTCAGCCACTGCCATCGGGCCGCGACGCTTCGTAAACCTCACTTCCAGGCGGAGCGTGTCGCCCGGCTTTGCCATTGCGCGGAACTTTGCCTTGTCGATGCCGGTATACACCGCGGTCTTGCCGCGGAACTCAGGTATAGACAACAGCGCCACGCCGCCGCACTGTGCCAGTGCTTCCAAGCGGAACACCGCGGGCATAATCGGGTTGCCCGGGAAGTGCCCCTGGAAAAAGAATTCATCGCCGGTCAGGTGCAGCGCGCCGACCACATGCTCCTCATCCATTTCGAGGATCTCATCCACCAGCAGCATGGGCGGACGGTGCGGGAGGATCTCCATGATCTGTTCTTTATTCATCAGCATATATCTTATACCTCTTTTCTGTCGGGCACAAGGGTTTTGACGAAATAGCGCACAGCACACACGTTTTTTGTGTGGTTTGCTGCAATTTCCGCCCTTTTCCCCTGCTGCGTCAAGCACAGCATATAACAGAAAATTGCCGCACCGCGGCAATTTTCATAAAAAGCGCG